>Ga0102591_1000180_pt1 | contig 147525 bp, 135 predicted proteins | sample AraplaCol_mCL_r2_2_FD_76860 | JGI IMG/M metagenome (GOLD analysis project Ga0102591, IMG submission 76860) | Arabidopsis root microbial communities from North Carolina, USA - plate scrape MF_Col_mCL_r2 (SPADES assembly) (version 2) | ecosystem: Host-associated > Plants > Roots > Endosphere...
GCTGGCCGGCCGGCTTGTAGGTGTCGCCGTCGATGTAGCCCCAGGAGGCGTTGCTGATGGAGGTGTCGGTCTGCCAGGTCTGCGGCTGGATGCCGACCATCTGACCGCGCTCGACGTCGTAGGTGCCCGCGCCCTGCGGGAAGGCGTCGAGCTTGAAGTCGATGACGGTGGCCTCGCCGCGGCGCGCGCCCTGGTTGTAGTAGTACGCGGCGAAGCTGGGCATGGTGTGGGCGCGCATGCTCGCGTGGCCGATCCACCAGTCGAAATACATCAGGTCCGGCTTGTAGGTGTCGACCAGCTCGGCGGTGCGGGCGAGCCAGTCGTCCAGCCAGGCCTGGGACACGTAGGTCCAGTCGTGCGGCAGGTCGCCGTCGTCCTTGCCATGCAGCTCGCGCAGCTGCGCCGGGCCATAGAGCGCGGCATAGCGCGGATCGTTGACGTCGGAGGCGATGCGGCGGCCGCCGTCGAAGAACCAGTCGTGCTCGGCGCGGTGCGAGGAGGTGCCGAAGCGCATGCCTTCGGCGCGGATGGCCTGGGCCAACTCGCCCAGCACGTCGCGCTTGGGGCCCATGGTGGCGGCCGTCCAGTCGCTCAGGCGCGAGCGGTACATCGCGAAGCCGTCGTGGTGCTCCGCCACCGGGACCACGTAGCGGGCGCCGGCCTGCGCGAACAGCCGCGCCCAGGCCTTGGGATCGAAGCGCTCGGCCTTGAAGCGGGCGATCAGATCCTTGTAGCCGAAGACGGCCGGCGAGCCGTAGGTCGCCAGGTGATGCTCATGGGGCTTGCTGCCCGCCTGGTACATCTCCCGCGAGTACCACTCGTTGCCGAACGCCGGCAGCGAGAACACGCCCCAGTGCACGAAGATGCCGAACTTCGCGTCCGCGTACCACTGCGGCGTCTTGTAGCCCTGCAGCGAGGTCCAGTCCGCGCGGAAGGGGCCGGCCGCGACACCGGCCTGCACCTGGCGCAGCACGCGGGCGCGCTCGCCATCGAACTTGCTGACCGACTGGCGCCAGATGGCGTCGATCTCGGCCGGCGACAGCGTGGCCGCGGTGGGCGCGGTCGGGTCGGCGGCCGGCGCCACCGTGGCCGTCTGCGCGTGCACGCAGGCCGGCCCGAAGGCGGCCACCGTGGTCAGGACGCTCGCGACGGTCATGGCGCTCAGGCAGCGGTGGCGGAAGGTGGACATACGGCGAGGACTTCCTGTGGGAATTCAGCGATCCACCGGCGCGGCGGCATCGGGGATGGGAGCGGGGGCGCGGCTGGCGGGGGCAGGCTTGACCTCGGCGGGGAACGGCGCGGCGCCCAGGCGCAACGCGGCCTGTTCCAGCCGGCTCTCGAGCGCGAGCGCGCCATCGGGCGCGAGCACGCGCAGTCGCAGCGTCGCGGCCGGCAGGCCCTTCTCCGCCGGCCACCGGCCTTGCAGCGTGAACGGGGCGACGAGGTCCGGCAGGCCTTGCGCGCCCTGCCCGATCAGCCGGCCGTCGCGGTCCGTCATGCGCCACTCGGCCCGGTAGCCCAGCAGCGGATAGGAAGGCAGCTGTGCCGCGCCATTGGCCTGCAGCACGGCCTGGAAGCCCGACAGCCCCTCGCCTTCCCAGGCCCAGCCCAGATGCGCCGTCAGCGGCGCGTTGCGCTGCTGGTAGGCGGCATACGAGGGCTTGCGCTGGCGGTGCTCGTCGACCACGCCGTGGTCCACGTAGCCGGCGGTCTCGCCGGCGGCCAGGTTGCGATGCGACTTGTAGTCCTGGTAGATCCAGAAGATCGCGCCCGCGACGAAGTCGCGCCGGGCGAAGGCATCGAGCTGCTGGCGCAGGTTGGCGATGCGCTGGCGGTCGGCCTCGGCGGCGTTCGGCGCGAAGGGGCCGACGAAGCCGTACTCGGAGATGACCAGCGCCTTCTCCGGATAGGTCTTCTGGATGAAGTCCAGCCAAGGCTCGACCTGTTCGGCGGCGCCGCTCCAGCTGCCGAAGTAGGCGTTGGCCATGACGAAGTCGGCCTCGTGCAGCGCGGCGTTGTCGCGCCAGGGCGCGATGCTCACGTCGGAGTCCGCGAAGGTGAAGAAGCGTGTGGGGTCGAGCCGGCGGACCGCCGCCTTCATGCGCCGCACGTAGTCCAGGCCGCCGGGCAGGCGTGTGTCGCTCTCGTTGCAGACGCTCCACGCGAAGATGCTGGCGTGGTTGCCGTCCGCGGCGATCATCTCGCCCAGCATGCGCTCGGCCAGGGCCTGCACGCGCGGGTCCTTCAGCTGGGCCTCGCTGAACTGCCACACCGGGATCTCCGGCACCAGCAGGATGCCGTGGCGATCGGCGTAGTCGAGCACCGCGGGCGGCTGCGGATAGTGCACCGGCCGCGTCAGCGTCGTGTGCAGCGCGCGCAGGTCGTCCCAGTCATGCAGGATGCTGCCGCGGGTCTCGGCCAGGCCTTCCCAGGGCGTGTCCTCGTGGCGCGTCAGGCCGGTCAGCCGCACCGGGCGATCGTTGACCCAGAGCTTGCGGTCGCGCAGCTCGATGCGGCGCAGGCCCAGCGTGTCGGTGCGCATGTCCAGCACCTGGCCTTGCTCGTCCTGCAGCTCGGTGACGACGCGGTAGAGCTGGCCGTCGCCGATGTTCCACAGCCGAGGCCGCGCGATGGACAGGCGCAGGTCCGCGCTGCCCTTGCCTCCGGCCGGCAGCTGCAGCGGCTGGCGCGCGGAGGCCGCAGTCGCGCCGTCCGGCGCGAAGGCGGTGGTGACCACCTGCAGGCGGCGCGCGCGGGGGCTCGCGTTCTCCAGTTCGACGCGGGCATCGACCTGGGCGGACGCCTCGCCGATGACGCGGCCGGCCAGGGCGCCGCTCAGCGTGGCGCGCAGTGTCTGGCGGCGCACGAGCGCGCCATCGCCGACGCTCAACCACACGTCGCGCACCAGGCCGCCGAAATGCCACCAGTCGTACCAGACGCTGCCGCTGCCCGCCAGGCGCATCGCGTGGCCGGGAATGCTGCTCGCGGTCGGCCGGTTGTCCACGGCGACCACCAGCAGATTCGGCTGGCCGCGCCGCAGCAGCCGGGTGATGTCGAAGGCATGGGCCGTGTGGCCGCCTTCGTGCTGACCGACCTCCACGCCGTTGAGCCAGACGCGGCTGCGATAGAACGCGGCGCCGAAGTTCAGCTCGACATGCGCATCCGGCGCGAGCGGCAGCGTCAGGTCGAGCCGGCGGAAGTACCAGCCGGTGCCCTCGAAGTCGACGTCCGGCTCGGAATCGGCATTCCAGGTGTGCGGCACGGCCACGCTGCGCGTCTGCGCCGGCACGGCGCCGGTCCAGCCGGCGGTCACGCCCTCGTCCTTCGGATCGGTGCGGAACTGCCAGCCGTCGTTGACGTCGATGCGCGTGGCGGCTTCGACCAGCGCCGGCAGCATGGCCAGCGGCAGCGCGAGGCTCGCCAGCAGGGCCAGCGGGGCCAGCGGGGCGAGCCGGGTCAAGCGGGCCCGACAGGCCAGGCGGACCAAGCGGACCAGGCGGACCGATTGGACCGACATCGCGCGAAGGAGCGTGAGGAGCTTCATGGCGGCCTCAGCGGCGGCGCGGCGGCGCGGCGGAGCCCCGCACCACGAGTTCGGGCGTGAACTGCTCGGCGCCCAGGTCCAGCGGCCGGCCGGACTGGGCGTGGCGCACGCGCTCGATCAGGCGCAGCGCGGCGCGGCGGCCGATCTCGACCGTGTCCTGCCGCGCGGTCGTCAGCGGCGGCCAGGTGAGCTGCGAGAACGGACTGTCCTCGAAGCCGGCGATGGCCAGGTCGCTCGGCACATCGAAGCCGACCGAGCGGGCCGCGGCCAGCACGCCGGCCGCGATCTCGTCGTTGCTGCCGAACACGGCCGTCGGCGGCGCGCTCATCGCCAGCAGCTTGCGCGCGCGGCGGAAGCCGGAGTTGAAGTTGAACTCGCCTTCCAGCACCAGCTGCGGATCGACCTCCACGCCGTAGTCGCGCATCGCGTCCATGTAGCCGGCATAACGCTGGACGCTGGACTCGTAGTAGCCCTCGCCCCAGAGGAAGCTGATGCGGCTGTGGCCCAGTTGGATGAGGTGCTCGGTGACGGCATGGGCGGCGCGGCGGTCGTCCACGCGCACGCAGTCCTGCATGTCGCGCGGGTCGTCGCCGGCCGAGACGATGCGGATCACCGCCACGCCATGCGCCGCCAGCGCCTGGACCAGATCGCGCTGCTCCGACATCGGCGGCGCCAGCACCAGGCCAGCCAGGCGAGAGCGCCGCACCAGGGCCAGCAGCTCCTCGATGGAGCCGTGGGCCGGCGTGCTGCAGGGATGGATCTGCAGGCCGTAGCCCTGCTCGCGGCAGGCGGACAGCACGCCGTTCTGCAGGCTGACCAGGTAATGCGCGTTCGGGTTGCTGTAGACCAGGCCCAGGGCGAACGAATGCGTGCCGCGCAGGCTGCGCGCCAGCGGATCGGACTGGTAGTTCAGCGCGGCGATGGCTTGGCGCACCCGCTCGCGCATCTCGGGACGCACGGCCGCGTCCTCGTTGATCACGCGGGACACGGTCTTGAGCGACACGCCCGCGGCCTCGGCCACGTCGCGGATCGAGGCGCGCGCGGGCGCGACGGCCCGCGGCTCCTCGGGGGCATCGATGCGCTCGGGCGCGGGGTCGGCGGCTTCGGTGATTTCGGCGGCCTTGCCGGTCCGGGGCGCCTTGACGGTCCGGGTTGCCTTGACGGCCTTGGCCGGCGGGGTCGCGGCGGCCTTGGTCTTGGGAGACGGCTTCATTCGGCCTCCCCCTCGCGCAGGCCGACGCGATAGCCGGCCAGACCGTAGTAGAGGATGTACAGATAGCAGGGCGCCATCAGGGCCAGGAACACGAACTGGAAGTCGTAGTGCTGCTTGAGCACCGCGAAGGCCTGCGGAATGATCGCGCCCCCGGCGATGCCCATGATCAGCAGCGCGGCGCCGCGCTCGGTGGCCTCGCCCAGCGCGCGGATCGCGAGCGGGAAGATGGCGGGCCACATCATCGCGTTGGCGAATCCCAGCGCGGCGACGAAGGCCACCGACACATAGCCCTGCGTGGTCCACGCGCACAGCGAGAGCACGACGCCCAGCGAGGCGGACACCGCCAGATAGCGCTGCTGGGAGATGTACTTCGGGATCAGGATCAGGCCGGCCACGTAGCCCAGCAGCATCGCCACCAGCGTGAACGAGGTGAAGAACTTGGTCTGGTCGGCCGGCAGGTTGAAGCCCGCGCCATAGGTGCCGATCGCATCGCCGGCCATCACTTCCGCGCCGACGTAGACGAACAGGCAGAGCACGCCCAGCCACAGGTGCGGGAAGGCGAACACACCGCGCCTGGCGCCGGTGGCGGCGGCCTCGCCGCGGTTGGCCTCGGCCGCGCGGATGTCCGGCAGCGGCGAGCGCAGGATGCCCACGGCCAGCACGGCCAGCACGCCGGCCATGATCATGTAGGGCGTGTGGATCTTCTGCGCGAAGGCGTTCAGCAGGATGTCGCGCGTGGTGGCGTCGGCCGTCTTCAGGCTCTCCGCCAGGCTGCCGACGTCGGACAGCACCACCGCGCCCAGCAGCAGCGGCGCGAGGATGCCGGCCACCTTGTTGCAGATGCCCATCCAGGCGATGCGCTGGGCGGCGCTTTCGATCGGGCCGACGATGCTGATGTAGGGATTGGCGGCGGTCTGCAGCAGCGACAGGCCCGCGCCGATCACGAACAGCCCGGTCAGCGCGCCGGGATACAGGCGCATCGACACGAACTGGCCGAAGACCACCGCGCCCGCGGCGATGACCAGCAGGCCGATGGCCATGCCGCGCTTCATGCCGGTGCGCCTGAACACCGCCGCCGACGGCAACGCCAGGAAGAAGTAGGACAGGTAGAACGCCATCGGCACGAGGAAGGCGTTCACGTCGTCCAGATCGAAGGCCAGCTTCACGAAGGCGATCAACGGTCCGTTGATCCAGGTGAAGAAGCCCATGATGAAGAACAGCAGGCCAATGATCGCCACCGGACCGAGCGGCGCTCGATTCGCGGGCGGGGAAACGGTTCCGGCGATGGACATGCAGGCCTCCGAGATGAGCAGACTTGTTTATCTTTCTTGATGACACTGTTGTCAATCGAGTCCCGGCACTGTCTCAGTTGCGCACTCGCGCTAAACATGCGTTCGCCACAGGGGAAAGTCGATTCCCGCTGAGATTCAAGCGCTGATCGACGAGGGAAAACACCGAGCCTGGAGGGATCAATCTGTCCAATTCAGACATTGATTGACAACAGTGTCATTTGCGCTTGAAACTCTTTCGAATGCGCTCTTCCCTGCCTTCGTTCGAACCCGGCGCGTCCGGCCCTGACGTCTTCTTCCTCGCGGCCGACGTGGGGGGCACCCACGCGCGCGTCGGGCTGGGCCGCACCGTGCAGGCCGCGTCCGGCGACAGTCCGGTGGAACTGCTGCACGGCGAGGTCTTCGCCTGCGCGCAATGGCCGGGGCTGGGGGAGCTGCTGGCGGACTTCGTCGCCCGGCTGGCCGATACGCCCTGGGGGGCCGAGGTGTCGATCCAGGCCTGCGTGCTGGCCTGCGCCGGCTACGTGCAGGAGGACCAGGTCGTGAACCGAAACCTGCCGTGGCCGGTGTCGATCTCCGCGCTGCGGCAGCGGCTGGGCATCGAGCGGCTCACCGTGATCAACGATTTCGAGGCGCTGGCGCACGCGGTGCCCTACGTCAAGCCGTGGGACATGCGGCCGCTGATGACGGGCGACGGCAGCGCGAGAGGGCTGGCCTCCGGCACGATCGTCGTCATGGGGCCGGGCACGGGCCTGGGTTGTGCCGCGGTGCTGCCGGGCAACGCCGGGCCGCAGGTGCTGCCGACCGAGGCGGCGCACGTGTCGCTGGCGCCGAGCACCGCGCGCGAGATCGACATCCTGCGCCTGCTCGCGGGCGACCGCGACCACGTGCCGGTGGAGAACGCGCTGTCCGGGCCGGGGCTGCTCAAGCTGTACCGGGCCATCTCGACGCTGCGCGGCGAGTCACCCGTGCTGGACACGCCGGCCGCGGTGACGGGCGCGGCGCTGGAGCAGCGCTCGGAGGCCGCGATCGAGGCGCTGAGCACCTTCTGCGCCCTGCTGGGCAGCTTCGCGGCGGACCTGGCGGCGCTCTACGGCGCGCACGGCGGGATCCTGCTCGCGGGCGGCATCCTTCCGCGGATCGAGTCCTTCCTGCAGCAGAGCGATTTCAAGAAGCGCTTCCTCAACAAGGGCGTGCTGGCGCCGTTCCTCGAGCGCGTGCCGGTCCACCTGATCGACCACGGCGACCTGGGCGTGCTGGGGGCGGCGTGCTGGCTGGAGCGGGAGCTGCGGCGCGAGTGAGCCGCGGCGGCGCCCCGATCCGCCGTTGGAGTGGCGCCCGCGAAGCCGAATCGCAGGCGTCAACGGGACGCGCGAGATACTCGCCCGATGGCCGACGAACCGACACGCCCTTCTTCCTCGCCCGGACCCGAGCCGAAGCCAACGGAAGGCCAGCATGATGCGCGGCCGCTGTCCCACGAGCATCACGAGCCGGATTTCATCTCGGCCGTGCGTGAGGATCTCTCCGATTGGCGCCAGTGGCTGTCCCGCGCCGTGGTGCTCGCCTTCGCCATCGCTGCGGGCCTGGCGGTGGTGCTGTTCACGTGGGTCAGCGACCAGGCCATCTCGGCGTTCGCTGCGATGCGCAGCTGGTCGCCTTGGGCACCATTGATCTGGACGCCTTGTTGCACGGCGGCGCTCGTCTGGGTGACCCGCCGTTTTGCGCCTGGCGCCGCCGGCTCGGGCATCCCTCAGGTGATGGCCGCACTGTCGACCCGCGTGCCGGCGAGTCAGCGGGGACTCTTCGTGTCGCTGCGCCTGAGCATCGCCAAGCTCCTGCTCGTCTCTGGCGGCTTGCTCAGCGGCCTGGCGATTGGCCGGGAAGGCCCTTCGGTGCAGATCGCCGCGGGCGTGATGCAACACGCGCAGCGGTGGCTGCCGCGACGCTCCGCGCTGAACCATGACGGCCTTCTGGTGGCCGGCGGGGCTGCGGGGATAGCGGCCGCCTTCAATGCCCCGCTGGCTGGCGTGATGTTCGCGATCGAAGAACTGACGCGCAAGCTCGAACAGCGCAGCAGCGGCCTCATCATCGCGGCCATCGTGCTGTCGGGCCTGATGGCGGTCTCGGTCTTCGGCAACGCGAGTTATTTTGGCCGCCTCCGTGTGGACCACCTGACCTGGTCGCATCTGCTTCCAGGCTTGCTGACCGCGATCGGCTGCGGCCTGGCGGGCGGCGTGTTCTCGCGCTTGCTGCAGCGCAGCCTGCTTGGCGGCAACGATCGATTCAGCCGATGGCGCGCCCGGTTCCCGGTGCGCTTCGCCTTCGCCTGCGGGCTGGCAATCGCGCTGCTGGGTCTGGTGAGCCAAGGCGCCACTGACGGCAGCGGCTATGAGTACACCCGCGGGCTGGTCGAAGGGCATCTCGACCTGCCGGTGCTCTACGTGACCTTGCGGATCGTGGCCACCTGGTTGGCGGTCTGGTCGGGGGTGCCGGGGGGCATCTTCGCGCCGTCACTGGCCATTGGCGCCGGCATCGGCAGCGACATCGCTCAACTCACCGCCACCACCGAAGGCGCTGCCGCATTGATCGCCATCGGCATGACGGCGTTTCTCGCCGCCGTGACCCAGGCGCCGGTCACCGCCTTCATCATCGTGATGGAGATGGTCGACGGCCACTCCATGGTGCTGAGCCTGATGGCCGCCGCCTTGCTGGCGAGTCTGGTGTCGCGCTGGATCAGCGTGCCGATCTATCACCGCCTGGCTCAGGCACAACTCGCGCGACTGCCAGCCGACGCCGCGGAACCCACCAGTCCGCCCTCCCGCGCCTAGGCGCGCTTCGGTCACGAGCTCGTCGCGCTCGCGGCCACGGCGGCGAGCGCGCGGCCAGTCAGTTGATGATCTCGCCCATGCCGGCTTCAACGCGAGCGCGAAGCGTCTCGATGAACTCGGTGTCGTACTTCTCCCAGTCCTCCAGCTCGCCCACGACCTTCAGGGCGTGCGTGCTCCGATACGAGCGCGTCGGATTGCCGGGGAACTTCTTGTCCGTCACGTTCGGATCGTTCTCGAAGTCGCCGAGGGGCTCGACGAGGTAGACCCGCGGTCGGCCGTTCCCCTTGGCGATCTCGGCAGCGAGTCCGGCGCCTTTGGCGATCGCCGTGAAGTAGATGTGGTTCATCACCAGGCTCGGCTTGTAGTTGGACGTGAAGCCTGGCTTGAGCAGATCGCCGGACCGGAGGTCGGCTTTGGTGCCATGGAAGAAGGGCCCCTGATCGAGTGCCTGCATGTTTGCTCCGTGCGGGGAATCGGCGTTGAACGCAGCGCTCAACGCCGAATGAGGCGCGACAGGACGTCGTGCGCGGTCGGCATCTTACGTAGCCCGACGCGCGCGTCGATGCCGCGCCTGGCTCGGCAACGCGACCGCGCCCGGCATGAGCGCCTGAGCGACGCGATGAGCAGACCAAGACCGGCGATGACCATGGCCGGTGTCGATGGCTCCGGCACCGGCACCACGGGCGGGACCGCCAACGGCGGCGCGACGGTGGGTGGCAGCTCCGTCACGGCCGGCGGCAGCACGAAGAGCGGCGGCGGGGGAATCGCTGTCGGCGGTGAGCCCGTTGGCGGAGGCCCGATGGACACCCGCGGCGGGCTCACGAACGAGCCCGGCGGCGTCGCCGGCACACCGGTCAGCGGAGACGGCGGCAAGGTCGACAGCGGCGCTGGCGAGTCTGCAGGCATCGGGTCGGGCGCACCCGCCCCCGGTGGATCGAAGACCAGTTCCTCGTCACCGGGCGGCTTGGCGCCGCTGCCTCCACTCCCGGCAAGCGCGTGATGCGGCTGACATTGCGACACACCGTCGGGACCATCACGCAGGCCGAGCCCTCGCAGTAGACGAGCGCACGGGCCATCGCGTCCAGTCTGGTCAACAAGCGGTACATCGGCAGGGTGGCGGCCCTGTGGACCTTGTCGGAGTGGAACCCGACAACGATCTGGCAAGTCAGATACCCGGGGGCAGGTTTTGCGTCGGCGCGCCGACGCACCGGCGCGGCAGTGAGCCGGGGTCAGGCCACTACCACCTCTGGGGTTGGCCTGCCCTGCTCCCCAAGTGGGGAACAAGGTTCCCCCACCAATCAGAGGTTCTTCCACTGCTGGTTGGTGCCCGTGCCGCAGGCCCACTGGATCACGCTGGTGCTGTCCGCCGTGCTGGCCGCATTGACGTCCATGCACAGACCGCTGAACCGCGACTTGAGCCGGAAGTAGCCGCTGCCCATGTCCTCAGTGACCCACTGCTGGCTGGTGCTGCCGTTGCAGGCAGCCTGCACGATGGCGGTGCCGTTGGCCGTGCTCTGGCTGGCGAGATCCAGGCATTGGCCGCTATGGCTGACCTTGAGGCGCGACCAGCCGCCGCCAGCGTTCTCGAAGTTCCACTGCTGGTTGCCGCTGCCGCTGCAGGCCCACTGGATCAGCGCGGTGCCGGCGCTCGTGCTGGCGCCTTGCACGTCCAGGCACTTGCTGCTGTGGCGGGCCTGCAGCATGCCGCCTGCCGGGGTGCCATAGATGAGGCCGCGGCCGACGCTGCTCATGTAGACGCGGCCTTCGGTGTTCATGTCACCGGTGATCAGGCTGCCATTGCCCGGGCCGCCGAACTGGTGGGTGTCGTCATTGATGCGCACCCAGTTTGCGCCGGCGTCGGTGGAACGGTAGATGCCCCGCTTGCCCGTGCCCACCGTGCCCCAGATGAAGACGGTGGGGTAGCTGGAGCCGCTCATCGCCTTGCCGAAGCCGACGGCGCCGGCATAGCTGACGTTGGCGATGTTGGTGAACGAGCTGCCGGAGTTCGTCGAGCGCGCCAGGCCGCTGCCGTTCAGTGCCACCCAAACGTCGCCCTCGCGGCCCGGGGCGGTGCGCAGCAATGTAGATCCCCATTGGGCGATGGTGGCGGTGGGGCTGAAGCTGACGCCGCCGTTGGTGCTGACGCGGATGGTGCCGTTGTCGTAGACGTAGAACTTGTTCGAGTTCACGGGATCCGCCACGGGAGCGATGCTCCCGGTGCCCAGGCCGCCAACGGCAGTCCAGGTCGGCGAGCCGGACGTGAAGTTGGTGGACCGGTAGGTGGCGTAGGTGCCGTCGGAGTTCCTGAAGGTGTGCAGCAGAGCGCCGCCGTTGGCGGCCAGCGCGACGGTGCCAAACGTGCCCCTGATGCCGGGAACGTCCGTCCAGGTGGCGCCGGCGTCGCTGGAGCGCTTCATCGAGTTGCCCACGCGCACCATCGTCGCGGTCGCGCCCGCTGCGACGGCCAGACCCGAGGTGGTGCCGATGCGCGGGTTGTGGACCTGGCCGTAGCTGTCGGTGCTGCCGGTGTGGCGGAAACCGTCGAAGTCGCCGATGACGGAGACCAGCGGCCCGCCCGGCACGCTCACCACGCCCAGCGGCACAGTCTCCTCCAGGCCCTTGACCGTGAAGGTCCAGGCCGGGGCGGCGGCGTCGACGTTGGCGGAGCGGAAGATCCCGTTGCCGGACGTGACCCAGGCGGCCTTGCTGTCGAAGGGATCGAACTCGATGTCGGTGGCCCAGTGGATGGACTCGGTCGAGATCCAGCTCACACCGTTGGGGTCCAGGCTGTAGCCCTTGGCGACCAGGTCGGTCCAGGTGGCACCGCCGTTGGTGGAGAGGAAGAAATGGTCGCCCCAGACGTTGGGGTTCTGTTGCATCCACGTGTTGCTCGTGGAAATGATGACGCGCTGGGCGTTGGCCGGGTCCACCGAGATGCCGGAGAACGGACGGGTGGTGCCGCTCGGCGTCACGTTGGTCCAGTTGCCGCTGGCCACGTTGTACTTCCACACCTGGCCGGCATCCAGCGGCTCGGCCGGGTTCACGTTCGTGCCGCCGTTGCCGTCGGGACTCGGACCGGCGCCGTTGGCGTAGGTGACGAAGAGATTGCCGTCGCTGGCCAGCGCGGCGCGCTGCGGCAGGTAGGCGGTCGGCGCGTTGGGCACCGCCGTGAAGCTGGTGCCGCCGTTGTCGCTGCGGTAGAAATTGGTGCCCACCGAGCCGTAGCGCGACACGCCCACGAAGATGCGCTGGGCAGCGCCGTTGACGACGCTGGTGGGGTCCATCAAGACGAAAGCGACGCCCGCGCCGTTGGGCGTGCTCGTCACGGGCAGCGACGTCACGCGCGAGAAAGTGGCGCCAGCGTCTGTGCTCTTGAAGAGGCCGTTGGCGCGCGAGCCCGCGTAGACCACGTTGCCGTTGCCGGGGTCCACTTGCAGCCGCTCACCGTTGCCGCGCCCCATGCCATTGCCATTGGCACGCCACAGGTTGCTCACGTCCGTGATGCGACTCCAGGTGGCGCCATAGTCGGTGGAGCGCATCACCACCGTCTTGCCATTGCTGAAGTAAGGCACGCCGGCGACGGCATAGACGACCGCGCTGTTGTTCGGGTCCAGCGCCAGCGACTCCACGTGGTAGAGGCCGACGTCGTCCTGGGAGAAGCCGTCCAGCAGCGGAATCCACTTCGAGTTCGCGGCGTCCCAGCGGTAGGCGCCGCCCACGTCGGTGCGGGCGTAAAACAGATTGCGCTGCGTCTTGCTGGGAATGACAGCGGTCACGTAGCCGCCGCCGCCAATGGCGACGTTGCCCCAGCGGTAGGACTGGGCTTGGGCGTGGGGGGCGGCCGTGAGCGCCAGAACGGACGCCACCAAGGGCGCGAGGATCCAGGTCTTCATGCGGATTGTCTCCATGTGCCGGTCCAGGCGCCGGCGTGTTGAGAGGACATTCCGCGTTGGCTGCCTCGCTTCAGGTTGGACAAGCGCCGCGCCGCCATTTGGTCATACCAAAACGGAACAGAGGCATGTTCATCGTTAACTTACGGTGTGAAATACGGGGTTTGTGCCAATAAATACAAGACTTTTGCAACCAGGACTTCGTATTTTGAAACTTTTGGTCAGGCCAATCGCCTTCAAACGGCGGCCGTGCTTTCACATCAGGGCCTTGTAGGCGGGGGCCGGCGCCCCTGTTCACGGGCAATAGAGTCTGCGACAACTCGCCCTAAGACAGCGACCAACCGGCTGACCGCTCAAAGTGTGCGACATCCGTCGCCGCGTTCGGTGATGCAGCGCTGCTCGCGGCAATAAAGTCTGCGACAACGTAGACGGAAACCGATCGACGTCAGGCGTCTTCCTCTGCTCGTGCAGCAGCCTCTTCTCGCTTTCGCCGATTCGCTTCGTACTCCTTGTACTCCGCAATGTGCTGCTCGAGCTCACGCTGCAGGGGCCGCGCTCGAAACGCGTTTTTGGCCCAGAAGAGGGATTTCGCCACTCGGCGGTGCTGAAGTCGTTCAGTAAGCCGCTGAACGACTGAGGATCGATGGAACCGCCATGCGAGGATGCCGACCATCTCTTCTCTGACCTGCATCTCGATGAACTGCAGGTTGTACACGCGGCCCCACTTCTCCACGTACTCCAATTCCTCACCAAGAGCGACCTCAAGTCGATCAATGGGATGCGTGACGTGGACGACGGGCCAACCCGGCAGGAGATCTTTCCCGCACTCGTCTCGGACCTCTATCAGCTCCACCCTGAAGTCGTCGTAAGGGGTGAAGACCAAATTGCCCTCGATCTTCGGAAACCGGAACGGTATGGCAGGCAGAGCCGCTCGGTGCCGACGCTCGTCGACATGCCGCAGAACCACCTCGTCTTGGTAGCAGACCTTGCCGTTTGTCGCTGACACCGAGATCACCACTTTCGATAGGCGCACGCCAGGATTCGCGCGTACCTCGATGATCGGTGCCCTCTGTCGCTCGCCATGCAGGTACTCGTCCCAGAAGAGGATGTAGCCCAGGTGCTCACCCAATGGATCTGGGCGTCTCTCAATCAGCACGCGGTGATCGTGATAGAGCGTGGACAGCTCGTATGCGCGACGGCAAACTTGCTTTTCAACGAGGCCGTAGGCCCACTTGCCGAGCTTTCGAACGGCCCCGAACATCCAACTGCTGACTTCCATCAAACCTCCTCGTGATCGGTGGTGCGGTACAGATTCAGCGCACGCCGAGACACCCCGGCGCTTCGATACCTCGACGGGCGGTACAACTTCAGCGCAAGATAACGAAAGCGAACACGGCAAGGGCGCATAGGACGACGGATGCCAAGATTGGTCCAGTCAGCCGACTCAGCCTCGACACGCCAGGCTCACGCGTCGCACGTTTCTTGTTCAACCGGTCGAGCCGCAGTAGCAGCTGACGCTCCACCTCGTCGATCTTGTGCAAGACCGGGAGAATGCTGTCGGGCGCGGGCGACATGCCGTGGTTCATGTCTACGAGTGTGCCCTCGCGCCGGGCGATCCGCCAGCCTACATCTGCGCCCCGCGGAGCTTGAATCGCCATGATCGATAGCGGCCTCGACCAGCTACCCTCGTGGTTACCTGACGAGACCGTCTACAGCTGGGCGTGCCGTTTTCACCGCTTGGCCGGGCATCGCCTGCCGTCGCAGACCTCGCGTATCCTCTTCGGCGGTGCTCGCCGAGGCGCGCAGCACGACCTACCCAACGGGCTCGCCTTCCTCGCCGAGCGCACTCAGGGCCGACTGGGTACGGCACGGGAAATCGCACTGACGCGAACCGTTCTCGGGTACTACCTTACCGCGCGTCCTGAGGGCGCGTTGAACTCAGCACTGGATGCGATGGCCGGCGAGACGGCGCAGGGACTGAAGTTCCGTCTCGGCATGCTCACCAGCCGCTTCCGTGCCAATCACCCACTCAAGGCGTGCCCAGCATGCATGGCGGAGGACCGAGCGGCCTATGCGGTGTCGTACTGGCATCTGGCTCACCAGTATCCAGGCGTGTGGATCTGTAGGCGCCACGGGGTGCCGCTGTGCGCCGCGTCGATGAAGTTCAACGGCGTGGCCCGCTTCGCCTGGGTGCTGCCCGACGCTGCCGGGCTCGCGCCCGTTTTCAGCGGTGATGCGGATACCGCCGCCTTCGCCCGGCTTGCCGGCCTTGTAGAGGGGTGGGTTTCGCTGCCGCCGGCATCCCTCAGGGTCCAGGACATCGCCGAGGCCTGTAGGCGCCGGTTGTCGCAGTCGCCTGGAACAGCCGGTCCACCCACGACTCGCGGCTCCCTCGCGGAGAAGTACGCCACCGCCCTGAGTGCGCTTCGCGTCGTGCCGGAGCTTGCAGCACTGCCTGCCGATGCGGCTGCTGCCCGGGCGGAGCTGGACCGATGGCTGTTCGCGCCGCGCGGCAACACCCACCCGCTGCGGCTGCTGGCGCTCGTCGGCTGGTTGTTCGACGACTGGCGAACATTCCAGGACGAACTTGCACGCACCGAGGGCGTCCTGCCGCCCACACCGACAGTCGCAATGCCAGCGGCTCCGAGCGAAGCCGAGCGTCGCTTTGCAGAGGCACTCGCCGCCGGCGCGTCGGTCACCGCGGCCGCCAAGGTCGCGGGCGTGGCGGTCAACACCGGCATCGCGTGGACTGCTCGCCTGGGGCTTCGAGCACCCCGACGCCCGAAGCAGCTCGATGAAGCGACGCATCGCAAGATTCTGAAGGCGCTGAGGCGCGGAGACGATAAAGCGGTCGTTGCCGCCCGCTATGCCGTCTCCGTTCAAACGGTGACGCGCGCTTTGCGTAACGAGCCGGGCCTCGCTGCGGAGCGCAAGGGCGCCATGCTTGAACGGGACAGAGTGAGCGCGAGAGCCCAGTGGAGCGCCGCTCTGCTGCGCTGGCCGGCCATGAGACAGAAGGAGCTGCGTCATCGGGTCGGCGCGGCCTTCGCCTGGCTGTACCGGCATGACCGCGACTGGTTGATGAGCAACCAGCCGGTCGATCCGCTGCGCCGGCAGCCCTCACCGCGCGTCGATTGGGATGCACGGGACACGATGCTGGCATCCGCCGTGCGGCGCATGGCATGCGAGCTGACAAGCTCGGGCATAGCTCTGCCGATTCCGCTGTGGCGTCTCGCTCAGGCCCTCCCCGACCTCAAAGCCAAGATTGCCGCGCTGGATCGGCTGCCCCTGACCCGAGAGGCGCTACGCGCGGTCACGGCACGACCGTCCAGAAAGACATCGTCCGAACTAATCTGAGCGGCTTGCATATATGCATAATGTGATGCATGAATGCATCGTCGACGCTGGCTGCTGAGGCGCAACTGATCGCAGCAAAGGCGAAAGGCCTCGGCCTCTCTCAGGTAAGCATTGCCGAAGCGGTAGGAGCGAGCCAATCACAGGTCAGCCGCGTTCTCGCCGGGACGGCGAAGCGGCGCTCCAGGCTGTTCGACAGCGTATGCAAGTATGTAAATTCAGCAGCCTTGCCGGCGGGTACCAACTCCAAGGCGGGTGCAGCCGAACTCGAGCGCGCGCTGAGCGAGGTTTGGGACGGGACCGAGGCACACGCGGAAGCCCTCGCCCTGGTCATCCGCAGCCTGGGCGTTTTCACGGCACCAACTCGCGGCCAAGGGAGCAGATCGTCTAAGGCAGCCGGGACGCGCTGAATGCACATACCTGCGCTGTTGCCCGACGAGCTCCTCGGTGGCTACCTCCAACGCATTGCCACCCTCAACGCGCTCGACGGAGGCGCCGCAGTGTTGAAGCGCATGCTGCAAGCACCGGGTAGAGCACGCGGCAGGGCTGCGTGCCCGACTCCGCTCGAGCTCATTGCCGCCGCATCCCGGGTAGACAAGGCTTCACTGATCCGTACGCATTCCCTTCTTCCTCTATGCCAATTGGTGACGTCCGGAAGGACGCCGGTCGCGTACGGGGAGAGGAGCCGAGCGCTGGAGCGTAGACACGTCGATCGACTGATCGAGCCTGGCTCGAAGCGCTGCCTGCAGTGCGCCAGGGAAGACGTTCAGTTCTGGGGCCTCGTCTATGTCCGACGCTCCGCGCAGCTACCGGGTGTGGACTGGTGTGCCAAGCACGGCATGCAGTTGAAGCAGGCACGCGGGCAAGCGCTGATGGGTGCAGGCGCGTCTCCTATCGAAATCACTCCGGCAGAGCAGCGCTACATCGACATCCTCGGTGCCCTGATGGACCTGAACGAAAGAGTCCCTATGACGCAGGCGTGCCTACGACTTCGCGATCGAACACGAGAACTCGGACTTCGGCAACGAAGCGACCAAACAGGCACGGGACTGGGTGATCTTGCTCGTCGATTGATGCCCGCTGGCTGGCTGCGGCGGCACCATCCAGCGCAAGCGGGTTTCCAGCGGGGCGATTATCTGGATAGAGTCTGCACGTACCGGCCGGTGCCGTTCAACGCGGATGTGTATGCGCTTGCACTGACCGTTCTGTACGACACGGCCGACGAAGCGCTGACGAGCTTTATGCGGCCACTCAGCCTCGAGGAGGCCGAACGAGCAAGTGAAGTTCAAGAACGTCGAGAAGCGGGGCAGCGACGAAATGGATGTCGGAAGGGGCCAGCGGCATCCCCCGCGTCGCGTGTCGAGCCCCACCACAGCAGTGACGAGAGCACAAGGGATGCCCCACCGTCATTTCAGTATGGGCGTCTCACCACTGACCCATCGTAGGAAGAAGGTCCTCGAACAGTGCCATGCGGCCGGGGTCACGGCTCAACAAGGCTCGGACCGCAGGCTGTGTGGTCGCCATGGGTCCCGCAGCGGCCGCGTAGATGTGCGCCAATGACAGGGCCTTGGCTTCCGCTTCCAGCGCCAAGCGCTGCGCATGAATCAGCAGCGAGCCGCACAGACGTGGCAAGCCGGCCGACAACTGGTGCATCACGTTGGCGACCTCGTCATTGAGCGCGAGATGTCCGGGCAGCCACTGATACTGAAACAGCAAGGGCAGCAAGTTTTTCCGGAGATACACATCGTCCGGACTAGACGCAGGCGCCATGCGATGGAAGCCGCCAGTCACCAAGCGCTGAGACGTGCTCATTCGCGTGCCAAACGCGTCGATACCATCCGGAGTTCCACACACGACCACCGGAAACCTGCAGGCGTTGATCAAGTTCAGCAGCAGCTTCAGCGCCACGTCGTCCACCACGCGAAGCAGTGGGCGAGATGACCCGATGCCCTTGGCGGCACGCAGCTCCTTGCGCTCGATCTTGAACAGGTTCTGAATCTCGTCGAGTACCAGCAGACCTGGAAAGTGACAGCCCATCCGTTGCACCCATTCACGCGCCAGGCTCTCGGGCGACCGCCTTCGCCCCTTCTGTAGGTCGCGCAAGTAGTCAGTCTCCAGTTTCTCGTCGGCGGCGGCGGCCCAACTTTCCACCAAGTCCAGCAGCTTCCCAGAGGCAGGCACGTCGATCTTTAGCCACAGAAGCTGGCGCACCGGGTTGACGAGATTGGGGAGGTGCCGGTGGATCACGACCTGAGGTTTCAAGTGAAGCGCCCTGATCAGGGCAGTGCTCTTGCCAACCCCCGAGATGCCAACCACGGACGCCCCCAGCTGGACGGACTCATGATCCGATCCCCAAGTCGGAACGTTGTACAGGCGACCCCAGGTGGCCGGGCTCGATGGATTGCGATGGACATAGCCTTGGCGCATGAGGATGTCCAAAGTTTTTGCCAAGGCAATACTTTCGGGGCTGGGCACGTGAAGTCGGCGAATTGCGAAGAGCTCGTGCTCGATCACATGGGGAGGCAACGCCTGCTCGACCTTCCCTGGCACGGGTGGCTTGTGGAACAGTCGCTCGACGAGTTCATCGCTGGACAAGATCGGTCCGCAGGCGTCGATCAGAGGATTGTTCCGGTAGCCACCATGGGCAGACGGTGCCAGTCCGCCCAGAGGCGCAGCGGCCTTCATTCGTTCCCCTCCCGCCGATTCATCCGTGCGAAGAAGCGATCCATGGTGTCTTGGTACACCTCCTTCGCCCGCCTGATGTGCTCCTCGTCCTCCGTGGGCGCGGAGGGTGCCGATTCAGTGGCCGGTGCGGAAGCACCGTGCTCCCTTTCGCGCGCCCGCGCCTGCGCAACCGTCGGACGCGGACCGCGACGCTCCTGTTCCGCGACCTTCACCTTGACCACCGCCTCCTTGACCATCGCATCGTCCAAGGCTGCCCGTTCCATATCGGCTTGCAGGCGTTGGTGATCTAGGTCGGCCAAATTGCGGGCCTCGTAGGCCTTCGCATCGCGCCACTCCTCCAGCGTTGTGTCAGGCAACGCGCGTGCGTTCGACCGTATTTGGAATTCGCACATGCCTTGCTCGTCGGCCACCCATACACGCGAGGCGCTGGCGGGGAAGATGTACGCGGTCCGTTCGATGCGCTGGCCTGAGCGGGCCAGCAGCGACCATTGTTGCCGGCTGGCGAGTTCGCCCTCGTACTCGAGCGACTCCACGTAGTTGCCGTTGCGGCGGACCACCATTGTTGTCCGGTACAGCAGCGTCGCGGCCAGTTGTTCACTCGGAACGAACTTTTCATAGGCGACGCACGCCTGGTGGCCGAAGCGCCAGAGACCGGCGGGCGAAGGGTGCACGCCAGCCGCAATCATGTCAGCGCTCAGCCGATGGCGTCTGTCGGCATGCAAGTTGTATCGCGCAAAGGCGCGATAAAGGTACGCGGCGAAGTCGCGCAGCGTGAGGGCCGAGTCGCGTGGATCGGTACGGAGGTCAAACTCCCTCCGCCGGGCATCAATGGCGCCCGGCAGGAAAGATCGGATCTGCTCGTCCTTGGCGATCCGGTGCAGCACCTCGACCGGGCCCTTCTGGTCGGGCCGATATGGGGGATTAAAGGCTGTGTTCATCCCGATCGCCGCGCTGTCCGTACGTGCACCCATGCTGAGGTATTCCCCACGATCACAAAGCAGCTTGCCCGGAACTCCCGGGGCTGGGTCGAGCATCAGCCCGTGCGGGCTTCCCCACAATGACGCGACGAGCACCGGATCGCCGAACGTCGAGAACAGTGCCAGCTTGGCGGTCCGCCACGACGGCCCTTCCAGGCACACGTAGAAGCCAACGATGGCCGTCGACCAGACGTCGACGACGATGTAGACGATGGGGCGACCGACGATCCACGTAGGGTCGATCGAACTGCGCAGGTGAATGTCGCCGATGGTCGAATCGATGGCATAGACATACCCGGGGCCGGCGACGTCGTCATGGGCGTGTCCGCGCATCCCCCGCATGTTCCGATTGAAGTGCCCCTCTGTGGTCAGGAGCCGGCTGCGTTCGTACGCCTTTGTCTCGAAGTCCACGAGGTTGCGGAACTGGCGTAGGGTCGGGAAGCTGCCTTGCGCAGGCAGCACCGGTATCGGCACCTTGCCGGTCATGTCGTACTGGGTGACGTACTCCGCTTCGACCACCTTGCGATAGATGGACGCCCGTGTCGTCCCGGGTTTGACCTGTCGCAGGTAGCCGCGGAGAAGCTTGTCCCGATCGTCGGCGTTGACGCCGCGCTGCGGGAAGCGTTCCACCTCCCCCTGTCGAACCTTGTTCGACTTCCTGCCTGCTTTGCGGCGAAGCTCATTGACCGGTCTCGCCACGCCGGGCGCGCCGCACCTGAAATACTGTGGCACCAGTCCGAAGTTGGTGAAGCCGCGCTGACAGAGCTGGATCCACATCCGGTACACGGTTGCCCGGTGCAATCCGGAGCCCACGCTGACGGCCCGCACGAGAGGCCCGAGCCTTCCCTTCTTCTGTAGGCTCTCGCAGATTGCCTCGTGGTCAAGAAGACGCGCCAGCGCGGTGCACCGAGCGTCCCACTGGAGCTTGCGCGGCGCCTTCATCTGCTCTGAGCGTGCCAGAGTGCCCGGGTCTTCGAGAGTCACTTCGGCCAGGTTGCCGCTCTCTTCCATGGATCGAAGCAGATCCCGGCAAGCGCGCGTCACGGTGCCCGGCGCAGTCGCCGGTTCATTCGGCATCGCATGGTCCTGCGCTTGGCGCGGCGCCACGAATGCGAGCCAGACGAAGCTCCCTGCAGGCGGCACTGCCACGACCCGATAGAAGCCATCGAGGCCGGGCCCTTCCGCGCGGACCGTCGCATTGAAGATCAGTCGAACCATGCTGACCTCCGGCTGGCGATCGGGTTCTGCGCGGTGAACTCGGAGGCGGAAACGAAGCGCACGCGCTGGTCGGAACGCCATGCCTGGGTCAAGTCGAGCGTCAAGGCTCCAGCCCAAACACTCGCCCAGAATGCCGAGAGAGCGCCTGACGCTTGCGTCTCGAGCCGCTCCTGCAGGATTTGGCAGATGCGCTGCACCGGCATTCCGGAGAGTGTCGGCTGCAGTTCCTGGCAAAGGGCGATATGCGACGCTGGCACCGGCGGCTGCCCGAGCACGTAAGGCAACCCCGCCCGCAGCACGCCTCGCGAAGCTCGGTCGTAGAGCCGAGGGGTGAGCAGCAGCCAGGGAATGGCCTGCCTGCGCCAGAACTCGCGTTCCAGCCGCAGAAGTTCCATCGTGCGACGCTGCTTCAGGTCCTCGTCGTACTTCACCGAGATCACCAGACCGGGATTCGGATGGCTGCTCGCCAGGATTAGCACCAGGTCCGACGTCATTGACCACGCCCGTGTGAGATCCCCCTGTCTCAGAGCGGGATGGCGCAAGCCGAGTGCTTCAGCTATCGCCTCCGTTCCCTCCACCCAACCATCGGTTGATCCGCTGCTATCTCCGTGTAGGCCAGAGCTCGTCGGGAGCTGAAACTGCTCCCTGATTTCGACAACATCGACGCACATCGTGGCGAAGGCGAAGGCCACGTACTCGGCATCCGACAGCAGGTGGACCAGCCGCCCGCTGTTCACGTAGAGCAAGTGCGACCTGCCCCGGCTGGATGGGTCTGATCGTGTGACCTGGTGCCACGGCTGGTAGTCGGCGCCGGAACCGGTGCCGCGCCCCTGCTTCTCCCACCGCTCGAGAAGTCTCGGCGTGAAGCGTCTTCCTTTTCGCATGTTCAACCCTTCATCGCGTACAGGCGAGCGAATCCATGGCTCGCTGGTCGCGATCCAAAAAAGTGGCGAAGGGGGAGTTGACGCGCTACCGCGGCGCGGATAGATTCTGGGTACCGATTCCAGAAATCTGGGCTTCAACTCCCAGTACAAAAAACGCCACGTGCTTGCCGGCCGTGGCGTTTGGTGTTTGTGGAGTGGACTCTCTGGTGCTTGGCTCCTCGCGGGCTACGGTCGAAGGTCCGCTTGCGTGCCGATAGCCATCGACATCCGCTGCGTTGCCATGCGTGGGATGGCGCCTTCGGGAATCCGCCCAAAACGGGAGCTGCTAGCCGGGAGGCTGGGCCGTCGCTCTAGGCGGCCCTGTACAGGTGGCAATGTGGCTTTTGGCGATGGCGCCGTCAAGGAGCGCTTTGCAGGGCCAACTCGGGACTTCCGCGATGCAGCGTTTCACTGTAATCCCGGCAGCACGGATTGCGACCGCTGCAGGCGCGAAGTCGGCTACTTTCGAGTTCTACTTGCGCATGCGATTTCGTGCAAATGCGTCAGTAGTGGGCGGATGCGACTTGCCACATGTTGGCTCAGGCGCCTCGAGTCAACCACCAGGAGCCAGGAAACGAATAGACCGTAACGGCAGTCGCCGCCTGGCCTGATCGGTCAACTTGTCGTAGTGCTCATCCCATAGGTCGAACAGTTTTTCCGGGCCGATCAGCGTAACGCGGCGCTTCTCCTGAATGCGAGCCTCCGTCTCGGCGTCCTTCGTGAAGCCGCCGGTGCAGACAAAAAGGCCGACATCGTCATCGCCCAGCAACGCCATGAATGAGCGCAGACCGTCGACGCTCACCGATTGCTGTTGCCGCTTTACCTGCACCTTGATGCGCGGGGGGCGAGTTCCCAAGGCATCGGGCCACGCCAGAATGTCAATGCCGCCGTCTTTCCCAGGAGGCGAGACCCAGGTGACGTGGTATGACATCGCGCGCAGTAGGTCGGCGACCAGGTCTTGAAAGTCGTAGGGGTTCATGGCGCGGAGGTAGGCCGAAATCTCCGCCCAAGCTTGTTCTTCCGCTTCTTCGTAGGTCACGCTCACCGACTTAGCCGTCGTGTCTGGCTCGTCGCCGCCTGAAGCGGTTGGGGCCGCCATCTCAGCATCCGGCTGTGCGGCCTTCCATTCAGCATAGAGCTTGCACGCCCGCCGATAAAGCGCTTCGGGGTCGGGCAGCTCCAGATAAGCCTTGCGGCCTTCCTCCGTGATGCTCCAAATTCCCTTGTCCTTGACCAACCACCCAGCCTTTACGCAGTCCACCGTCGCGAAGCGAACGATCTTCTCGAAACGCCTGCCGCCCGATTCGTAGGAGTCAGCCTCGTAGGGTGTCAAGGTGACGCGACTGGCCAAGGCCCCCAACGCCGCACTTGCTTGCACACCGTCGGGGGCGGCCATCAGGATGTTGAACAGCTCCCGAAGCAGTTCGCCGGTTCGGCGGCGGGTCATTTCGGCCATATCAGCTACTCCGACTCGGGCTATTGAACTGTCGCCAACTCAGCAAGCCAAGCTTGCATTCGGGCGGGCTCGGTCATGGCTTGCCCAAGAGTGATGTGAACCTCATGATGCGGCTCGCTAGGCGAGAGGTTCCCTACCCACTGCTGAACGTAAGTGTCAAGCTCTTGCAGTGTGTGCCTCGCCTGAGCCGCCCTGACTCTTCGGCTCTCGCTCCGCCGAAGAACGTCCTGATGCTTGGCATATTCCGCCTTAAATTCGCGCGTCCATCGGCTTCCCAAGTTGAGCAACCCGTCAAGATTTGTCGCCTTGGGCTGATCGGCGAGCACAACGGCCGAGCAATGCACTGCCGCTGCATGAAGGTCATAGCCAAGCTGCAGGGCTCCGTTGCCCGGGCGCAAGTACGGGTGGAACCAGTCGGCAAAGCTGCCGGCACTGTGCACGGGCTTGTCCCCCTTGTTCGGCGCTTCGTTGCAGGTGCTACAGATGAGCGTCAGGTTGTCACCGCACATGCTGAGCAATGGGAACGCGCTCTTGATAACCCAGTGGTCAACGTGCGGCGTATCGCCCAGCGGCCCGCCACAGAGTACGCAAACCTGGCGGGCGTGCGGGTCGGGGTTCAGGCGGTGCGCAACACGAAAGGCATCGACGAATAAGGCGTAGTTGACACCTCCTGCCGCCACTGGCGTTCCGTCTTCGGCGTATGGCAAGCCGGCGTGGAATCCCTTGTCGTAGAAGGCCTCCATCAGAGTTCTGAACGCCGCCCAGTTCGCTGGGTCCGTCGGCGGGCCTGTCACGGGCCAGGGCGGCGGCGCGGCTTGAAATTGGGTCGCGAGTGCCGAGACAGCCTGCACCCAGGCTGCCAAAGCGACCTTCTGTGCTGGTGGCATCGCCACAATCAACTGCGCACGCTCAAGTAGCGGCCGTTTGTCTTTCTTGGTCTGGAGAAATCCCCACAGCCACTCCGCTTCTATCGCACTGGGCATCACAGGCGGTTGCAAGCCCGCGGAAGTCAGGCTCGTTGCCGTGGTGCCAGGGGCGCAAAGCCACAGTGCGAACCGCTGCATCAGATGCCGGCACGCCGCCAGCGCGGGGTAACAGGTCACGCGATGGATCGGCTTAAGCATCGCCGCCCCGCCAGGTGTTCAGCAAAGTGCGCAGTTCGCTGCGGTAGAAGCCCGATCCCATGCGGGCAATCAGCCGTTCCAGGTCGGCGATTTCGGCCTGCGTACCGGTGGCCTGCGCCAGCTTGCCTTCAATGAACTCCTGCGCCCTCTTGCCGATGCTGTCGTCAGCGCCAAACACCGTCATCATCAACGCACTCGGGTCGGTCCCGAACGTTGGCTCGTCGACGCTGCGCACATTGGAGCCATGCGGCGTCTTCTGCACCATCACGATCTCGTTGTTGAACACATCCGACAACACGATGGCCGAATGGGTGGAGATCAGCACGTCGTTGCTGGTGTGGCCAATGGCGTCGTCGATGATGTCGACGATCTCACGCTTCCATTTGTCATTGAAGTGGGTCTCTGGCTCGTCTAGCAGGAGCAATGCGTCCTGCTGACCCTGCAGCAGATGGAAGAGTGCCATGCGGCCCAACACCATCTGTTCGCCATCCGACAACTCTTCGTAGCGAAGCACGCCGATGTCGTCGACCTCCGTCACATTGGCATCGCCTGGCGCCGGTGCGCGACGTAGCCGGATCAACACGTCATCGAACAGGCCGACTTGGTTCAGCTCCAACAGGCGAGCAAAAAGGTCGAACGCACTGGCATCTTGGGCGCCACCCAACAACGCCCAAAGGGCCTCACCTTGGCTCGTGCAAGTCTGCAGTTCTTCGCTTGCGGCAGAGGCATAGCTCGAAGCCTGTGCATCGAACGAGCCCATCAAATCAAACAACAAGGTTCGGCGAGCTTCCACTGGATGGGGCTCGGCGATCACTTCGCTGGCGCACAGCCACCAGTCATGCGCGGTTTCGCAGAGCTTCCGGTCCCACTCTGCTGCTTGCAAGCGAGAACGGAAGGCCACAGACACCAGGTGATGCCATCCGCCACGCTCCAACAGTTCCTGCATCGAAGTCTTGTTGTCGGAGCGACGGCGAAGCTGAGCCATTGCCGCATCGAGTTCAGCGCGACCTGGATAGTCAGTGGTTTCAACAAAGGCCTGCGGCAACGCCACTGCCAAAAGAGCGCACTTAAGTAGCGTTGCATCCAAGAGCACTGGTCGCCGGAAACGGCCTGCCTCAGCGTTGCCGCCACTCATGCCGCGCGGGGCTGCTTCTGCCTCTGTTTGTCGGATCGCTTGTAAGGTACGTTCCTGCGCTGCCGTCCACCCCGCTGGGCGCTCATCGCTCTGCTGGTCATCCCCACTGTCCAGAAAACCCTCGGCTCTTTGATTCCGGCTCCACACTGAGCGCCACGGCCGAAGGTCGCCGGTCGTGTATGCCAACACCGCAGAGGGCAGCGCAATGACCTGCGGCGTGACAGATCCGGCTGGCCATTCGCCTCGACGTATGAGCGGGCGGAACTCTGCTGGAATTTCGCTCGACTCAGTCGACAAGCAGAGAAATGTTTGGTCTAACTGCTCGGTTGTGGCGTTGTCTGGAAATACATACCGATCGCCGATCCAAAGACTTGCAGACTGACGGTCACCGAGCCAATCCAGGACCAGCGTTCGAAAGCGTGAAGAGTCGCGATGGCCGAGTTCATAGATGAGGCGCACCGGAAATGGAGCACGGCGCCCATCCGCAATTGCCAGGAACACCTCCGCCACAGCGCGGAGCAGGTTTGACTTGCCACTGCCATTCACGCCGACCACAAAACGAATGGCGCACTCGCGCTCCAGCGGCGAGCCACTGGCAAAGCACACCTTGATGTCTGAGATTGGCGGGTAGTTCTGCAGATGCAGATAGCGCAGGCGCATTACTTCTCCTCCAACTCAATTTGCCTCGCCGCCACCTTGAGGGCATTGGCAAGGTCAACTTTCAGATCATCGAGTGAGGCGTAGCGCCGGCCTTGGTCCACCAGATGAGTGAAGTCCTTGCCTCCGTCATCTTCAATCGAAATGACTTGAAACATGCTGCCCGCGCCTGCGCGCTCCGAGGTTTCATAGTCCAACTGCGCTTGAAAGTGGTAGTGCTCATGATCGTCATCAGCCGATAAGGCCTTGCGCAGACTCTGCACGTCGGCCAAGCGCGTGAACTCGTCATTCCGCAGCGGACGAAAGGCTTTGAGGTAGTCGCGCTCGCCGCTTTCCGGGTCGACCTTGGGTAAGGCGACTTTTGCGACCAACCCCAGGGCAGCCAGTTGGCTGAGTGTGCGGCGAATACGGTTGCCGTGCGAGGTACCAAAAACTTGCAGCTGCTCGGTCACTGTCGTGTCGTCGCAGAAGCGCGCAAACACGTCTGGGTCTTCGACCAGCAGGGGTTCGCCGCTTGCTTGGCAATACGCGTTGAAGGCGGTCAATATTTGGCGCTGGAACTCACTCAGCTCGCCCAGCAGCCAATGGCGGGCGGGCCGTACAGTCGCATCGGTCTGTGCAGATGGCGTGACGGTGATGGTTGTGCTGAGAGCTATCTTGGCGCCGCGCTCGCGCAGCAATTGATCGCGGCTGAACGCCGCCTCGGCAAGCGCTTCAGCGTGATGCTCGCGCCACTGCGCGGTGAGATCGCCAGATAGCGCGTGGATGCTGAGGGCGGAACGCAGCGCAGTCGCCGCATCCTCCGACTTGGTAACTAGGCGGCGAATCTCCCTGACTTGAAGCCAGAGTCGCCGGAATCGATCCTGCTCTGCCAAATCGGGAACGGGTAGACGAACCTTGGCCAGGTTCTCGCCGCTCAAGTTGCTTTGTCCAGCAGTCGTTCTGATGGCGTTTCTCATGGCTGCTCTACCGTAAGCGCTGTTGAGGAACGAACTCAGATACTCCGGCAACAAGCGGGCGGGATCAGCTCTCAGGCGAATCAAGTACGAGGCGTACGCGATGGGCGAGTGACAAGCATCTTCAGTTATCGGTGCTGACCGCCCAACATACTCGGGGTTGCCATTTGATCGAACAATCAGAACGTCAGATGTCGTCAAGCTCAACCGATCCAGTTCCGCCTGCGTGAGTTCGACATACTTCATATCCTCGACGTCAATTTCGCCGCCCATCACGTTGGGGATTCGAAGCACTGGAACACCGGTGTCCGCCGTGGCGTCCGCTGAAACGGAAGTGCCGTAGCGCGTCTCAACTAACGAACCGAGCTGCTCCCATTTGCCCTCGTCGCAGCCAAGTACCAGTTGATCCAGCGCTGCCTTGATCACATGATCGAGATGCTCGCGCCGCTTGTTGACTTGGCCAGTTGATTCCGCCTGTTGCAGCACATCAACGATGCGCTGTTGTTCGGGAAGCGTGGGGATCGGGATGGGAATTCTGTCAAACGCGTCGGCAGAGAGGCGAGGAAGATTTGCGCCAGCCGCCAACTGACCGGCGCGGATGTAGGTTGCCGGTGATAGCAAGTACCGGAAGGCGAACTCCGGAAGAAGAACTGCAGATGTGCGCAGCGCCCAGATATCAGTACTGCATATGCCATCCTGATCTGCTGCGAGCACCTTGTTCAAATTCGGACGCAACTTGCCATAGAGGATGTCGCCTGCCTTGAACGCTGTCTTGACGCTCTGGATTTCGCTGCCGTCCGTGACCTCGCCGTCCTCCTGAAGTAGTCTGCCGGTGTGGGACTCGATGTGCTCAAGGCCGACATAGAAGTGGCTTTTGTTGGGTGAGGACAGAGGATCGATTTTGGAGTCAACACGCGTCAACACATCTCCGAACCGAGCTTCGACCCAGGTCTGCGGCAATCTCATTTCCGCCCCTCCACCATGGCGAGCAACTCGTCGAGTCCCTTGATGATGTTCTGCTCGGTGGTCTTGAGCTCGCCGATCAGTTCGGCAACGCTTCTTTCGCTCTTGAGCTGAGTGAAGTCGAAGGGCTTGTATTGCCCGGCGGACAGATTCCACTCGCGTGCCTCGATGCAGTCGGGGTCGAGCAAACCGTCCTTGAGCGTGCCGTTGTCGTCGTAGAGACCCTCAGCCAGCATGGACTGCACATAGGCGTGACGCACCAGGCCGTCAGCATCGTGCGATCCGACGAGCGTGCCATCCTCGCCGCGCCAATCGTCGTTGCGGGCCCAGGCGCGCACCGGCACCACCCAGTGTTTGGCCGCTTTGAGTTCCGTCGCCTGGTCAACGGCCAGGCTGCGCAGCGTCACGTCGAAGCCGTCCAACTTGGCAACGTCGCGGGCCACGTCGCTCAGCTTCTGGCCGATGTCGTCTGCCGTCAACGCTTTAGGCGGTTGGTTGCTTTTCAGAATACCGAGCACGTGAGGATCGGCTTGTGCTTCTGAAAGCGCCGTCCTTAGAAGATCCTTCCATATTGACAGTGCGGGAGAGTCATCCTTCTCGAAGAACGATTCCCTCTCGCGGGCCAGCCTCTTGAGCTCAGCTTCTACGGGCTTCGCAGCCTTCTTCCAGGCATCAAGCAATTCGGCATCGGTGATCTTGCCGGCCACCCGAGCGTGTAGCGTTGCGTCCCAGGCCTTTTGCGCGGGGGGCGTTAGCGCCTGGATGACCAGCCCGAGCAATGTGGCGGCCGCCTCTGAGCGCACGTCTTCTTCAGCAGTCCTGGGATTCGCAGGTAGACCGGGAAACAGCTCGTGAATGCCCCAAACTTGCCCGTCCCACATGCTGGTGTCGGCCAAGCCCCCAAAAGCTCTCCCGGCTGGCGTCAGTTGGTCGGCTGTGTCGCGTAGCAGGGCTTGGCGCCAACGCTCCGCTCGAAAGCGCGGTTGCAGCAGGGTCCTTTCGTTGCGCTGCGCACCGGTGCGGCCTTCCGCGATCCAGACCTTGAACTTCTCCAGTGCATCCCACAGGTCGTTTTGCTGAGCAGGCCGGGCGTTGCGCTTGGCATCTTTCGAATACCCGTCTTCCTCCACCTCGTAGAACCAGACGTGCTCGGTGCGCGGGGCCGCGCGGCTGGTGGATGTCGGTCGTTTGTCACGACGGGTTTCCTTGCGGAAGATGAGAACCGAAGTCTTCACGCCCGTGTAGGGCTGGAAAACGCCACCAGGCAGCGAGATAACACCCTCGACCACGTGCTCGGTCAGCAGCTCGCGGCGCAGGCGAGCATGGGCATCGGTATTGCCGAACAGCACCCCCTCGGGAATGATCACCGCGCAACGGCCACCCACGCGCAGCAGATCGAGCATCAGCCACAGGAAGAGCAGCTCGCTCTTGTTGGTGATGCTTTCATCCTTCTTCTTGCCACCACCGCCCACGCGTGGGAACAGCAAGGAGTCGGGCTCGAGGTCCCCACTGTCCACCGTGCCGGTAAAGGGTGGGTTGGCCAATACGAAGTCGTAGGTTTCAGATTCCAGTAGTTGCTTGAGTTGGCCCTTGCCCTCGCGCTTGCTAAGCGAATCGCCCTGTAACAGATGCGGGTCGGTCACATCATGCAGCACCAGGTTCATCCAGCCGATGCGCGCCATGGTGCGGTCGTTGTCCAGGCCGACGAAGTTGGCTCCGTTGTGGATGGCTGTGTACTGCTCGGGCGTGGCTGCGGCGCCGTCAGTACGGTGCGGCGTGCCGTCCCATTCAAGCACGACATTCTCTTGCGCCGAGTACTTGCGCATCAGGTACTGCTGCGTGCTGAACAGGAAGCCACCTGTGCCGGCGGCGGGGTCGATGACACGCTGACCGGGCTCGGGATCGAGCAATTCGACCATGAACCGGATCAAATGGCGCGGCGTGCGGAACTGGCCGTTCTTACCAGCGGTGGCCACCTCACTGAGCAGATACTCGAAGGTGTCACCCATGATGTCCTGGGCGGCGTTGCCGTCACCGGCGCGAGCAAATAGCTGGTCGATGGCGTCGATGGCGTCGCTCAGAACCTTGCCTTTGTTGGGGTCGAGCTGAAAATAGGCATCGGCCATGCGGTTGTTGAGGCTGGCCAGTTCGGTGCCGTCTGCGCTGGCAGTGGTGAAGTGCTTGTCAAGCTCGCGCAGCCATGGGAAAACCACATCAATCAGGTGGCCGGGATTGGTCTTTTCCTGGCGGATGTAGCTCCACTTGCAGGACTCGGACCCTGCGTAGATCGACGGAAACCCGCGCTGTTGGCGCTTGAGGTCAATGTCCTCCAAGCGCTTAAGAAACAGCAGATAGGTGATCTGCTCCACCGCCACCAAAGGGTTGGTAAGGCCCGCGGCCCAGAAGCGATTCCAGAGTTCGTCAACTTTTTTCTTGATGTGCGGAGCAAGCATTAAGGTTTGTCCTAAGGGATCAGGCGGCCTCGTCCATCAGTTGGTCGGCCAAGGCAATGAGTTCGTTGATGTCTTGCGGCGGGAACAACGATTCCACGCGGCCCACTCGCGACAGCGGTGGCTCGTTGAGCGCTGCGAGGGTGATGCGGCCGCGGCTTTGCACTGCAGCCTTTACCGCACGCAAGAAGTTGAGTTGGTTGGCACGGAGGTATCCGTGGCTGGCAATGAAGGCATCAAACGCGGCGTTGATGCGCTCTTCGCGGTTGGGCAGATGAACACCCTCGCACAACATGTGGCGCAGAAAGTCGGCCAGCGATGCAGCTGGCGCTTCGAAGGCTTTGCGCAAAGTCTCTTCGGTGACGAAGAGGTCGGCCTGGTTCAGCGCGGAGCTGATGCGCTCCAGATCTTCGTCGCTCAGGGATTTGCCGTTCTTGAGCTTGGCCAATTCGGGCAATTGGTCAGCGAGGCGGCGAACAAGGGCTTCCACCTGCTGGCGGTAGCTTTCTGCAAAGGCGCCTTCGCCGGCGGGGCCGTAAATGATCCAACTGCGCTGGGTGATGCTGTCGGGGAGATTGATTTCCAACGTGTGACCTGGGGCACTGGTTCGGTAACGCATCAGTGGCGCGAACACCGCCTGCAAGGTGGCAAGGCGGACTATGTCCAGGTGTTGCCAGAACCCGACCGACTGCACCCAGGCGCGTTGCTCAGCCGCGCGTCGCACCTCGGGGATGTTGTCGGCAAGGCTAGCCACGGCGCCCTGGATGCGGTCGCGCACGGTGACCTGCTCATCGGTATCGCCCTTGAGCCAGCCCACGGTGAGCCGCTCGCACCAGATGCGGAACTGCAATTCGTCCAGACCTGCTAAGGGCGCAAGGCGCATCAGTGGCGCGACGGTCTTTGATAGGTGTTCGAGCGTGCTGGGGTCGGGCGCCGGCCACTGCCGGGCCAGTGCATCCAGCTCGTCCCAATGTGGCCGTACGTTGACACTTTGGCGTGGCAAAGCCAGCAGCATGGCCTGCAGGACTGCAATGGCGTCGCGCGTGCTTTGCGCACCTGGCTCCTGGCCATAGAGCAACTGCCACACCTCCAGCCGCAATCGAAAGAGGCGCACGGGCAAGGGCTCGCTGGGGTGGTCGACCTCACCGTCAGGCTTGAGCTTGAAGTAGGCGAAGTTCTTCCAGTGGTCGAGGATCAAGAAGTCCTTCTTGACCTCACCCGTGGACTTGTCGGTATGAAGCCGCGTGCCGCGACCTATCATCTGCCAGAACTTGACCTTGCTGAAGACAGGTTTGGCGAACACCAGGTTCTGAATGGCAGGCACGTCGACACCGGTATCGAGCATGTCCACCGAGATGGCCACGCGCGGCATGGTTCGAAACTTGAAGTCATCCAGCGTGGCATCGGCACGCTCCATGTGGCTGTCGATGATCTCGGCCATACCTTGGCGTTGCAGCTCCGGGTACAGGCGGTTGAAGCTCTCGTACAGCCGCTTGGCGTGAGCATGGCTAACGGCAAAGATGATCGACTTGTGAGGTAACCCGCGAACGTCTTTGCGACTCTTGTCCATGAACTCCCGCACCATGGCGTCGTTGGTGCCCTGGTTGATGACGCCCTTCTCGATGTCAGTGCCATCGAAGTTGAGTTCATCGACCTCCACGCCCTGGTCGCGCGCCATTTGCTGTAGTGGCTGCGGAAGGGCGTCCCCTTGAATGCCCTTCAATTGGAAATTGGTCTGCGCGTCCAACACGCGGTAGTTCACCAGGTTCTGGTCGGCGATGGCTTGTTCGTAGCTGTAGTAGTAGCTGGGGGCGCCGTCGCCGCAGTCGAACAATTCAAAGGTGTTGTGGTCGATGTAGTCGGTTGGCGTGGCAGTCAGGCCAAGCTGAATCGCATCGAAGTGGTCAAATACGGCCTTGTAGCGCTGGTAGATGGATCGGTGACTTTCGTCGGCGACGATCAGGTCGTAGTAGCCCACTGACAGGCGCGAGTACACCTGCATCATGCTGGGGTAGGTGGAGAACTGGATGCGAGCGCCCGAGGTCTCGCCAGCCTCGATGCGGGACAGGCTTTCGTTTGGCAGGTGAGACTTGAACTCCGACATCGCCTGTCGCACCAGTTCGCGCCGGTCTGCCAAGAACAGCACGCGCTGCACGCGTTTGGCGCGCAGCAAAGTGTCGACCAGAGCGATCGTCGTCCGCGTCTTGCCCGTGCCAGTCGCCATCACGAGAAGAAACTTGCGCTTGGCCGCGTCAACACCCTCGGTGACTCGCCGAATGGCCTCGTTTTGATAGTCGCGGCCGGCGATGTCCGGATTGATCGCGACGCCTTGCAGCGGTTGCGCGAACTGGCGCTGGTGATGCAGGCGCTCCAGGTCGTCTCGCGTGTAGAAGCCTGAAACCTTTCTAGGCGCGTAGCGCTCACGATCCCACAATTGGATCTCGTTGCCATTCGTGAGGAAGATGAATGGGTCTTGGCCGAACTTCGCTCTGATAACGTCGGCATAGTCTGCAGCCTGCCGCTTACCTGCCAGCTCGTCCCGCGACGTGCGCTTCGCTTCAACCACGGCTAGCGGCTTTCCGTCGCTACCAAGTAGCACGTAGTCCGCGAACTGCTGGGCGTTGTAGCCCGCCTCATTTTCCTGTGCCGACAGAACGAATTCTTCGATCAGGCTTCGTCGCGACTTGTTCCAACCGGCGTGCGCCAACTGAGCGTCAACAAGTTGAGCGCGTGTGGTTGCCTCATTGGAGTTTGGGGTTGCCAAGTTGCTTCTCCCCTGCGGTCAGGTTGACGCCGGCCAGTGCCGAGCAAAGTCAAACGAAAGCTGGCGATGGTGCCGAATAGACAGCAGGTACACAGTGGCGTTGACCTCCACGGCCGCGTACAGCATCAGGTAGTCACGATGCAGGTACTCGCGCAAGACGTTGGCCGAGCCTTCCGGCAGCGTGGCCAGTTGTGCCAGTGCCTCTGCCGATTGCGGTGGATTGTCGAGGTAGCGACGGCCAATGCGAGGGAACCGCGCCAGGTTGGGGATTACAGTGGAGCGCAGCTCGACAAGCAGATCGTCAAAAGCGAAGGCTGCATTCGCTTCCGACAGGAACGCCTCGATGCCGTCCAGGCGCTCCAGGAAGCTTGCCGTCAGCTCGACCCGGTAGGCATCCTCAGCCACGCTTCTTGGCAGCCTTGCCGGTGGTAGCGCTGGCTCGGCGCTGTTGAATATGGGCGATGGCAGCATCCGCCGCGTAGGTACGGCCTGCCTCGATGTCGGCCAATCCACGCTTGGCATCGTCGATCAACAGCAGGTGGATGCGCTCGCGTTCCAGCCGGTGGTAGTAGTCCAGCCGGTCTGCGTCGATTAGAGCGACGTAGCTCTCACCGTTCTTGGTGATGATTTTCTCGGCACCGGCCTTCACTTGGTCGGCGAGTTCGGAGAGGTTGGCGCGCGCCTGGGTGAATGGCACCACATCACTGGCTGAAAAGCCCATGGCTGGTCCTTGGGGGTGATGACAGAATTCTGTGCAGTTTACCCCGCGCCGTGAAGTAGCTAGGTCAGGCAGCCTCTACGGCCTGCGCCGGCGCACCCTGGCTCACGCGCCCTTAAGAACAAGCCACTCCCACCCCGAAACAATCCTTGATGGCGGCAGGCGTTATGGATCCACGCCTTCACCGAAGCCTCGCGGCAGGACGCAGCCAACCTCGGAAGCCGCGAGCGAGGTCTGCAGACGACAGTCTGAAGCCGCCATCGAACTGCCGCAGTCCCGATGTCGCAGACTCTATTGCCGTGTCGCAGACTTTATTGCTCTGTCGCAGACTTTATTGCCCATGAACAGCCCCCTCCCCCGCACGCCGCCTCCTCACTCCACCGTCACACTCTTCGCCAGATTCCTCGGCTTATCCACGTCCGTGCCGCGCGCGCACGCCGTGTGATACGCCAGCAGCTGCAGCGGCACCGTATGCAGGATCGGGCTCAGCGCGCCGTAATGCTCCGGCAGCCGGATCACATGCAGCCCGGGCTCGCTCTCGATCCGCGTGTCGCCGTCCGCGAAGACGAACAGCTCTCCACCGCGCGCCCGCACTTCCTGCATGTTGCTCTTGAGCTTCTCCAGCAGCGTGTCGTTCGGCGCCACCGTCACCACCGGCATCTGCGCCGTCACCAACGCCAGCGGGCCGTGCTTCAGCTCACCCGCCGGGTAGGCTTCGGCGTGGATGTAGCTGATCTCCTTGAGCTTCAGCGCGCCTTCCAGCGCGATCGGGTAATGCAGCCCACGGCCCAGGAACAGCGCGTTCTCCTTGCGCGCGAATTCCTCGCTCCACGCGATCACCTGCGGCTCCAGCGCCAGCGCCGCCTGCACCGCCACCGGCAGGTGGCGCAGCGCCTTCAGGTGCTCGGCCTCCTGCTCGTCCGTCAGGTGGCCCCGCGTCTGCGCCAGCGCCAGCGTCAGCAGGAACAGGCCCACCAGCTGCGTCGTGAAGGCCTTCGTCGACGCCACGCCGATCTCGGCGCCGGCGCGCGTGATGTAGGCCAGCGCGCATTCGCGCACCATCGCGCTCGTCGACACGTTGCACACCGTCAGCGTGTGCAGCATGCCCAGCGAGCGCGCATGCTTGAGCGCCGCCAGCGTGTCCGCCGTCTCGCCGCTCTGGCTGATCGTCACCACCAGCGTGCGCGGATTCGGCACGCTCTCGCGGTAGCGGTACTCGCTGGCGATCTCCACGCTGGTCGGGATCTTCGCGATGCTCTCCAGCCAGTACTTGGCCGTCGAACCCGCGTAATAGCTGGTCCCGCACGCCAGGATCAGCACCGAGTCGACCTCCTTGAACACCCGGTACGCGCCGTCGCCGAAGAGCTCCGGGCTGATGCCCGTCACCGCGTCCAGCGTGTTGGCGATCGCCACCGGCTGCTCGAAGATCTCCTTCTGCATGTAGTGCCGGTACGGCCCGAGCTCCGCGGCGCCGCTGTGCGCGTGCACCGTCTTCACCTCGCGCTCGACATTGACGAAACGCCCCGTCGCCGCATCCTTGCGGCTGATCCAGTAACGGCCCAACTGCAGGTCGACGACGTCACCCTCTTCCAGGTAGACGATCTGGTCGGTCACGCCGGCCAATGCCATCGCGTCCGAGGCGACGAAATTGGCGCCCGCGTATTCGTCCCTGCCCACGCCCAGCACCATCGGCGAGCCCTCGCGCGCGCCGATCACCCGATGCGGCTCGTCCTTGTGGAACACCGCGATCGCATACGCGCCGCGCAGTTGCCCCACCGCGGTCTGCACCGCCTCCAGCAGGTCGCCGTGGTAATGGAAGTCCACCAAATGGGCGATGACCTCGGTGTCGGTCTGGCTGTGGAAGACATAACCGCGACCCTTCAGCTCGGCGCGCAGTTCGTCGTGGTTCTCGATGATCCCGTTGTGGACCAGCGCCACGCGTCCAGGCTGGCGATGCGCCTCGGCGCCCGGGCCGTGCGAAAAGTGCGGATGCGCGTTGTGGACCGCCGGCGCGCCATGCGTCGCCCAGCGCGTGTGCGCGATGCCAGTGCCTGCCGCCACGCCGTCCTGCGCGGCCAGCGCCTGCAGCTCCGCCACTCGCGAGGTGCTGCGCGCCCGGCGCAGCATGCCGTCCTGGTGCACCGCCACGCCGCAGGAGTCATAGCCGCGGTACTCGAGCCGCTTCAGGCCCTCGATCAGGATGGGAACGATGTCTTTCTGGCTGACCGCGCCGACGATGCCGCACATGGTGTGTCTCCCCGGGTGTCCCGGATGAATTGCGAATGGGCGCCATCCTAGGCACGCCGATCAGGTGGATGCTTTCAAATTTATGCCACCAATGAAAGAATCACTCGCTCCCGACGCACCGCGCCATATTCTTTCATCGACAAATAAATCATGAAATCTTCCATCGAGCTGGACACCATCGATCTGAGGGTGTTGGATCTCCTCCAGCAGGATGCGTCGCTTTCCAACCAAGCCTTGGCGGAACGCGCGCATGTCTCGCCCGCCACCTGCCTGCGCCGCGTGCGACGGCTGGTGGAGACCGGCGTGATCGAGAAACAGGTGGCCATCCTCTCGCCGGACAAGCTGGGCGCGGGCCTGTCGGCACTGGTCGAGATCACGCTCGACCGCCAGGGCGCCGAGCACCTGGACGCCTTCGAGGCCATCGCCGTCGCGGCGCCCGAGGTCCAGCAGTGCTGGCGCGTCGCGCCGGGGCCGGACTTCGTGCTGGTGCTGCAGGTGCCGGACATGCCGGCCTATCACGCGCTGGTGCAGCGGCTCTTCACCCAGCAGGCCAACGTCCGCAACGTGAAGGCCTTCTTCAGCGTCAAGCGCGCGAAGTTCGAGCCGCGCCTGGCCCTCCCGGCGGCGCGCCCTTGAGGCCCCCCACTCTCCCGCTTGCGGGTGAGGCTCGGGGGAAGGCCAGCGCTTGCGCCGTCAGCGCTTGAGGATGAGCAACCCCTTGAGGTACTCGCCCTCCGGGAAGTAGATGGTCTGCGGATGATCCGGCGTCGCGCCGACGCGGTCCAGGATGAGCCCGTCCGCGCCCGCGTCGATGCCGGCGCCGGCCACGATCTTGTGGAACAGCTCCGGCCCCACGCCGCCCGAGCACGAGAAGGTGAAGAGCAGCCCGCCCGGATTCAGCAGCATCAGCCCGAGCCGGTTGATGTCCTTGTAGGCGCGCGCAGCGCGCTCCGCATGGGCCGCCGTCGGCGCGAACTTGGGCGGGTCCAGCACGATCGCGTCGAAGCGCCGCCCCTGACGGAGCAGGTCGCGCAGCGTGTGGTTCACGTCGGCATCCAGCGCCGTGTGCCGCGCCGGATCGAAGCCGTTGAGCGCGACGTGCGCGGTGGCGCGCTCGAGCGCGGGCCCGGACGAGTCCACGCTGATGACCTCGCTCGCACCACCGGCCAGCGCCGCGACGGAGAAGCCGCCGGTGTAGCTGAAGCAGTTCAGCACCGACTGGCACCCGTACTGCCGCACCGCCTCGGCGAACTTGCGGCGGTTGTCGCGTTGGTCGAGGTAGTAGCCGGTCTTGTGGCCCTCGGCCACGTCCAGGCTGAGCTTCCAGGTGTTCTCCGAGATGATGATCTCGGTCGGGCCCTCGCCGCGCAGCCAGCCGGTGACCGGCGCCAGGCCCTCCAGCGTGCGCACGTTGGCGTCGGAGCGCTCGTACAGCCGCGTCAGCCCGGTCTGCACGAGCAGTTGGTCGGCGATGGTCTGCTTCCAGCGCTCGGTGCCGGCCGACAGGAACTGCGCGCTGAGCGTGTCGCCGTAGCGGTCGACGATCAGCCCGGGCAGGCCGTCGGCCTCGCCATGGATCAGGCGCACGGCGTCGGAATCGATCGGCATGCGCGCCCGCAGCGCGATCGCGGCGGCGATGCGGCGCTCGAAGAAGGCGGCGTCGATGCGCTCCTGCTCATCGAAGCTCCAGGCGCGCACGCGGATCAGCGATTCCGGACTGAACGACGCCCAGCACAGGAAGCGGCCATCGGCGGCCTCGACCCGCACGGTCTCGCCGGCGTCGGCCTTGCCCTTGGCGATGGAGCCCTCGAACACCCACGGGTGGCGGCGCAGCAGCGAGCGGTCCTTGCCCTCGCGCAGACGAATTGCTTTCATGGGGGCGGATTGTCCTTGACGACGGCGCTAGTCGTCTCCCAGCCCCTGCACCTGCCGCGGCACCGGCGGCCAGGTGCCGTTCCTGCGGCGCTCATCGAACCAGCGATGCATCGCGGCGTCCTGCACCGCGTACTCGCCGCGCGCGGACTTCCAGACCAGCACCGGCGAGCGCTCGCGCAGCGACTCCAGCGCCCGCTGCGCCATCCCCACGCTGACCGGCTGGGCCAGCAGTTCGCCATAAAAGCGCAGCGCCTCGGCATCGAAGGCGCGGAAGCGCCCGCCCATCTCCAGCATCCGCCACAGCACCACCTGCTCGATGGGCTTGAGGCCCAGGAAGGTGGATTCCATCTCCTCCTCGTCCCGGCGCGAATGCTCCGAGGAGGCCTCCAGCAGGGCCTTCTCGAAGCGCCCGCGGATGCCGGAGAAGGGACTCAGCACGCCGTCCAGCGTCGACATGAACAGCTGCGGCCGATGGCCGATGGCCTCGAAGGCCTGCTGGAGCGCCGCTTGGTCCACCGGCGCCAGCGAGGGACGTTGCGCTTCGATCAGGCCGGCCACATGCGCGATGAAATCGGCCCCCAGCGGCGGCATGCGTTGCACCTGCGATCCGAAGAACGGCGCCGCGTTCGAATTGACCAGCCGCATGAGCTTGTCGCGATCGGAGCCGGACATCACCAGCATCAAGTTGACCTCGTCGCGCCGGTTCAGCTGATCGCGCGCCGACTTCAGCGAGGTCATCGCCACCTCGCCGCGCTCGCTGGTCAGCGCCTGCTGCGCCTCGTCGATGATCAGCGCCACCGGTTTGCCGGCGGTCTCGTGGAGCGCCCGCAGCGCGTCGACGAGGGTGAGCCCGTCCACCCGGCCGATCCTGCTCGTGTCCACCTGCAGCCAGCCCGCCAGGCTGAGCTTGTCCAGGCCCGCCTTCTTCGCGGCACGCGCGACCAGCCCGAGTTGAGGCTCCAGCGCCTTGCCGATGGCGTCCGCGATGACGGTGGCCGGATCGCGGCCGGTGTCTTCCCACAGGTCCGTGTAGACGACCACCACGCCTTCGGCCTCGAGGGCCGGCTTGAGGTCGGCCTGCAGGAAGGTGGATTTGCCGGTCCGCCGGGGCCCGGACAGGAACAGGCCGTTGTGGGCGTCGCCGAACAGCGTCCGGCCCATCAGCGCCGGCACCATCTGCCGCGCCAAGTCGGTCCGGGGGAAGGAGATCATCGTTTTATCGGCAAATTATCGGGAAGGCGATAATTTATCGGTCCGCCCGATAAAACTCAATAATCGGCGCCGCGGCCCGCTGGCGGACCGCGTGGCGCGGCGGCCGGAATCCGCTGCGCCCCGGCCCCAATCAGCGCTTCGCCGCCGGCCCCAAGGTCCCGAAGGCCCAGCCGATGTTCAGGCTGACCATCGGGGTGCTGTGCTTCTCGCCGCCCAGCGCCTTCCACTGGCCGACGCCGACCTTCACCCGCAGGCGGTCACGGCCGGTGCCTTCCCATTGCGTCCAGACCTCGCCCTGCGTCACCGCGCCGCCGCCGACCGACACGCCGCCGCCGCCCGCCGCGCCGACCAGCGCTTCCGCGCCGACACGCATGCCGTTCCACTTGGGCGACTGCGCGCCCAGGCCGAACATGCCGTAGGAGAACGCGCCCGCCTTGCCCAGCGCCGCGCTGCCGGCGTGTGCCACGCCGTACCACGGGCCGCCGAAGTCGCGCGTCATGCCGATGCCCAGGCCGGTCACGTTGTCGCGGGAGCCGTCCTTGAACTTGAAGTCCTTGAAGTAGGGCGTGCTCAGGTACAGCGTCTGCGCGCGCACCGTGCCCGACTCCAGCGGCGGCGTGTTCAGGATGCGCGAGACCTTCTCCAGCGGCAGCGCCAGCGACCCGCGCACCTGGAAGGAGTCGTAATGGCCCCACGGCGCCTTCATGTAGCCGGCGTCCAGCCGCAGCGTCGGGCCCCAGGGCGTGATCCAGCGCAGCGTCGGCCCGACCCGCACCAGCCAGCCGTTGCCGGTGTCCATGTCGCCGCCGCCGCCCAGGCCGAAGGACAGTTGCCCGCCCACCCGCAGGCGCTGGCTGCCGATGCCCCAGTCCTGGCCCGCGTTGGCGAGGATCTCCATGTAGCCGTCGTGACCGCCGGACGCGGCGCCCGAAGCCTCCAGGCCCCACCACGAGGAACCGTCGCCGAAGTACTGACGCAGGTCGCCGCCGGCCTTGCCCTTGCGGCCGGTGAGCGGCACGCCGCCGCGCGTGCGACTGCCGCTGCGCGGTTTCTCGACGCCGGCGCTCAGCGCGATTTCGTCGAAGCCCATGCCGGTGCGGTCGCCCGCGCGGCCCGGCGAGCCCGAGTCGCTCGGGCTGAAGCTCAGGAAGCGGTCCATCCGGCCGATGGTGAACGCGACGCCGGTGTCCTTGATGTTGCCGTTGCCGTTCGGGAAGGTGACGTGCGACACGCCCACGCCGGCGTACCAGTTGCCGAACTCGCCGCGCAGCGACAGCTCGGGCCGCAGCATCAGGCCGCCGCCCGGACGCACCTTGTCGGAGCTCACGCCGCCGCCCGCGCCGGCATAGACGCTGGCCGCCAGGTGCAGGTTGGGGCCGACGCGAAAGCGCCGCTGCAGGTTGAAGCCGACGGTGAACAGCCCGCCGAACTCGCCTTTGGCGGCGCCGTAGGCGGCCGGGCCGATGCCCCAGTCCTCGTTGATGGCGACCATGTAGTGCGCCCCGAGCAGCGCGGTCTTCTGCCCGGTGGGCATCTTGATCGGCGACCAGTTCAGCTCGAACGCGGCGGGCCGGCTGTCGGTCGCGGTCACGACCCGTGGCGGCTCCTTCAGCTCCGGCGTCACGGACGGCGCCGAGACCACCGGCGGCTCGGCCCCGGGCGCTTGCGTCTGCGCCTGGGCCTGCGCTTGGGCCGCGAGCAGCGCCGAGCACAGCAGCAGCGGACGGGACGGGAACGGGGCCTTCGAGGCGATCAGGGCGGTGCGGGGCATCGGGATCAATCGGTTATTTCTTGCGGGCGCGCGGGTGCGCCGCGTCGTAGATCTTGGCCAGGTGCTGGAAGTCCAGCCGGGTGTAGACCTGCGTGGTGCTGATGTTGGCGTGGCCCAGCAGTTCCTGGACCGCGCGCAGGTCGCCGCTGCTCTGCAGCAGGTGCGACGCGAACGAGTGGCGCAGCATGTGCGGATGGACATGCGTCGGCATGCCCGCGGCCAGGGCCCGCTGCTTCAGGCGCTTGCGGACCTGGTCGGCGCTCAGCCGGCGGCCGCGCGGGCCGACCAGCAGCGCCGGCTCGTCGGCCGCGGCCCATTGGCCGCGCACCGCCAGCCATTGCTGCAGGGCCGCCAGCGACGGCCCGCCCAGCGGCACCGCGCGGCGCTTGGCGCCCTTGCCCAGCACCTGCGCCTCGGCGGCGTCGGGCACGATCCAGCCGGCCGAGCCCGCGTGATGCCGCAGGTCCAGGCCCACCAGCTCCGACACCCGCAAGCCGCTGCCGTAGAGCAGCTCGACGAGGCAGCGCTCGAGCGCTTCGATGACGGGATCGGTGACGTCCTGATGGTGCTCGGCCAGCCGCACCGCGTCGTCGACGCCCAGCGCCTTGGGCAGGGGCCGGCCCTGCTTGGGCGCGTGCAGGTCGGCGATCGGATTGGCATCGACCAGCCCCTGCTGCCCCAGCCAGCGGTACCAGCCGCGCCAGGCGGACAGGATCAGCGCCAGCGTGCGTGGCTTGAGCTTCTCAGCATGCAGCTGGGCCAGGCCGCGCCGCGCCTGGTGCGCGCTCAGGCGCAGCAGGTCCAGCCCCTGCGCCGAGGCGAAGCCGGTCAACCGCTGCAGCGCTTCCGTGTACAGCGTCAGCGTGCGCTCCGCCAGGCGGCGCTGCACGCGCAGATGGTCCAGGTAGCGGCGCTGCTCGTCAGTCAGGCTGACGGTCGACATGGCCGGCGGCATGAGGGTCGGCGTGCAGCAGGCGCGACAGCGCGGCGCTCGCGATCTCGCCGACGCGGGACAGGAACTCGGTGCCCATCTCGGCCGTGTAGCGCGTCGGATCCGGCGAGCCCAGCACCAGCAGGCCGAAGGGCTGCGCCGGCGCGCCCGCCGTCAGCGGCACCAGCGCCAGCGACGCGACGTCGTCCTCGAGCCAGCGCGCCGCCTCGAAGCCCGAATTGATGCCGCAGTAGGGCTGGTTCAGGCTGCCGACGAAGGTCTTCACGTCCGGGTTGACCTCGGCCGCGAAGGGCGCCAGCGCATGACCGGCGCCGACGTTCCACAGCCGCAGCCCGGCCTGCGGGATCAGGAACTGGTGGCGCAGCTCGCGCAGCAGCACCTCGGGCAGCTGGCTGTCGTCGCGGGTGAGCATCAGCGCCAGCGTCCAGCGGTGCAGCCGGTCGGCGATCGCGACGTTCTCCTGCCCGTTGCGGATCATCTCGATGATCTTGTGCTCCAGGCCGCGGATCTTGTCGCGCAGCAGCTCCGCCTGGCGCTCCTGCAGCGAGACCGCGCGCTGCCCGTGCGGATGCGAAATCCGGACGTTGGCCAGCAGCTCGGCGTGACGTTCGAAGAACGCCGGGTCATTCGCCAAGTAGTCGGCGATGTCTTGTTCGGTGATGCCTTCGATGCCGCTCACAGTTCGATTTCTCCTTCAAAGACCGTCTGTGCCGGCCCTGTCATGTAGACCGGGGCGTCGAGCCCCGGGCCGCCCGGCGTCATGCCGGCCCATTCGATGCGCAGGTCGCCGCCGCGGGTGTGCACTTCCACCGCCTCGTCCAGCCAGCCCAGCCGGATGCCAGCCACCACCGCCGCGCACGCGCCGGTGCCGCAGGCCAGCGTCTCGCCAGCGCCGCGCTCGTACACGCGCAGCTTCACCTCGCCCCGGCTGATCACCTGCAGGAAGCCGGCATTCACCCGGCGCGGGAACGCCTCATGGTTCTCGACCAGCGGGCCCACGATGGCCACCGGCGCCTGGTCGACGTCCTCGACCCGCTGTACCGCGTGCGGATTGCCCATCGACAGCACCGCCACCTCGGCCGTCATGCCGTCGCCCAGGTCCAGCGGCCAGCGCGCGTAGCCCCCATCCACGCCATCCGCCGGCCGGGCCGTCGCGCGCGCCGGATCGAACGGGATCGCAGGCAGGTCGAAGACCGGCGCGCCCATGTCGACCGTGACGCGGCCATCGTCGCGCAGGCGCAGCTCGAGCAGCGCGTTGATCGTCTGGACGCGGATGGTGCGCTTGTCGGTCAGCCCCTTGTCGACGACGAAGCGCACGAAGCAGCGCGCGCCGTTGCCGCACTGCTCCACCTCGGAGCCGTCCGAGTTGAAGATGCGGTAGCCGAAGTCCACGTCGGGCGTCTTCGGCGCCTCGATCACCAGCACCTGGTCGCAGCCCACGCCGAAGCGGCGGTCGGCGACGCGCCGCAGCTGATCGGCGCTCAGCGGCATCGGGTGGCGCGTGGCGTCCAGCACGACGAAGTCGTTGCCGGCGCCCTGCATCTTGGTGAAGCGCAGTTTCATGGGGGCGGATTATCGGGAATACAACGACGGCTCGCCGGGCGGCCGCGTCTTGAATCGCTTGTGGACCCAGAAATACTGGGCCGGGTGTTCGCGGATGCGGTCCTCGAGCCAGCGGTGGAAGCGCAGCGCGTCGGCCTCGACATCGCCGCTGGGGTAGCCGACCAGCGGCTCATGGGCGTGGATGACGATGCCCTCCCCCTTGGGCAGCATCGTGACGATGACCGGCTGCACCACCATCTTCATCGTCTCGGCGATCTTGGCCGGCGCCAGCAGCGTGTTGGCCGGCACGCCGAAGAAGGGCACGAAGGCCGAATCCTTCGGGCCGAAGTCCATGTCCGGCAGGTTCAGGAAGGAATAGCCGTCGCGGATCGCCCGCAGGATGCTGCGCACGCCCTCCTGGCGATCGACCAGCTTGGTCGTCCCGAAGCGCGAGCGCGCCTTGCGCAGCGCCTCGTCGAACAGCGCGTTGCTCTGGCGCTGGTAGATGCTGGCGCCCGGACGCGACTGGTTCAGCATCAGCGCCGGCCCGATCCAGTCCAGGCCCACGAAATGCGGCATCAGCCACATCACCGGCCGATCGACCTGCTCGGACAGCTTGATGTTGCCCTCGACGCGCATCAGGCGCAGCAGGCGCCGGTCGGACGCGTACCAGAGCAGGCCGCGCTCGAGCAGGCTGCGGCCCAGCCAGCCGAAGTGCTCGCGCACCAGGGCCTGGCGCTCGGCGGCGGATTTCTCGGGGAAGCAGAGTTCCACGTTGCGCAGCGCGACGCGCCGGCGCGATCCGGCGACCCGGTGCAGCAGCGCGCCCAGTCCCCACCCGAGCGCGGCCAGCCAACGCAGCGGCAGCCAGTGCAGCAGCCAAAGCAGCGCGATCAGCGCATATGTACCCAGTTTTCCCATCCACCCATCCGTGGGCCCTTTCGGGCCTTTCCTATAATGCGCGCCCATGTCGCCGAGTTAATCTGGACAACTTGCGGGGCGACTCATAAATCCCGCTAAAGCGTTCGCCGCCTGACTCCCAGGTCTCGGCAACGCCCGAAGACTGAATCACAGGAGTTTAAATTGGCGAGCGATTTCCTCTTCACCTCGGAATCCGTATCTGAAGGCCACCCGGACAAGGTGGCGGACCAGATCTCCGATGCCATCCTCGACGCGATCCTCGCCCAGGACCCGCGCTCGCGCGTCGCCGCCGAGACGCTGTGCAACACCGGCCTGGTGGTGCTGGCCGGCGAGATCACGACCAACGCCCACGTCGACTACATCCAGGTCGCCCGCGACACGATCAAGCGCATCGGCTACGACAACACCGAATACGGCATCGACTACAAGGGCTGCGCCGTGCTCGTGGCCTACGACAAGCAGAGCAACGACATCGCCCAGGGCGTGGACCAGGCGTCCGACGACCACCTGAACACCGGCGCCGGCGACCAGGGCCTGATGTTCGGCTACGCCTGCGACGAGACGCCCGAGCTGATGCCCGCGCCGATCTACTACGCGCACCGCCTGGTCGAGCGCCAGGCCCAGCTGCGCAAGGACGGCCGCCTGCCCTTCCTGCGTCCGGACGCCAAGAGCCAGGTCACGATGCGCTACGTCGACGGCAAGCCGCACAGCATCGACACCGTGGTGCTGTCCACGCAGCACGCGCCCGAGATGTCGCTGGGCGACAAGATGAAGCCCGAGTTCTACGAGGCGGTCATCGAGGAAATCATCAAGCCGGTGCTGCCCAAGGAGTGGCTGCAGGACACGAAGTACCTGGTCAACCCGACCGGCCGCTTCGTCATCGGCGGTCCGCAGGGCGACTGCGGCCTGACGGGCCGCAAGATCATCGTCGACACCTACGGCGGCGCCTGCCCGCACGGCGGCGGCGCGTTCTCGGGCAAGGACCCGACGAAGGTGGACCGCTCGGCCGCCTACGCGGCCCGCTACGTGGCCAAGAACATCGTGGCCGCGGGCCTGGCCAAGCAGTGCCAGATCCAGGTCGCGTATGCGATCGGCGTGGCCCGGCCGATGAACGTCACCGTCTACACCGAAGGCACCGGCGTGATCTCCGACGAGAAGATCGCGGCGCTGGTCAACGAGCATTTCGACCTGCGTCCCAAGGGCATCATCCAGATGCTGGACCTGCTGCGTCCGATCTATGGCAAGACGGCGGCCTACGGCCACTTCGGCCGCGAGGAGCCGGAGTTCAGCTGGGAGCGGACCGACAAGGCCAAGGCGCTGCGCGCCGCGGCGGGGCTGTAAGCCCTCCCCACTCCCCCGGTCATTTGCCGCGCATTCATCGATTGATGCGCGCTTGACCCCCGAAGTCAGGGCCGCCTCGCGCGGCCCTGAGCGTTTCCGGCAGCCGCTTCGCGCGGCAGAATCGCCGGATGCATCCCCTGCCCGCCGCGCCGACCCCGCTGACCATCCTGATCGTCGACGACCAGAGCGCGACGCGCGTCGCGCTGACCGCCGAGCTCGACCGCGCCGGCCACCGCGTGCTGGAGGCCGACAGCGCCGCCTGGGCGCTGGAGCTGTTCCGTCGCTACCGGCCCGACCTGGTGCTGATGGACGTCGAGATGCCGGGCCACGACGGCTACTGGACCTGCCGCGAGATGCGCGCCGCCGAACCCGGCGGCTGGACGCCGATCATCTTCCTGAGCCAGTTCAAGCAGGACGAGGACGTGTGGAAGGGCATCGAGGCCGGCGGCGACGACTACCTGGTCAAGCCGGTGTCCGCGATGATCCTGCACGCCAAGCTGCGCGCGATGCAGCGCCTGGCCCAGATGCGGGCCAGGCTGGTGCAGATGTCCGAGGACCTGCGCGCGGCCAATGCGCAGCTGGAGGAGCTCTCCAGCGTCGACGCGCTGACCGGGCTGATGAACCGCCGCGCCCTGGATGCCCGCCTGCAGCAGGAGCTGGACCTGGCCCGGCGCGAAGGCAAGCCGCTGACGTTGATGCTGTGCGATGTCGACCACTTCAAGCGCTACAACGACGCGGCCGGCCACGTCGCCGGCGATGCCTGCCTGCGCCGCATCGGCCAGCTGCTCAAGGAAACCTGCCGCCGCCCGAGCGACTGCGCCGGGCGCTACGGCGGGGAGGAATTCGCGCTGGTCCTGCCCAACACGCCGCGCTCGGGGGCGATGACCTATGCCCGGGCGCTGATGCGCACGGTGGAGCTGGCGGCCATCCCCCATCCGGATTCCCCCACCGGCGGCACCATCACCCTCTCGGGCGGCATCACCACCTGCCTGCCGGACGAGAGCACCAGCGCCGAGGGGCTGATCATCCGCGCCGACGACGCGCTCTACAACGCCAAGTCCACCGGTCGGAACCGCTTCTTCAGCTACGAGATGCAGATGGACACGGCCGAGCAGCGGCGCGCGGTCGTCCCATCGGCGGGGCCCGCCTCGCCGCCCCCCGCCACCCCCACTTGAGGCATGTCCGGACCGCCTCGCGGCGGAGCGGCCCCGCATAATCGGCCTCGGCACGTTTCGCTGCCGCCTGTCGACGACGCCCGGCCATGGACGCTTCCGCCTCGCTGCCGCCTCTTCGCATCCTGGTCGTGGACGACCAGGCCAGCACACGCGGCTTCCTGTGCCGCCAGCTTCAGGCGATCGGCCATCACACCCTCGAGGCGGACGGCGGCGACAGCGCGCTGGCCCGCTTCGACGGCGAGCGCCCGGACCTGGTGCTGCTGGACGTCGAGATGCCCGGTCACGACGGCTACTGGGTCGCCAGCCAGATGCGGGCGCACGAGCGCGGCGGCTGGACGCCGATCATCTTCCTGTCCAGCCGCGACCGCGACCAGGATCTCTGGCAGGGCATCGAATCGGGCGGGGACGACTACCTCGTCAAGCCGGTGTCCAACACCGTGCTGCAGGCCAAGCTGCGCGCGATGCAGCGGCTGCGGCGGATGCAGGCACGGCTGCAGGAGGTGTCCGATGAACTGCGCAACAGCAACGAGCGGCTGGAGAAGCTCTCCGGCGAGGATGCGCTGACGCGCCTGATGAACCGGCGCGCCTTCGATGCCCGGCTCGCGCAGGAGATCGCCTGCGCCCGGCGCGACCAGCAACCGCTGACGCTGGTGCTGTGCGACATCGACCACTTCAAGCGCTACAACGACAGCTACGGCCACCTCGAGGGCGACGCCTGCCTGCGGCGGGTCGCGCAGTTGCTGCAGCAGACCTGCCGGCGCCCGCGCGACTGCGCCGCGCGCTACGGCGGCGAGGAGTTCGCCCTCATCCTGCCCGGCACGCCGCGCTCCGGCGCGATGACCTTCGCGCGGGCGGTGATGCGCACGCTGCGCAACTGCGACATGCGCCACCCCGATTCGGTCGAGTCCTACGTCACCCTCTCCGGCGGCATCACCACCTGCGTGCCCGATGCCGACACCAGCGTCGAAGGCCTGCTTCGCCGCTCCGACGATGCGCTCTACACGGCCAAGTCGCGAGGCCGCAACCGCTTCTTCAGCTTCGAGATGCAGATGGACACCGTCGAGCAGGCGCCCAGCGGCTTCGCGCCGCTCTCCTGACAGAACCCATGCCCCGTCGCGGTTACCGTCACGCCTTTCGATGACCGCTGCTTCCGAATGCCTGTGATCGACCACGACGCGTTGCGGCGTCATGCCATCGCCCGCACCTTCTTCAAGCCGACCACGCTGCTGCGCGCGATCCAGCGCCTGGGCTTCGTGCAGGCCGATCCGATCCGCGCGCCGGCGCGCGCGCAGGACTTGATCCTGATGCACCGGGTGAAGGACTACCGCGCCGGCCAGCTCGAGGCGCGTTACGCGCGCCTGGCCGTCGAGGAGGACTGTCTCGTCAACTACGGCTTCCTTGCGCGCGAGACGCTGGCGCTGCTGCATCCACGGGTGGCCCGGCGCGCCTGGGACGAAGCCATGAACGCGCGCGCGGCGGAAGTGCTCGAGTTCATCCGTGCGCGCGGCCGCACGCATCCGCAGCAGGTGCAACAGGCTTTCAGCCACGGCCGCGTCGCGGGCTACTGGGGCGGCGAGCTCAACGCCAGCACGCATCTGCTGGACGGCATGCATTACCGCGGCCTGCTGCGCGTGGCGCGGCGCGACTCCGGCACGCGGGTCTACGAGGCGATCGCGCACGCGGCGCAGGACGACAGCCCGCAAGCCCGCCGCGAGCGCGCCGGCGCGCTGCTCGACATGATCGTGTCGCTCTACGCGCCGCTGCCCTCGCCGAGCCTGGGCTACCTGACGACGCTGCTGGGCTACGGCGCGCCGCACCTCAAGACCGAGGCCCGCGAGGTGCTCAAGCACGCGAAGTCGCGCTGGGCCCATGCGAAGGTGGACGGCGAGGTCTGGTACTGGCCCTCGGACGAGAACCCTGCCTCGCGCGCCCACCGGGTCGAGCCGGAGCGCCTGCGCTTCCTCGCGCCCTTCGATCCGCTGGTCTGGGACCGCCGCCGCTTCGAGCGGCTGTGGGGCTGGGCCTACCGCTTCGAGGCCTACACCCCGGCCGCGAAACGAACCATGGGCCATTACGCGCTGCCGATGCTGTGGGGCGACCAGGTGATCGGCTGGGCCAACCTGAAGGTCGAGGCCGGGACGCTGGTCCCGGACCTCGGCTTCATCGGCAAGCGTCCGCGCGACGCGGCCTTCCGCGCCGCGCTGGACGAGGCCTATCAGGAGATGTCGGTCTTCCTCGGCCTGGCGGAGTGAAGGACGGGCCGGCGGGCGCCGTCGCTCAGGCGTCGCTCAGGCATTGACCAGCGCCATCGACACCTCCGGATAACGCGCGCCGGCAACCGGATGCGCGTCGATCAGGTCGCGCAGCTCCTCGCGCAGCACGTCGTTGAGGCGGATGCGCGCGGCCATCGCGTTCTCCTCCAGCCGCACGATCGAGCGCGTGCCCGGGATCGGCATGATGTCCGGACCGCGGTCCAGCAGCCAGGCCAGCGCCAGCTGCGCCGGCGTCAGGCCGTGGTCGCGGGCCAGCGCGACGATCGCATCGGCCAGCGCCAGGTTCTGCGCCATCGAGTCGCCCTGGAAACGCGGATTGACGCGGCGCCAGTCATTCGCGGCCAGTTGATCGGCGCTGCGGATCGCGCCGGTCAGGAAGCCGCGCCCCAGCGGGCTGTACGGCACCAGCGCGATGCCGAGCTCGCGGCAGGTGGGCAGCACCTCGGCCTCGACGTCACGCGTCCAGAGCGAGTACTCCGACTGCACCGCCGCGATCGGATGCACGCGATGCGCGCGGCGGATGGTCTCGGCCGAGGCCTCCGACAGCCCGAGATGGCGCACCTTGCCGGCGCGCACCAGCTCGGCCATCGCGCCCACGGTCTCCTCGATCGGCACCGACCGGTCGACGCGGTGCAGGTAGTACAGGTCGATGTGGTTGACGCCCAGCCGGCGCAGGCTGGCGTCGCAGGACGCGTGGACATGCGAGGGCTTGCCGTTGACGCCGGCCGACAGCCCGTCGGCATTGCGGACGATGCCGAACTTGGTCGCCAGCACGACCTCGCGCCGGCGGTTGGCCAGCAGGCCCGACAGCAGGCGCTCGTTGGCGCCGTTGCCGTAGATGTCGGAGGTGTCGAGGAAATTCATCCCGAGGTCCAGCGCCCGGTGCAGGACGGCCATCGAGGTAGCCTCGTCGGTGGGGCCGTAGAAATCGGACATCCCCATGCAGCCGAGTCCGAGCGCGGAGACCTCCGGCCCGTGGGCGCCGAGCCGGCGGCGCGGCAACTGCGGCAGGTTGTTGATCGGTTCCCTGGACATGATGGTCATGGTGCGGCTCCTTCGAAGACAAGGTCTGCGCGGCGGCCGGCATGACCGCCGCGATGCCTGTCAGCTTAGGAATCCGCCCCCACCCGGGACCAGCGCAAAGCTCGCCCGTCCTTGCCCAATCCTCCGGAACCCGCTTCCCCACGCGCGCGGGCGCTGGCGGCGCGCGCGACGGCCTTGCACAATCCGCCGCATGGTCGCACCCACTCCGATTCCTCTCGCCGACGGCTTCCCCGACGCGCTGCAGGCACTGCGCGCGCAGATGGTGGATCTGACGCTCCGGCATGTCGATGGCGACGGCACGTCCGCCACGGCGATCCCCTGCCTGCAACTGATCAAGGCCAGCTGCAGCACCCCCAAGACCGCGCCGGCGCTCTACGAGCCGGGCCTGGCGATCGTGCTGCAGGGCCGCAAGAAGGTGGAGCTCGGCACCGAGACGCTGTATTACGACCCGCTGCATTTCCTGCTGGTCTCGATGCCGATGCTGCCCAAGGGCGGCGTGATCGAGGCGACGCCGGACAAGCCCTACCTGTGCGTGCGCATCGGCTGCGACACCGCGACGCTGGCGGAGCTGATGCTGGAGGTCGGCCCGGCCGGCACCGATGCGCCGCCGGGGGCGCAGTCGGGACTGAACGTCGCGCCGGTGTCCGAGTCGCTGCTGGGCGCGGCGCTGCGGCTGATGCAGCTGCTGGACTCGCCACAGGACCAGCGCGTGCTGGGCCCGCTGTTGCAGCGGGAGATCTTCTACCGGGTGCTGACCGGCCCGCTCGGACCGCGCCTGCGCGCGCTGGCGCAGCAGGACAGCGCCACGCGCCGCCTGTCCCGCGCGCTCGACGAACTGAACCGCCGCTTCAGCGAGGCGATCAGCATCGACGAACTGGCCGCCGTGGCGCACATGAGCGCCTCGACGCTGCACCAGCGCTTCAAGCAGCTGACCAGCATGTCGCCGATGCAGTACCAGAAGCAGCTGCGGCTGCAGCATGCGCGGCGTCTGATGCTGGGCAGCGGGCTGGATGCTGCGGCCGCGGCGCACCAGGTCGGCTACGAGAGCGCCTCGCAGTTCAGCCGCGAATACCGGCGCCTCTTCGGCACGCCGCCGCGGACCGACATCGAGCAACTGCTGCGCGCGGGATGAGCGGCGCCATGGACACGACCTTGACCCACACCGACACCGACGCGGCGATGGCCGCGCCCGATGCGATCGCCGAGCTCGGCGCGATGCTGCGCCGCCATGCGCCGCGCGAGGGCCTGTGGCCGACGGCGCTGCCGCGGGTCTGGGCGATCCGGCTGGACGCGCCGGGCGGCGAAATGGCGCATGCGGTGCAGCCGGCCTCGCTGTGCGTGATCGCGCAGGGCGCCAAGGAAGTCCACCTGGGCGACGAGCGCTACGTCTACGACGCGGCGCGCTTCATGGTCTTCACCACCGACCTGCCGGTCAGCGGCCGCGTCATCGATGCCACGCCGGAGCGGCCCTACCTCTGCCTGCGCCTGGACTTCGATCCGGAGGAGGTCGCCGAGCTGGTCGCGCGCAGCGGCCCGCCGCGCGGCCCGGCGTCGTCACCGCCAGGGGCGTTCGCCCCTCCGTCCCCGGCGCCGGCCGCGGCGACCGCGCGCGGCGCCGAGGACACGGGCCGCGGCCTCTTCGTCAGCGCGGTGACCCCCGACATGCTCGACGCGGCCGGGCGGCTGGTGCGGCTGCTGGACCATCCCGAGGACCATGCCGCGCTGGCGCCGATGGCGATGCGCGAGCTCGTCTACCGCGTGCTGCGCAGCGAGCAGGGCGAGCGGCTGGCGCAGGTCGCGCGCGCCGACAGCCAGACGCAGCGCGTGCACCGCGCCATCCGCTGGCTGAAGGCGAATTACGCCCAGCCGCTGCGCATCGAGGCGCTCGCCAGAGAGGCGCACATGAGCGCGTCCTCGCTGCACCACCATTTCCGCGCGCTGACCTCGATGAGCCCGCTGCAGTACCAGAAGCAGCTGCGGCTGCAGGAAGCGCGCCGGCTGCTGATCGCGGAGGGACTGGAGGTCGCGCGCGCCGGCCACGCGGTCGGCTACGAGAGCCCGTCCCAGTTCAGCCGCGAGTACAGCCGGCTCTACGGCAGCCCGCCCTCGCGCGACGCCGCCAGGCGCCGGGACACGCCGCCCGCGCGGGCGCTGGCCTGAGCGCCCGGCGGCGGCCGTCGATCAGGCGTCGTCGCGATCCAGCGAGGCCGACAGCGCGGCATGCGCCTCGACCTCCGCCAGACGCTGGCTGAAGGTCTCCCGCGCCATGCCCAGCGCATCGGAGCCCGCCACGAAATGCAGCGGCGGCGTCGGCATCGCGGCCAGCTCGACGAAGGCCCGGCCCAGCTTGGCCGGATCTCCCGGCTGCCGGTGGTTGTAGGCCTCGTAGGTGGACAGCGGCGGCCGCGGCAGCGCGGCGTAGTCCGCGATCGTCCGGGTGCCGTAGCGCACCGAGCTGGCGTCCAGGAAGTCGGTCCGGAAGAAGCCGGGCTCGACCACCGTCACCCGGATGTTGAAGCCGGCCAGCTCCGGCGCCAGCGAGGCGCTGAAGCCATCGACGGCGAACTTCGTCGCGCAGTAGACCGCCGCGCCATCGAAGCCGCGGAAACCGCCGACCGAGGCGATGTTGATCACGTGACCGTCGCGCTGCCGGCGCATGACCGGCAGCACCGCCCGGGTGACGTGCATCAGGCCGAAGACGTTGGTGGCGAACTGGCGCTCGATGTCGTCGGCGCCGATGGCCTCGAACAGGCCCAACTGGCCATACCCCGCGTTGTTGACCAGCACGTCGATGCGACCGAAGCGCGCGACGGCCTGCTCGACCGCATGGACCGCGTCGGCCTCGCGGCTGACGTCCAGCGGCAGGCACAGCACGGCGTCGGCGTGCGCCGCATAGGCGTCCTGGAGCGCCGCGACATCGCGGCCGGTGGCGACGACGCGATCGCCGGCGACCAGCGCCGCCTTGGCGATCTCCAGCCCGAAGCCGCGGTTGGCGCCGGTGATGAACCAGATCTTGCTCATGGGATTCCGTCCTTGGAGGGATGACAGGGTGGAGGGATTTCCCCTCGACGGGGGCGCTTGCCGGCGGACCTCGCGAGGGATGGATTCATCGTAGGCAGCGGCCCCCGGGGCCGCATGCCCGTTCCGGCGGACCGCTTGCACGATCCGCCGCGACCGGCAGGCGGTGCTAGTCGCGCTTGTGCCGCTTGTGCCGCTTGTGCCGCTTGTGCCGCCCGCCAACCGCCGGCCCTTCCGCACGATCCCCTCGTCCTGACTCGCAAGCGACGCTGCGCAATTCGCGCGCTTGCGCTACAATCCGCAGCTTGATTCGCACAAGACCACCCTCTTCAGGTCTTCTTCTGCAGCCCCTCCGGTCCCTCTCACGGACCTTTCTGCGAGCGGCTCGCACCAGCATCAACCCCCGGTTCGTGCGCTTGCGCGTTTCTGGCTTCGGCCGGTTCGATCGTCCTTGGGCGAACGGCTGCTGGAGCACCTCTTCGTGTCCCGCCCCGGCTTCGCGCCATCGAAACAGGGAAAGGGCACATTCCCAAACCGCGCCAAGACGGTTGCTTATTGCGATTGCCTGTCAAGGCGCACACCTCATGAAAACTATGCGAACCAAAAGCATTGAGGTGGGGCGATTCCTTGTCTCACCGATGACCAAACCCCATGCCGACGGCGGATTCGCCGCGGCCGTCTCGATCCGATCGGGACGCGGCATGGCCAGCATCGATCGCGTCATGCGATTCGTGCCGACCTTCGAGACCCGCCGCGCCGCGTTGCGCTACGCGGAGACCGAAGGCACGGCCTGGGCGCGCTGCCATTGACGGCGCGCCCGTGATTCCCGAGGCGAAGGCCCGCGGCAGACCGCGGCCGGCGCCCTTATCGATTTCAAGAAAGGAGCCTCCCGTATGGCCAAGGAAGAACTGATTGAAATGCAGGGTGTCGTCAACGAAATCCTGCCGGACTCGCGCTTTCGCGTGACGCTGGAGAACGGCCACCAGGTCATCGCCTACACGGGCGGCAAGATGCGCAAGCATCACATCCGCATCCTGGCTGGCGACGCCGTCTCCCTGGAGATGTCGCCCTACGACCTGACCAAGGGCCGGATCACCTTCCGTCACCTGCAGCGCTCGGCCCACTCGGGACCGCCGCCGGTCCGTCGCTGAGCGTGCGCCGCGGGGGCCGAAGCCCTCGCGGAGCCTCCCGGTCATGACCACCGCCCTGCCCGACCCCGCCGCGGCGCCGGCCTCCCTCGAGGCCGACGACCCGATGCCCCAGCCGCCCGTGCAGCCGGACATCGACGCCTGCTGCGGCAACGGCTGCGACCCGTGCATCTTCGACCTGCACGACCTGGCGATGGACCGCTACCGGCAAGCGATGCGCGCCTGGAAGGCCCGCCACCCCGAGGCCGGCTGACGCCTCAACCCCACCCGGAAGGGCCGCCTCGCGCGGCCCTTCGCTTTTTCCGGCGACCCCGCCCACCTTCGGGGGATTCGCCTCCCTCCGACGAGCGCCCCCCCTCAGGTCGAGGGGCGTTTGCGTTTCGTGACGTTTTTGGGGACATCCTCGGGCTTCAGAACCCGCGCGCGCCCGCCGACATCCTGGACAGGCGCCGCGCTTGCCGCGCGGGCGCATCGATCTCCCTCGATCGGAGGCCCCGATGTTCATGACCGGCCAGAACCGTTTCCATGTCGCGCGTTCCGACGCCCAGGCCAACCTGCGCTTCGCGCTGGCGCGGCTGAGCACCGACTGGCGCCACCTCGACCCGTTCGGACTGGAGGTGCTGCTGCGCCACCTGCTGATGGCGGAGCACCGCTGCATGCCGCATCCCAGCGTGCTGCGCGAGCGCCCGACCAACCGCTGGCTGCTGCCGCGGCTGCGTCGCCGGCGCATCGAGGTGGCGGAGCGACTGGTGGCCGTCGGCGGACGCGTCAGCCATGCGAGCCTGGCGCGGGTGCTGCCGCGCGGGCATGACTGGCCGGGCGTGTCGGCGCTGGTCGGGCGGCATGCCTGGGATCCGGTCGAAGGGCGCCAGCCCCGGCCGCGCGTCCCGGTCCTCGAGGACGCGCCGGCCCGCCCTCAGGCGGCTGCGGCCAGCAAGGCGCGGGCCACTTCCGCGAAACCGTCGCCGCGCTCGCTGGCGGTGACGTAGGCCGGCGGGTGATCCAGCATCGGCAGGAAACGCGCGATGTTGGCCACCCCCACCGACAGGGGCACCCGCTCGAACATCAGCTGGTCATTCGTCGAGTCGCCGACATAGACCCACTCCCGCGGATCGAACGCTCGCCCGGTCAGCCGCCTCACCGCCCACTGCGCGGCGGTCCACTTGCTGTGTTCCCCGATCCAGCCGTTGACGTGGATCGAGCTCACCGTCGCCACCAGCCCATGGGCGCGCATCAGGTCGCAGACGGCGGCGATCGCGTCGTCGTCCAGCCGCGTGAATTCGCTGTGGTCGACCGCGATGTCGGTCAGCCGCCCCGCGCTGTCGCGCGCCAGCTGGGCGCCCGGCACCGTCGCCACGATCGCCCCCGCGCAGGCCTGCAGACGCGCGAAGTTCTCCCGTCGCGTCGCATCGTCCTGGGCGAACTCGGTGACCAGCGCGTCGTTCTCCCGGTGCAGCAGCACCCCGCCGTTCTCCGCCACGATCCCCCGCAAGGGCCAGTCCAACGCGAAGGGCGCGCTCCAGCCCGCGGGCCGGCCGGTGATCGCGATGACGGGGACGCCGGCGCCCTGCAGCCGATGCAGGGCCGCCAGCGCGGCGGGGGCGATGTCGCCCTCGGCCGTCAGGGTGTCGTCGATGTCGGTCAGCACCCCGCGCAGGGGGAGCCAGGCCGCGCGGGGACAGTCGCTGAGCGGGGGGATCGTTCGCATGGGGGGCGATTGTGGCCCCGACCGTGACGCTGTCATCGAGCCGTCGAACGGAACATGTCTACAATCGCGCCCTGTTCCGAGGAGCGTTGCGACCTCCCATCCCATCGAGGCCAGGCTCGGAACCGCCGCGCGGCGACGTGCCCGCGGCCATGGCAACCGCGCTCACCCGTCGACCCTTCGCAGGCCGGGTGAGGACCGAGCGGCAAGTGCCCTCCCCACTTCTCCCCATGTCCTGATCGCTGGCGTCGACGGCCCTTCCTCGCAGGAGTCCGCATGAACGCCCAACTGAAGCCGCTGGCCCAAGACCAGTACCTGATCAAAGACCTGTCGCTGGCCGACTGGGGCCGCAAGGAGATCAAGATCGCCGAGAGCGAGATGCCCGCGCTGATGGCGATCCGTGAGGAATACGCCGCGGCCCAGCCGCTCAAGGGCGCGCGAATCACCGGCTCGCTGCACATGACGATCCAGACCGCCGTGCTGGTCGAGACGCTGCAGGCGCTGGGCGCCGAAGTCCGCTGGGCCTCCTGCAACATCTTCTCGACGCAGGACCACGCCGCCGCCGCGCTGGTCGCCGTCGGCACCCCCGTCTTCGCCTACAAGGGCGAGACGCTGGAAGACTACTGGGACTACACCCACCGCATCTTCGAGTTCGGCGCCAAGGGCCAAGCGGGCGAAGGCCCCAACATGATCCTGGACGACGGCGGCGACGCGACGCTGCTGATGCACCTGGGCCAGAAGGCCGAGAAGGACCTGTCGGTCCTGGCCAATCCGGGTAGCGAGGAAGAGCGCATCCTGTTCGCCGCGATCAGGAAGAAGATCGCCGAAGACGCGACCTGGTACACCCGCAAGAGCGCCGAGATCATCGGCGTGACCGAGGAAACGACCACCGGCGTGCATCGCCTGAAGGAGATGTCGGCCAAGGGCACGCTGCTGTTCCGCGCGATCAACGTCAACGACTCGGTCACCAAGAGCAAGTTCGACAACCTCTACGGCTGCCGCGAGTCGCTGGTGGACGGCATCAAGCGCGCCACCGACGTCATGGTCGCCGGCAAGATCGCCGTGATCGCCGGCTACGGCGACGTGGGCAAGGGCTCGGCGCAGGCGATGCGCGCGCTGTCGGCCCAGGTCTGGGTCACCGAGATCGATCCGATCTGCGCGCTGCAGGCCGCGATGGAGGGCTTCCGCGTCGTGACGATGGAATACGCCGCCGACAAGGCCGACATCTTCGTGACCACGACCGGCAACAAGAACGTGATCCGCCACGAGCACATGGCCGCGATGAAGCACAACGCGATCGTCTGCAACATCGGCCACTTCGACAACGAGATCGACGTCGCTTCGCTCGAGAAGTACGAGTGGGAAGAGATCAAGCCGCAGGTGGACCACGTGATCTTCCCGGACGGCAAGCGCATCATCCTGCTGGCCAAGGGCCGCCTCGTGAACCTGGGCTGCGGCACCGGCCACCCGAGCTACGTGATGTCGTCGAGCTTCGCCAACCAGACCATCGCGCAGATCGAGCTGTTCGCGCACAAGGACGCCTATGCCGTGGGCCAGGTCTACGTGCTGCCCAAGCACCTGGACGAGCACGTCGCGCGCCTGCAGCTCAAGACGCTGAACGCGCAGCTGAGCGAGCTGACCGACGAGCAGGCCGCCTACATCGGCGTCAGCAAGGCCGGTCCCTACAAGCCCGACACCTACCGCTATTGATCGACTGACCGTCGACTGAACCGAGACCCGACCATGCGTGCTGATCAGCGGCTTCTTTCCCTTGGCCTGGCGCCCACGCGCTCGGCTGCCCAGCGGCTGATCGACGCACGCGCGGTCGAGTGGGAAGGCCCCAAGGGCTGGACCGTCGTGCGCAAGTGCGGCGAGGACCTGCCCGAGACCACCCCCATGCGCGTGACGAACGACGCCGAACTGCGTTACGTCTCGCGCGGCGGGCTCAAGCTCGAGGGTGCGCTGGCCAAGGTCGGCGTGTCGGTGGCCGGCTTCTCGGCCCTGGACATGGGCCAGAGCGCGGGCGGCTTCACCGACGTGCTGCTCAAGGCCGGCGCGGCGCACGTGACCGGCATCGACGTCGGCCACGGCCAGCTGCACGAGACCTTGAAGGCCGACCCGCGCGTGACGGCCCTCGAAGGCATGCACGTGAAGGACTATGTGCCCGCCGAGCCTTTCGACCTCGTCGTGGGCGACCTGAGCTTCATCTCGATGATCGGCACGATCAAGCACGTGGCCGGCTGGCTCAAGCCGCAAGGCCAGGCGCTGCTGCTGATCAAGCCGCAGTTCGAGCTCGGCCCCAAGGCCTTGAACAAGAACGGCATCGTCAAGGACAAGTCGCAGTACGCCGTGGTCAAGGAACAGGCCGTGGCCGCCGCCGAGAAGCGCGACCTCGTCGTCAAGGGCTGGTTCGAAAGCCCCGTTACCGGTGGCGACGGCAACACCGAATTCTTCATCTGGATCCAACAACCATGACGACGCCGGTCAGCATCGAATTCTTCCCGCCCAACACGCCCGTCGGCACCGAGAAGCTCAAGACCGTCGTGCAGGAGCTGCGCGCGGTGAATCCGCAGTACTTCAGCGTCACCTACGGCGCCGGCGGCTCGACGCGCGAGAAGACGCTGTCGACCGTCGCCGACATCGCGTCGCAAGGCTTCGATGCCGCGCCGCACCTGTCCTGCGTCGGCTCCACGCGCGAGAACATCGCCGAGATCCTGGCGACCTACCGCGCGCAGGACATCCGCCGCGTCGTCGCGCTGCGCGGCGACCTGCCCAGCGGCACGGCCACGGCGGGCGAGTTCCGCTACGCCGCCGAGCTGGTGCGCTTCATCCGCGAGACACAGGGCGAGGACTGGGACATCGAGGTCGCCGCCTATCCCGAGTACCACCCGCAGCAGCGCTACGCGGCGCGCGACCTGCAGTTCTTCGCCGACAAGGTGCGCGCCGGCGCCAGCGGCGCGATCACGCAGTTCTTCTACAACCCCGATGCCTACTTCCACTTCGTCGAGGCCTCCCGCGCCCTGGGCGTGGAGGTGCCGATCGTGCCGGGCGTCATGCCGATCAACAACTACGCGCGCATCGCGCAGTTCGCGCAGCGCGACGGCATCGAGATCCCGCGCTGGGTCGCGCTGAAGATGGAGGGCTACATGGATGACGCCGCCTCCGTGCGCGCCTTCGGCCTGGACGTCGTCACGCGACTGTGCGAGCGCCTGATCGCCGGCGGCGTGCCGGGGCTGCACTTCTACACGCTCAACCAGAGCGCGCTGACGCTGGAGTTGTGCAAACGCCTCGGTCTCGCCGCCCAAGCTTGACACCGCGCAAGCGGTCCGCGCCGCCGCGGGCGGTCTTCATGCCGCGCCGCCGTTCCTTGTGAACGGTCAAGGCCAGCGGCCCGAGGCCCACGTTCAATGCCGGTCACCCATTGACCAGGAGTGAACGCATGTCCCGCATCCCCACCCGATCCCGCTTGTCCCTCGGCGCCGCGGCGCTCATGGCGCTCACGGCGCTGATGACGACCACCGCGCTGCCCGCGCACGCGCAGGGCGGCCCCTGGGTGATCCGCGCCCGCGCGGTGAACATCGACCCGGCGGACAAGGACCGGACCGGCCTCGGCCTGTCGCTGAGCCGCAAGACGATTCCCGAAGTCGACATCAGCTACTTCATCACGCCGAACCTGGCGACCGAGCTGGTCCTCACCGTGCCGCAACGGCACACGCTGCGCAGCAACGGCGTGCGCATCGGGACCGTGAAGCACCTGCCGCCGACGCTGACGCTGCAGTACCACTTCAACCCGGACGGGCAGTTCCGCCCCTACCTTGGCGCCGGCCTCAACTACACGCGCTTCTCCAGCGCCCGCTTCGAGCCGGCCGTGCAGGCGGCGCTGACGCCCAGCATCGAGAAGCAGAGCGTCGGCCTGGCCCTGCAGGCCGGTTTCGACGTGATGCTGGATCCGAGGTGGTCGATCAACCTCGACATCAAGAAGCTCAAGATGGACACCGAGGTGCGCTCCAAGGGCGCGTCGGTCGGCAAGTTCAAGATCGATCCGCTGCTGATCGGCGTCGGCGCCGGCTATCGGTTCTGAGTCCCAGAAATCCGTTTCATCCCCTCGGCCCTCGCATCGGCTGAGGGGACGGCGCAAGCAGCCAAACGTCGGGATTCTTGACAGTTCGTTAAAACCGCACGCGCGGAGCGCCGGGAATTGTTCACGGAAACAGCGCCAAGTGCCTATGCCAGAAGGGATTCGAACGCCATCCCTAATTCATTGGCATGAACACTGCTTACATGGAGTCACAAGCCACCTTTTTTGTGACCCTGACTCCATGAACTTCAAGCGTCTGCTGGCCGTCTGCGCCGCCTCCCTGACCACCGCCTTCACCGCCCAAGCCGCGGTCGTGACCGCCTCCAGCACCACGCCGACCGCCATCTGCGACCGCTGCGTCGTGACCTCCACGCTGAACGTCGACACCCGCGGCACGCTGAGCGACGTGAACGTCTCGATCGTCGACCTGCGCCACACCTATGACGCCGACCTGGCGATCTGGCTGATCGCGCCCACCGGCACCACCGTCCAGCTGTTCAACCGCCGCGGCGGATCGGCCGACAACTTCTTCAACACCGTCTTCGACGATGCGGCGACCACCGCCGTCGCCAATGGCGCTGCGCCGTTCACCGGCACCTTCCGCGCGGAAGAACTGCTGTCGGCCTTCAACGGCCAGGACGCCTTCGGCACCTGGACGCTGCGCGTGGCCGACCTGGCCGGCGCCGACGTCGGCGTGATCAACAACTGGAACGTGCAGCTGACGACCGTGCCGGAGCCGGGTTCGCTGGCGCTGGCCGGGCTGGCGCTGGTCGGCCTGGGCATGGCGCGCCGCCGCAAGGCCTGAGGCCGGCGGGCGAGCGCCCGCCAGCGACCGTCATCGGGCGCCGCTCGACGACCGGAACGATGAACGAAAGGGCCCGCGGGCCCTTTTTTCATGCGTGACGGGGTGGGCGCCGAGGGCGCCAGCGCTCAGCCCAGCGCCGCGAACGCGTCCCGCGTCAGGTTCTCCGGCGCGCCGCTGTCGCGGCAGGCGACATCGTCTTCGATGCGCACGCCGCCGAAGGCGCTGAGGTGCTGGACCAGCGCCCAGTCCACCTGCGCCGCCGCGGGCGTCGCGCGCAGCTTGTCCAGCAGCATCGGGATGAAGTACAGCCCCGGCTCGATCGTCACCACCATGCCGGGCTGCAGCACGCGCGTCAGCCGCAGGTAGGGGTGGCCGTCGGGCTTGGCGATCGTGCCGCCGTCCTCGCCGGCCATGAAGCCGCCGATGTCGTGCACCTGCAGGCCGAGCAGGTGGCCGATGCCATGCGGCAGGAAGGTCGAGGTCACGCCCTGCGCGAGCATCGCGTCCTCGTCCATCCGCACGATGCCCAGCTGCCGCAGCACGCCGGCGATCTCGCGGTGCGAGGCCAGGTGGATGTCGCGGTAGTCGACGCCCGCGCGCACGCGATCGACCAGGCGCAGCTGCGCGGCCTCCATCGCGTCGACCAGCGCCTGGAAGCTGGCGTCGCCGTTGCCGGTGGTGCGGGTGATGTCCGAGGCATAACCGCAGCTGTGCGCGCCCGCGTCGATCAGCAGCGACAGCGACTGCGCCGGCGCTTGCTGGTCCTGATACTGGTAATGCAGCACCGCGGCGTGCTCGTTCAGGGCGACGATGTTGCCGTAGGGCAGGTCGCGCTCGGCCAGGCCGCAGGCCTGGAGGTAGGCGGCATGGATCGCCGCCTCCGACCGGCCGTCGCGGAAGGCGCGCTGCGCGGCCAGGTGCGCCGTCGCGCCCAGCGCCGATGCCTCGCGCAGGCGCAGCAGCTCGTAGCCGGTCTTCACCGCGCGCGCGTGGTGCAGCGGGTTCAGCACCTCGGGCGGGTTGTTCGGGACGATGTCGCCCAGCGCCGCGTCGGCTTCACCGACGATCGCCAGCTCGCCCGGCAGCTGCAGGTAGGGCAGCGCCTCACCCGGGGTGCGCACCACGATCAGTTCGAAGTGCTCCACCCAGAAGCCGCTCGGCGCCTCGGGCGGCACATGCCAGTAGTCCTCGGGCTGGACGTAGACCAGTCGGGGCCGGTGGCCGGGGCGGATCACCAGCCAGCTGTCCGGATGGCGGATCAGCGGCACCCACAGTTTGAAGTGGGGGTTGGGCTGAAAGACGTAGGGCCGGTCGTCGAGGAAGGCGAACTTCTCGACACCGGACGCGATCAGCAGCGCGTCGTAGCCACCGCGCTGGAGCGCGTGTTCGGTGCGACGCTGCTGCTCGGCGAGGTGGGCCACATACAGCGCATCCAGCGTGTCGGCGGTCGGGCGGACGGGGGAATCGACGGCATTCATGCGCGCGGATTCTCCCAGACCACCCCCATCTCGGTCAGCATCGCGTCCAGCCGCACGTCGTTCGGCTGGGCGGTCAGCGTCGGCTGGAAGCCGTGGCTGAAACCGACGCCCACGGCCTGCGGCCGGGGCTGGATCTGCGCGATGGTGCGCAGCATGAAGCCGCCGCCGTAGCCCATGCGGATGCCGCCCGGGCCGTAGCCCAGGCAGGGCAGCAGCAGGAGTTCGGGCTCGAAGGCCTCGGTGTCCTTGGGCTTGGTGATGCCGGTCGCGTCCTCTTCCATCGGGCAGCCGGGATACCAGACGTGGAAGCGCAGGCGCCCCTGCTCGCGATCGACGACGGGCAGGCCGATGCGACGTTCGGGATCGACCTCGCTCCAGCGGTACAGCGCCGGCAGCGGATCGAATTCGCCCTTGATCGGCCAGTACGCCGCGATGCGCTTTTCCTTGCGTCCCACCAGCCACACGCGCAGCACGCCCTGCACCAGGTCCGCGAGTTCCAGGCGGCCCGGCAAGTCCAGGCGCTCGCGGATCAGGCGCTCGCGCAGCGCCTGGCGGTCTTCGGAAATCGGCAGCTTGTCGTTCGGATCCATCCGGCCCCTTCACGTTGCCCAGCGGGACCGACGGGCCCCGGAGCCGGCCATTGTGGCCGCGCCGGACGCGGGTTGCTAGAGTCGCCGCCATGGCACGAGGCACCACCACCACGGGAACCGTCCGGCGCGTCGCCGGCGCGGGCAGCGATTTCGCCAACCACTGCATGGAGCTGCTGGCGCCGCTCGGGCCGGTGCTGGCGCGGCGGATGTTCGGGGGCTTCGGGCTGTATGTCGACGACCTGTTCCTGGCCATCATCAGCCGCGACGAGCTCTACCTGAAGGCGGACGCCGTCAGCCAGCCGCGCTACCTCGAGGCCGGCTGCGAGCCCTTCCGGTACGCGAAGACCGGCAAGGACGGGCGACAGGAGGTCGCCAGCCTGAATTACTTCCGGCCGCCGGAGGACACGCTGGAGTCGCCGGCGCTGATGCTGCCCTGGGGGCGGCTGGCGATGGAGTCGGCCTTGCGCTCGGCCAATGCGAAGCCGAAGGCCAGCACGCCGAAGAAGAGCGCCGGCACCACCGCCGAGCCCAGCACCGACAGGAAGCTGAAACCAGTCAAGGCCACGGCTCCGGCGCTCAAGCGTTCGCCAGGCGCTGGCCGAACAGCTGCCCGAAAGAAGGCAGCCGGCTGACGCGCCGCGCGCGCTGGGCGGCGCAGGCCTGCGGCGGCACCATCAGCTGGAAGCGGGCGGTCGGCCAGGCTTCCACGACCAGTTCGGTGCCGCTGGCCACTTCCAGGGTCTCCCCGGCCGACAGCCAGAAGTCCTGGGCCGGCAGGTTCAGGTCGCCGCGCTGCGTCACCCAGACGCGCCCGTCGAGCACATGCAGCTCGCGGCGGCCCGGGCCGATCGGCAGGCTCATCGCCTCGCCCGCGGACAAGGCCCACGCGGCATCGTCGCGGCTGACCTGGATTGATGACTTTTGCATGACGTTCATGATCGGCTCCCCGTCCGCCGGGCGGCCCGCGCACTTGGCGGCGTTCCTCGTGGACATGGAGGGATATTAGGGTTGCCCCGCATGCCGGTCCAATGAGTCTTCGCGCGTCGATTGATACCATCCGCGCATGAATCCGCCTCGCCATCGCCCGCTCGCCGTCGGTCCGCTGCGCGCCTTCGAGGCGGTGGCCCGGCGCCTGAGCTTCAGCGCCGCCGCCGACGAGCTCTACCTGACCCAGTCCGCCATCAGCCGCCAGATCCGGTCGCTGGAGGAGGAACTCGGGGCGACGCTCTTCCTGCGCGGCACCCGCCACGTCGAGCTGGCGCCGGACGGCAAGCTGCTGCTGGCGGCGGTCGAGCCGATGCTGGAACGGCTGGACAGCACCGTGCGCCAGATCCGCTCGACGCGCGGCCGACGCGTGGTCAACGTCACCACTTTCGCCTCGTTCGCGTCGCTGTGGCTGATCCCGCGCCTGGAGGCCTTCCAGCGCGAGCATCCGGACATGGACATCCGCGTGTCCGCGCTCGACCAGCTGGTCGAGATCGACGACAGCGAGTTCGACGTCGCGCTGCGTTATGCCGCGCCCAACCGGGTGGCGCCGTCGGCGCAGCGGATGTTCGGCGAGATGCTCACGCCGGTGGTCAACCCCTGGGTCGCGAAGCAGGCGCAGGAGGGCCAGGGCCCGCCGCTGGGCCAGGCGGCCGACCTGCGCCAGTACACGCTGGCCGAGGAGGACGACCAGCGCCCCAGCGGCCTGTTCCTGAGCTGGCGGCGCTGGCTGGCGCTGCACGGCGCGCCCGACCTGCAGCCGCGGCGCTGGATGTACCTGAACTTCACCTACCAGCAGATCCAGGCGGCGGTCTCGGGCCAGGCCGTCGCGCTGGCGCGGCTGCCGCTGATCTACGAGGCGCTGGAGCGCGGTGAGCTGGTGGAGCCTTTCGGCGCGGCCGGCCGGACCGACTGCCCGACGGTCTACTGGCTCATGATGTCGGCGCACGGGCGGCAGCGGCCCGAGGTCGTCGAGTTCGCGCGCTGGATCGGCGAGCAGTCGGCGCTCACCCGGCGCGCGATCGGCGAGCCCGATCCTCCCGTGGACGAGCACTCGGGCTGAGCGCCTCGCCGCCTCAGGGCGCGAGCACCTCGCGCTCGGTCACCACGACGGTCATCGCCTGGTCGTGCGGCTGGACCTCGAAGCTGGCTTCGCAGCAGCTCCAGGCCAGGCCGATCGTTGTGACGCCGGGATGCGCTTCCAGCCAGCGGTCGAAATAACCGCCGCCATAGCCGAGCCGGAACCCCTCGCGCGTGTAGCCCAGACAGGGCACCAGCAGTACTTCGGGCACCAGCACCGGGCCGGTGGCGCTGGGGATGCCGCACTCGTCCTTGAGCGTGGGCGGGGTGCCGTCCCAGCGCCGGAACTCCATCGCCGCCGGCCCGCGGTCGCCGGCCTTGCGGGCGAACGGCAACGCCAGTTGCATCGCCCCGCCGAGCTTGTGCGTCGCGGCCCAGGCCGCTGCGTTAAATTCACCCTCCAGCGGCCAGTACAGGCCGAGGCTCAGCGGCTCGAGCTGGCGCAGCAGCGGAAGCAGCTGCTCGCCCAGCTTGTCGGCGGCGAGACGGGCCTCGGCGCCGGCCGACCATTCGCGGCGGCGCGCCAGCAAGGCGCGGCGCAATTCGCTTCGCTCATGGGGCCAGGTCTTGCCGGCGATGCCGGCGGCGTCGGGGGCCGTGGGGGAATCATTCATCGCAGTCGGTCATGAAGTTCGCTCGAATCACTGTAACCGCCCTCGCCGCCGCCCTGGGCGCGCTCTGCGCCTGGACGGCGCTCCCCGCCGCCGCGCAGTCGACGATGCCCTTCGCCGTCGTGCCCAATCCGCCACCGCCGCTGCCGGACCTGGTGACCGACGCCCGCGAGGCCTGGCGCACCCGCGACCGCTCGCGGCTGGCCGCGATGCGGCAGGTCGCCTTCGACCAGCAGCACCCGCTCGCGCCCTGGTTCGACTACTGGGAGCTGAACGCCCGGCTGGCCGACGCGCAGCAGCCCGAGATCACCGCCTTCTACGCCCGCTGGCCCGGCAGCTACGTCGAGGACCGCCTGCGCAACGACTGGCTGCTCGAACTGGGCCACCGGCGCGACTGGGCCAACTTCCGTCGCGACCTGGCCGGCTACAAGATGCAGGACGACCGCGAGGTCGTCTGCTACACGCTGCTGGCCGACCCGCCGGCGCGCGAGCTCCGCGAGGCGGCGCGCACCGCCTGGCTGGCGCAGCGCGATGCGGACGAGGGCTGCAACATGCTGGCCGCGACGCTGCACGAGAACGGCCAGTTCAAGGACTCGGATGTCTGGCGCAAGCTGCGGCTGGTCGTCGAGACCAACAAGCCGCGCGCCGTGAAGCAGGCCGCGGCGCTGCTGTCCAAGGCGGACCAGGACGCGATCGCCGAACTGATGGACAAGCCCGACCGCTACCTCCAGCGCAAGGCCGCCGCGTCCCCGCGCGCCAAAGCGGAGCTGACGCTGCTGGCGCTGATGCGGCTGCTCGCCACCGACTACGACAAGGCCGAAGACGACGTTCGCCGCTGGGCGCCGAAGCTGCCCAATGACCTGTCCGCCTGGCTGTGGGCCCAGTACGGCCGGCAGGCCGCGCTGCGGCTGAAGGACGAGGCCAACGACCACTTCGAACGCGCGCTGAAGCTGCAGGCGCGGCTGGGCGGGCCGCTCGAATGGAGCGACGACACGGTGAACTGGATCGCCCGCGCCGCGCTGCGCGGCGATGCCGGCGCCAGCCGGCCGGAGCAGCTGGTGGCGGCGATCGCGCTGATGAAGCCGTCGGACCAGAAGGACATCACCTGGCAGTACTGGCGCGCCAAGGCCCAGCAGCAGCTCGCGGCGAACGGCCCCGCCGGCGACGCCCAGCGTCGCGAGGCCCTGGAGGCGCTGCGCGCGATCGCGTCGCCGCTGAGCTTCTACGGCAAGCTCGCCGCGGACGAGCTCAAGCTGCGCCTGCCGCTGCCGCCCTCGCCGGCCGAGCTGAGCGCGCAGGAGCGGGCGCAGGCGCTGGCCAATCCCGGCATCCAGCGCGCGCTGCAGCTGCTGGCGGTGGGCCTGCGCAGCGAGGGCCAGCGCGAGTGGAACTTCAGCCTGCGCGGCCTGTCCGACCGCGAGCTGCTCGCCGTCGCGCAGGCCGCCTGCGAACGCGAACTCTGGGAGCGCTGCATCCAGACCAGCGAACGCACGCGCACCGAGATCGACCTCGCCCAGCGCTTCCCCATGCCCTATCGCGCCGACGTGCTCCGGCAGTCCACCGCGGTGGGCCTGGACCCGGCCTATGTCTACGGGCTGATCCGCCAGGAGTCGCGCTTCATGATGGACGCGCGCTCGCATGTCGGCGCCGGCGGCCTGATGCAGGTGATGCCGGCGACCGCCAAGTGGACGGCCAGGAAACTGGGCGTCGAATTCCGGCCCGACATGCTGCACGACCGGGACACCAACCTGCGCCTGGGCACCGGCTACCTCAAGCTGGTGATGGACAGCTTCGACGGTTCGCAGGCGATGGCGGCCGCCGCCTACAACGCCGGACCGAACCGCCCCCGGCGCTGGCGCGAGGGGCCGCAGCTCGACGCCGCCATCTGGACCGAGAACATTCCCATCTGGGAGACCCGTGACTATGTGCGCAAGGTGCTGTCCAACGCGACGATCTATGCCCAGCTGATGGGCCGCGAGGGCGGCACGCAACTGCGCGACCGGCTCGGGCGCGTCATCGGCCCGGCGGCGGCGTCGGCGCCGGACATCCCGGCCAACGGCACCACGGCGGGCGCGCCCGCCGGCACCAACTGACCCCGCGGCGCCGGCTCCCCGCCGGCGCCGTCCTCCTCCACGCGAAGGGACTCCCGCATGCAATTGATCGTCGGCAACAAGAACTACTCGTCCTGGTCGATGCGCCCCTGGGTGCTGATGAAGGGCCTGGGCATCGATTTCCAGGAGCGCGTGCTGCGCTTCGACTTCACGCCGGATTCGGCCTTCTACCGCGAGGTCGGCGCGGCGACGCCGACCGGCAAGGTGCCGGTGCTGGTCGACGAAGGTTTGGCGGTGTGGGATTCGCTGGCCATCGTCGAGTACCTGGCCGAGCGCTTCCCCGACAAGGGCATCTGGCCGAGCGATCCGCGCCAGCGCGCCCGCGCGCGCAGCCTGTGCGCCGAGATGCACAGCGGCTTCGGCCAGCTGCGCGGCCTGTGCGTGATGAACATCGACGCCGACCTGAGCACGGTGGGACCGCGGCTGCTGGCCTCCGAGGCCGGCCTGCGCAAGGACCTGGCGCGTATCGTCGAGCTGTGGACGGACGCGCTCGCGCAAAGCGGCGGGCCCTTCCTGTTCGGCGCGTTCGGCGCGGCGGATGCGTTCTTCGCGCCGGTCGTGATGCGGGTGACGCGCTACGCCTTGCCGGTGCCCGAGGCGCTCAAGGGCTACCTGGCGCGCGTGGAGGCGGCCCCCGGCGTGCGCGAGTGGATCGCCGACGCGATCGCGGAGAAGGATTTCCTGGACTTCGAGGAGCCCTATCGCGACGTCAGCGGGCCGGTGCCGGTGCTCAAGGCCTGAGACGCCCGCCGACCCGCCCACCCCATGAAAAACCGCTTCCGGTCACCTGTGCGGGCAGGCGGCGGGAAGCGGCGAGGTGGGCCGTCGGGATCAGTGATCGCGGCGGCGGCGGACCAGGAAGCCGGCGGCCAGCAAGCCGCCGAGCATCATGGCCTGGTTCTGGGACTCGGACACGAACGACGGCAGCACCTGATCCGCGCCGTCCTGTTCATTGACATCCGGCAGCTGGGCCGGTGCCGACTGGCTTTGCGAGACGAAACTCGTCTCGGCGGCCACATGGACGGCCTTCGCGTCCGTGACCGGGGATTCCTGCGCTTGAGCGGCCAGACCAATTCCGCCCAGCAAGAGGAGGAGAACAGACTTCATTCATAAACTCCCTACTGCTTGCCCGACCTGCCTGGCTACAACTGTCTCTCTCGGTAGCTGGTCTGTTTGAACAGACACTGGTGTGCAGGTGGCATTGGTGAATATACGGAGACACAGCCTAAATGAGCACCCCACACCTTGGGGATGCTGCGCCGCAACATGAGTGATCAGATGTATCTCGTCGGGGGTGCCGTTCGGGACGGCCTGCTGGGCCTGCCGGTCCAGGACCGTGATTGGGTGGTGGTCGGAGCCACACCCAAGTCCTTGATCGAAAAGGGATTTCAGCCCGTCGGCAAGGATTTCCCGGTGTTCCTGCACCCCGTGACCCATGAAGAGGTGGCACTGGCCCGGACCGAGCGCAAGACCGGATCCGGATACCACGGTTTCCAGTTCCACACCGACCCCGACGTCACCCTCGAACAGGACTTGGCCCGACGCGACCTGACGATCAACGCGATGGCCCGGGCCGAAGACGGTTCGCTGATCGACCCCTATGGCGGCCAGCGGGATCTCGCGGCGCGGATCCTGCGCCACGTGTCGCCGGCCTTCGCCGAGGATCCGGTGCGGATCCTGCGCCTGGCGCGCTTCGCGGCGCGCTTCGGGGACTTCTCGGTCGCGCCGGAAACCATGGCGCTGATGCGCCGCATGGTGGACGCCGGCGAGGCCGATGCGCTGGTCGCCGAACGCGTCTGGCAGGAACTCTCCCGGGGGCTGATGGAGCGGCATCCAGCGCGGATGATCGAGATCCTGCGCGATTGCGGCGCGCTGGCGCGCATCGCGCCGGAGCTGGCGCGGCTGTTCGGGGTCCCGCAGCCCGAGGCGCATCACCCGGAGATCGACACCGGCGCCCACCTGCTGCTGGTGCTGGCGGAATGCGCGCGCGTCGACGCACCGCTGCCGGTGCGTTACGCCTCGCTGTGCCACGACCTGGGCAAGGGCACGACGCCCGAGGCCGAGTGGCCCCGCCACCTGAAGCACGAGGCGCGCGGCGTGGCCCTGGCGGCCGCGCTCTCGCAGCGCTGGCGCGTGCCGTCGGACTGCAAGGAACTGGCCGAGCTGGTGGCGCGCGAGCACACGCATGTCCACCAGAGCCTGGACTTCAGCGCCGAGGCGCGCCTGCGCCTGATCGAGCGTTGCGATGCGCTGCGCCGGCCGGAGCGCTTCGCGCAGCTGCTGCTGGCCTGCGAGTGCGACGCGCGCGGCCGTGCCGGCCTGCAGGACCGCGCCTACCCGCAGCGCACCGCGCTGCTGCACGACCTGAAGGCGGTGCAGTCGGTCGACCAGTCGGCGATTTCAGCGGCGGCGCTGGCGGCCGGCAAGCAAGGGCCGGCGATCGGGCAGGCGATCCACGCCGCGCGGCTGGCCGCGCTCAGAGCGTGTGAGACCGATCGCCCGCGCTGAACCCCAGCGCGTCGAAGCCGTCGCCCGGCGCGAAGCCGATCACCTTGAACAGCTCGCCCATCTCGTGCTCGGCGATCAGCCGGTGGGCCATGCCGCGCTGCGCCAGCGTGGCCTGGCCCATCAGGTCGACCAGGCCGCAGTTGATCAGGAAGTTGGCCTGGCTCGTGTAGCCCAGCACCGTCAGCCCCGCGTCCTGGCCCGCCAGCGCGATGCCGGTGAAGTTCACATGCGCGGTGATGTCCTTCTGCCCCGGCAGCGCCAGCGGATCGGGATCGGCCCGGTGCAGGTGGTGGCACATCAGCGTGCCGCCGGTGCGCTGCGGGTGGTAGTACTCCGACTCCGGGAAACCGTAGTCGATGAAGAACGCCGCGCCGCGCTTGAGGCGCTCCGCCAGCGTGCGCACGAAGGCCTCGGCCTGCGGGTGGATCTCGGTCACCGTGTCCGGCAGGAAGCCGGCATCCTCCTCGGGCGGGAGCGGCGGGCGCGCATCGCCGGCGCGGTCGACGAACACCAGCCCGCCCTGCCCGTCCAGGCCCACGCCGCGCCGCAGCCACTGCCGGCCGTCCCAGCGCACCAGGTCGACCGGGATCGCGTCCAGCAGCTCGTTGGCCACCATCACGCCGTGGATCTCCTCGGGCCAGCGGTCCAGCCACTCGACCCGCGGCGCGAAGCGCGCCAGCCGCTCGGCCTGGCGCTCGCGCAGGCTGCCGGACAGGTCGACGATGAAGTACTTCGTCACCGGCTGCCCCAGGGCGTCCAGCGCCTCCAGCAGTTGCTCGGCCAGCGCGCCGCTGCCGGCGCCGAACTCGATCACCGTGTCGGTGCCGTTGACCGCCAGCGCCTGCGCGACCTGCCGCGCCAGCGCGCGGCCGAACAGCGGCGACAGCTCCGGCGCCGTCACGAAGTCCGAGCCCTGCTGCGGCATCGTGCCGAACTTGCGGCGCGCGTTGGCGTAGTAGCCCAGCCCTGGCGCGTACAGCGCCAGGCTCATGTAGCGGTCGAAGGGCAGCCAGCCGCCGGCGGCGGCGATCTCGTCGCGCAGCAGGGCGGTCATGTCCGGATCCGTTGCGTGGGACGCCGGGGCCGCCGGGGAAGCCGGCGCGCCATGCGCCGCGGACGCCGCGCCATTCAGGCCGGCGGAGTCGGGAGTCTTGGAAGTCATGTGTCGATCCTGGGAAGCCGGGGCTCGCCGCGCTGGGCCAGCCATGCTTCGAATTCGTCGGCCGGCATCGCGGTGGCGATGACCTCGCCCTGCAGCTCGTCGCAGCCCCATTCGGCCAGCAGATGCCATTGCCGCGCGTTGCGCACGCCCTCGGCGCCGATGCGCAGGCCCAGGCCCTTGGCCATCTGCACCACCGCGCGGGTGATCGCCGCGGCGCCGGCGTCGTCCGGCAGCACGGCGACGAAGCTCTGGTCGATCTTCAGCTTGTCCAGCGGCAGCCGCGTCAGCTGGTTGAGCGCGGTGTAGCCGGTGCCGAAGTCGTCGATCGAGATCGCCAGCCCCTGCGAGCGCAGCGTCTGCAGCAGCTCGGGCAGGCGGTCGATCTCGTCGGTCAGCATGCGCTCGGTCAGCTCCAGCTCCAGCCACTCGCCGGGCACGCCGGCCGTCTTCAGGACATGGGCGACCGACTTGGAGAAGCTGGCCAGCCGGAACTGCATGCTGGACAGGTTGACGGCGATGGGCACCGGCGCGACGCCGCGCTCGTGCCAGGCGCGCGCCTGCCGGGCGGCCTCATACATCACCCATTCGCCCAGCGGCAGCATCAGCCGATGTCGCTCGGCCACGACGATGAAGGCGTCCGGCGTCAGCAGCCCGCGTTGCGGATGCCGCCAGCGCAGCAGCGCCTCGGCGCCCACCAGTTCTCCGCTGCGCGCGTCGACCTGCGGTTGGTAGAAGAGCACGAACTCGTCGGCCGTCAGCGCCTGGGCGAGTTCGCTCTCCAGCACCAGGTCGGCATAGGCGTTCTCGGCCATCGCCGGCTCGAAGAAGCGGTAGGTCGCGCGGCCGGCGGTCTTGGCCAGGTACATCGCGGTGTCGGCATGCTGCAGCAGGTCCTCGGGCGACTCGCCGTGCTCCGGATACATCGCCACGCCGATCGACGGCGTCACCGACAGGTCGCGGCCGTCCGCCTGCACCGGCACCTCGACGACGCTCAGCAAGGCGTTCAGCACCGTCTGCACGTCCTTGCGCTGATGCACGTCCTCCAGCAGCACGACGAACTCGTCGCCGCCGAAGCGCGCCACCAGGTCGCTGCCGCGCAGCCCGCCGCGCAGGCGCTCGGACACGGTGCGCAGCACGCGGTCGCCCTCCAGGTGGCCGAGCGAGTCGTTGACCCGCTTGAAGTTGTCCAGGTCGATGAACAGCAGCGCCGCCCGCCGCGCCGAGCCCTGCGACAGGCGCTCGCGCAGCCGTTCCATGAAGGTCGAGCGGTTCAGCAGGCCGGTCAGCGGGTCGTGCTGCGCCAGGTGCTGGATGCGCGCCAGCGCCTCGAGGTGGGGACGCAGGTCGCGCACGATCGTCATGCGCAGCCGCTCGCCGTTGCGCCACAGCGTGCGGACGATGAATTCGACGTCGATGCGCGCGCCGCTGCGATGCAGGATCGCGGTCGGGTAGCGGGTCTCCTGGCCGGCCGCCATGACCGCGCGCACCGTGTCGATCTGGTCGCCGGCGATCATCGACAGCGCCGGCCGCCCGACCAGTTCGTCGAGCGAGTAACCCACCAGCTCGCACAGCGGCGGGTTCACGTCGGTCATGACGCCATCGCGGTGGAAGACGATGCCCTCCATCGAGGCTTCCATGAACTTGGCCAGCCGGTCCTCGGATTCGCGCACCGCCAGTTCGGCCTCGCGGAAGCGGGTGATGTCGGAGATCAGCACGAAGGTCGACTGCACCGCTTCCGCGCCGGGCGGCAGGTAGGGGATCAGGTTGACCTCGATCCAGTGCGGCCGGCCGTCGCGGCGCTCCAGGCGCCGTTCGTAGCTGACGCTGACGCGCTCGTCGAGCACCCGGCGCACATGGGGCTCGATCTCCTGGGCCGCGTCCTCGCCGATGATCTGCGCGAAGGTGCGGCCCAGCACGCTGCCCTCGTCCAGCCCGAAGCTGCGCGCGTACTGGCGGTTGGCGAAACGGCAGGTGCGCGTGGCGGCGTCGAAGACCGCGATCAGCACCGGCACGTTGTCGGCGAGCAGCCGGAACTGCGCCGCCTGGTCCTCGGCGGAGGAAGCCGGGCCTGCCGGCGGCACGGGCGGCACCGGCGCGACCATTCAGGCGCTCCCGCCGCCGGCCTCCGGACGAGCCGGTGACTCGTCCAGCGTCTTCAGCGCCAGGCAGAGGTCTTCCCAGGCGCGCGCCTTGTCGGGCAGGTTGCGCAGCAGGTAGGCCGGGTGGTAGGTGACGATCAGCGGCACGCCCTGGTAGCGATGGACGCGGCCGCGCAGGCGCCCGATCGGCTCCTGGCTGCGCAGCAGCTGCTGCACCGCGAAGCGCCCCATCGCCAGGATGATGCGCGGCTGGATCAGCTCGATCTGCCGCTGCAGGAAGGGCTCGCACTGCGCCAGCTCCGCGGGGTCCGGATTGCGGTTGCGCGGCGGCCGGCACTTCAACGTGTTGGCGATGTAGACCTGCCGCTCCGGCGGGCCCTCGCCGCGCCCCAGGCCGACCGCGCGCAGCATGCTGTCCAGCAGCTGGCCGGCCGCGCCGACGAAGGGCTCGCCTTGCAGGTCCTCCTTCTCGCCGGGCGCCTCGCCGACCACCATCCAGTGCGCGCGCTCGTTGCCGACGCCGAAGACGGTGTGCTTGCGGGACTCGCACAGCGCGCAGGCGCGGCATTGCGCGACCTCGTCGCGCAGGCCGGGCCAGTCAAGCCGGGCGATCGTCTCGCGCGCCAGACCGCGGGCCCGCGCCAGCGCCGCGTCGGCGGCGGCCGCGGCCAGCACGGGGGCGGCCACCGGCGCGGTGCGAGGCGACGGCTCCGGCGCACGGCGCGCTGGCGGTTCCGCGACCGCGACCTCGGCGTCCGCAGGCGGCACGCGCGTCGCCGGACCGGCGACGGGTGCGCTGACCGGCACGGCGCGCGGCGGCGCGGCGGCAGCAGGAGCCGCTGTCGCATCAGCCGCTACCTTGGCCGGCGAGCCTGCCTCGGCCGCTGGCGGCGTCCACAGCTTGAGGCCCATCGCCTCCAGCATCGCGCGTTGACGATCGGTCCAGCTCATGCGGGGTGCTCCGTCAGGCGCAGCGTCATCAGCAGCGCGTCCTCGCGGCCGTCGGCGCTCGGGTAATAGCCTCGGCGCAGGCCGCTCTGCACGAAGCCGTAGCGTTCGTACAGCCGGCGCGCGCGGACATTGCTCTCGCGCACTTCCAGCCAGACCTGGTGGCAGCCGCGCGCCCGCGCCAGCAGCCCCAGCGCGTCGAGCATGCGGCGCGCCAAGCCCTGGCCCTGGCGTTCCGGCGGCACGGTGATGTTGAGCAGGTGCATCTCGTCGATCACCTGCATCGCGAGGAAATAGCCGCACAGCCGCGCCTGCTCGTCGCGCATGACGAAGCCGGCATAGCCCGCGGCCATCGAATCGATGAAGTTGCCCCGCGTCCACGGGTGGCTGTAGGCGACGGCCTCGATGGCCATCACCTCGTCCAGGTCGACCGCGCGCAGCGGCTGCAGCGATTGCAGCGACGGCGGCCAGGCCAGGTCCTTGGGCTGGGCGCTCATCGCGGCACCAGTCCCTGCGCCTCGGCCTTGGCGGCCTCGCGCTCGGCGGTCGTCAGCGCGACCTTGTCGCGCACGTAGAGCGGCAGCGCGTGGTCGGCGTCCTCGGCCAACCCGGCCTCGAAGGCCTGTTGCGCCAGCGCGCCCAGCGCGCGAGCCCGCGAGACGGTCCCCGGCACGCGCAGCGCCGCGCCGGTGTCGAGTTCGAAGGCTTCCAGCGCGGTGCCGGCGACGATCGCCGGCGGCGTCTCGCGCCAGAGCGCGCGCAGCGGTTCGAGGTCGACCAACGCCGGCTCGAGCTGCACCGACCAGCGCGCGCCCTCCCAGCGATAACGTCCGAGGTAGATCTGGTTCATGCGGGCATCCATCGCGACCCACATCTCGAGCGCGGCCGCGTCGCCGACCTGCGGGCGGGCGGCGAGCTGCTGGCGCGCGTCCTCGGCCACCAGCATCAGGCTGTCCAGGGCCAGCACCGGCTTGCCGGCGCCGAAGGCCAGGCCCTGCGCCACCGAGCACGCGGTGCGCAGCCCCGTGAAGGCGCCGGGGCCGCGCCCGAAGCCGATCGCGTCGACCTGGGCCAGCGCGACGCCGGCCTGCTTCAGCAGCGCCATCGCCTCGGGGACCATCCGCTGGGAGGCCAGCGCCCCGCCATCGGCGTCCACAAAAGCAGCATGGCCCTGGCCCACGAGGGCCAGAGCCATGTGTTCGGTCGAGCTATCCAGGGCCAGCAACACGCTCATGCGGCAAGTGTATCGGCCCCGGACCGCCCGGGGCGGGGCAAGCCCCCGACCGCGTGGGTGCACGCGGTCGAGCGGCCGGCCGTCAGAACGAGTAGCCCAGCGACATCGTGTAGACCATCGGGCGGAAGTTGATCTTCGTGTGAAGCTCTTCCGTGCCGTTGTTCGTCGTCGTGTACGAGCGCATCTGGCTGCGCACGTCCGCGTAGGCCGCGGTCGCGGTCAGCGACCACTGCTTGGTGTAGTGCACGGTGAAACCCACGTGCGCCGCGGCGCCCCAGGAGTTCTCCAGCGTGATCCGGGTCGGGCCGCCGCTGATCGCGTCGCCGGTCGGGGTGCTGCGCTTCTTCTCGAAGTAGGTGTAGTTCACGCCCACGCCGACGAAGGGCTCCACCTTGGTGAAGTACTCGCCCAGGTGGTAGTTGATGAACACCGTCGGCGGCATCTGGCGCACGACCGCGATCTGGCCGGCGTTCTTGATGACGCCGTTGCCGTAGATCTTGTGCGAGGGCGGGATGCCCAGCGCGATCTCGCCGCTCCAGCGCGGCGCGAAGCGGTAGGTGTAGCCGAAGCCGGTGGTGGTCGCGTCACCGACGCGGATCTGCGCGCCCGGAGCGGGGAACTGCTTGGTACCGCCTTCCAGCGGAGCGGCCTTGCTGTTCACGTCGATGTGGGCCAGGCCCAGGTAGACCGTGTGGGTGCCCACGGCCGTCTCGGCGCTCGCGGCGCCCGCCAGCGCCATCAGCGAGGCGGCCAGGATCAGGGTGATTTTCTTGTTCATGGATGGTGTCTCCGTTCTGGTCGCCGGGAATTACGGCTGGGCAGCCAGGACCGATTGGAAGAAGCCGCGTGCCAGCGCATTGCAGAACGGCGGGACCAGCGTGCCGTGGTAGGCGCCCTGGACCGCGGCCGCGCCGGCCGCGCCGCCGCCGGCAGCGGCGGACGTCGCCGCCTTGGCCTGCGCGAAGCCACCGGCGATCGTGGCCGCCGTCGTGGCGCCGGCCCACTGCATCGAGGCCGCGCTCTCCAGGTTGGAGGCCGGGACAGCCTTGCCGCGCGAGGCGAAGTCGGCCTGCGCGTCGGTGGTGTTGAAGAAGAACACCGTCGGGTCGTTGGCGCCACCGCACAGCGCCACCGGCGCCTTCGGCGTCCAGCCCAGCAGCGTGTTGGTCTGCAGCGCCTTGCGGTAGTTGGAGGTCGCGTAGCCGGCGCGGAACGAGTCCGTCAGCAGGCCGCCGGTGCCGAACAGCTTGGTGAAGGTCGGGTCGTTCGGCAGCTTGCCGTCCTGGATCAGCTGCGTGAGGGTCGACTTCGTCGGGAACAGCGTCTCCGCGGTCTTGTCATACGGCGACTGGTACACGTCGGACGGCGACGCGTAGATGTTGCCGTAGGCCTTCTGGTAGCTGGTCAGCATCAGCGGCAGGAACAGCGTCGCGCCGGCGTTGATCGGGCCGGTGGTGGTGATCACGTCGCCGAACTTCACCAGGTTGTACGGGCCGGACATCGGCGCCGCGGCGGTGACGGTGAATTCGGACGCGTAGTCGCGCTCGATCGCCTTCTGCGTGGCCATCGCCACGTGGCCGCCCTGCGAGTAGCCGGCGATCAGCAGCTTGGCCGACGGCTTCACCGCGCTGTCGGCGTTCAGGTAGGTCTTGGCGGCGCGCAGGCCGTCGACCATCTCGATCGCCGACTGCTCGGCGTTCAGGTAGGTCGTGTACTGCAGGCCGGAGCGGTCGTAGCCGAGGTAGTTCGGCGCCACGACGATGAAGCCCTGGGCGGCGTAGAAGGCCATCACCAGCGAGCCCTCGGCGTTCTTGTCGACCTGGGCCATGTTGAAGGTCTGGTCGGTCGTCGTGCCGTGGGCATACAGCACCACCGGGCGGTTGCCCGAGCAGGCGGCGCCGGTGCCGGTCGGCACGAACACGGCGGTCGAGGCCATCGCGATCACGCCCTGCGGATCACGCGTCGAGTAGTAGACGTAGCGGATCTCGACGTCGCACTGCGCCGCGCCGGCCAGCGCGCCGATGCCCTTGGCCGCGGTGCCCGCGTCGATCTGCGCCTTGGTCACCGGGGTCGTCGAGGCAACGACGCCCAGTTGCACCGCGCCGCGCGCGGGCGGGGGATCGTCGCTCGCAGCGGAGCTGCCGCCACCGCAGGCGCTCAGCATGGCCGCGGCGGCCAGGGTCAGGCTGGCCAGTTTGAATTGGCTGTTCATTCGGACTTCTCCAGGGGTTGTCTCCGTCGTTCACACCGTCCCGGCGATCGCGGTCGGCATTAAATCGAACGGTCGTTCGTTTTTCTCAGGGATCACTGTAAGCGCTCGATACGAGGCGAACGCAAAAGGAAAACCCTGACAGGTGCCAGCATGCCAGCGTCACGACGCTGCGGGACGCACAACCTGCCCCTGGGCGCGGCGCGGCCGCAACACTTGTGTCATGGCTGTGCGAAAGCGTGGCCGCCTGTTCACGCGGGGCAACAGGCATCGGAATTGCCAAGGTCGACGCGATGCGAACCGTGCGCAGCGCTGGCGTGGGGCCAGGTCTTGAGGCGGCTGTCGAAGGGTGCGCGCGCGGCGCGGTACGACGCACTGGGTCGGATGGCCGGCGTTGGAGCCGGTCGCCATCGGCGCCCTGGCCGAAGGTCACCCGGCGCTCCGCGCGAATCGCGCGTCAGGGCCGGGTGAACGTGGCGTGAAGCATGGAAAGCGCCGGCATCCCGCCGGCGCGGCACGGCGTCAGAACGGGTTGTTCGACGCGCGCGTGGCGGCCTGCGAGCCCATCTGCGAATGCATCAGCGGCCCGATCAGCCGGTCGCTCGCCCACATGTGGGACGTGGCCGTGGCGTTGGCGACCAGCGTCTTGTCGGTGCACACCGGCGGCAGCGAGGTCGCCAGGCAGGCGGCGTCGGTCGAGTTGGACGCACCGTAGATCGACGGGAACCGGCTCATCGTGCCCATCAGCTCGTCGGTCAGGATGAGGCCGATGTAGTGCCCGTCGTTGCGGATCTTCAGGCGCAGGCCGGCGTTGAAGCGGCGCGAGAGCTCGGTCAGCAGCGCGGCGCGGTCGGTGTCGGCGTTGGCGGCCTTCTCCTTGAGCGCGAACGGCGACAGGCCCATGTCCTGCGTGGTCGACAGGATGATGCGGCCGTTGGCGTCGACGATGCGGTTGACCTGCGCGGCCAGTTGCTCGCCGCGGGCCTGCGCCGCGTTGCCCAGCGTGCCGGCGTCCTGCGCCGGGTACTGCGCGTAGAGCTCCAGCACGTCGTTGGCGCCGGCCAGCACGGTCACCAGGTCCTTGCTGTTGAAGCCATCGAGCGCGAACTGGCGATCGATCTGCGCGGCGACGTCGGCGACCTTGGCGCCCGCCGCGGCATACATGCGGCCGGTCGGCGTGGCGAGCTTGTCGGCGTTGCACTCGCCGAACACCAGGCCGAAGAAGGTGGCCAGCGACTGGGTCCAGACCGGATTCAGGCCGCAGGTGACCGCGCCAGTGGTCGTGTCGGTGCCGTTGATGGAGTACTTGCTGCCATCGCTGCGCAGCGCGCTGGCCTCGTCACCGAAGGCAATGATCCGCGTCGGACGGAAGGGGTCGATCTGCTGGCCGCCGCCGCCGCAGGCCGCCAGCATCGCGGTCGCACCCAGCAGCACGGCCAGGTGGCGCTTCAGACTCTTCATGAACTCTCCAAATCTCGAAAACTCAGCGGGGCGAAAAAGCCGCCGCCGCGCGGGACAAGCGGTCCCGCACCCCATCCCAGGCAGCCTCCTGCGGAGGCGCCTCGATCCAGATCTCGGTCGCGCCGGCCGCGTCCAGCTCGCGCAGGACGGCGAACAGCTGCCGCGCCGCGGCCCGCGCCTGCGCGGGCATCGCCCGCTGCAGCGCCGGCGCCACGTCCGTCCCTGCGAGGGACGTGCGGGAATATACCGCCAGCCCCGCCGGACACCCGCCCGCCAGCGCGTCGCGCAGCGCGTCGGTCGACATCAGCCGCACCGTCGCGCGCGGCGCATAGTGCGCCGCGAGTGTGCCCGAGGCCCGTGGCGCCTGGGCGTCGGGCGCGTGTAAAGCCATGCCGGCCGCGGCCTCCAGCTGCGCCGGCGTCAGCACGCCGGGCCGCAGCAGCACCAGGCCGCCGCGGCTGACGTCGACGATGGTCGATTCGATGCCGACCTCGCAGGGCCCGCCGTCGAGCACGGTCAGGCCCGGCTCGAATTCACCGGCGACATGCGCGGCGGTGGTGGGGCTGACGCGGCCGAAACGGTTGGCGCTGGGCGCGGCCAGGCCTTCGACGCCCAGCGCGCGGCACTGCGCCATCAGCGCGCGGAAGACCGGATGCGACGGGCAGCGCAGCCCGACCGACTCCTGCCCGCCGGCCGCCGCCGCGGCGATGCCGGGGACGCGCCGCACGATCAGCGTCAGCGGACCGGGCCAGAAGGCCTCGATCAGCCGGTGCGCGACCGGGGGCAGGTCCTGCGCGAACACGCGGGCGCCCTGCTCGTCGAGCACATGGACGATCAGCGGATGGTCGCTGGGACGGCCCTTGGCCGCGAAGATCTTCGCCACCGCCTCGTCGCGGTCAGCGCGCGCGGCCAGGCCGTAGACGGTCTCGGTCGGCACGCCGGCCAGCTCGCCGGCAGTGAGCACCCGCGCCGTCTCGCGCACCGCCTCGGGCGACTGGCCGTCGAGCACCGTCACGCCGGCCTCCGTCACCACGTGTCCGGCAGGCCGAGGAGCGCGCAGGCGCGGCGCGCGTGCTCGCGCGCTTCCTCGGCGGTGGCGCCGATCACATTGAGGTGGCCCATCTTGCGGCCCGGGCGCGCCTGCGCCTTGCCGTACAGGTGCAGCTCGGCGCCGGGCAGCGCCAGCACGCCGGCCCAGTCGGGCGCGCGTTCACGGCCGGCGGCGTCGAACCACAGGTCGCCCAGCAGGTTCAGCATGACCACCGGCGAATGCAGGCGCGGCTCGCGCAGCGGCAGGCCGGCCATCGCGCGGACCTGCATCTCGAACTGCGACAGGTCGCAGGCGTTCATCGTGTAATGGCCGGAGTTGTGCGGCCGCGGCGCCATCTCGTTGACCACCAGGCGACCGTCCTTCAAGACGAAGAACTCGACGCACAGTACGCCGACGTAGCCCATGCCGGTCGCGATCGCGGCGGCGGAGCGGCGCGCCTGCGCCTGCAGCGCGGCATCGACGTCCGGCGCCGGCACCTCGGTCACCGCCAGGATGCCGTCGCGGTGCAGGTTCTGCTGGACCGGATAGGTGACGACCTCGCCGCCCGCGCCGCGCACGACCAGCACGCTCAGCTCCAGCGCCAGCGGCAGCATCTGCTCCAGCACGCAGTCGACGCGGCCGAGCTCGTCGAAGGCGGCGGCCAGTTGCGCGCGGTCGGCCACGCGGCGCTGGCCCTTGCCGTCGTAGCCCAGGCGGGCGGTCTTCAGGATGCCCGGCATCAGCGCGTCCGGCACGGCGGCCAGGTCGGCCGGCGCGCGCAGCACCGCATAGGGCGCGCAGGCGACGCCGCTGGCGTCGAAGTGGGCCTTCTCGCGCGCCCGGTCCTGGCAGATCGCCACCGCCGCAGCGCCCGGCGCGACCACGCGGGTGCGCGCCAGCTGCTCCAGCGCGCGGGCCGGGACGTTCTCGAATTCCGTGGTGATCGCGTCGCAGCGGCGGGCCAGTTCCTCGAGCGCGGCGGCGTCCAGGTAGTCCGCCTTCAGATGGTCCTGCGCGACCGCGCCAGCGGGGCTGGCCGCGTCCGGGTCCAGCACGACGCAGCGGTAGCCCAGCGCCTGCGCGGCATGGACGAACATGCGGCCCAGCTGGCCGCCTCCCAGCACGCCCAGCGTGGCGGCGCCCGGCAGCAGCGGCATCAGCGCAGCTCCTCGGTCATCGCGGTCGCGGCGGCGGTCTGCCGCTGGCGGAACGCGTCGAGCCGGTCGCGCAGCGCGGGGTTGTCCCGGGCCAGCACGGCCACGGCGAACAGGGCCGCGTTGCCCGCGCCCGCGGTGCCGATCGCGAAGGTCGCCACCGGGATGCCCTTGGGCATCTGCACGATCGAATGCAGCGAGTCCACGCCCTGCAGGTGGCGGCTCGCCACCGGCACGCCCAGCACCGGCACCAGCGTCTTGGCCGCCAGCATGCCCGGCAGGTGGGCGGCGCCGCCGGCGCCCGCGATGATGGCCTTCAGGCCGCGGGCCTCGGCCTGCTCGGCATAGCGGAACATCTCGTCGGGCATGCGATGGGCCGAAACCACCCGCGCCTCGAACGGCACGCCGAACTCGGTGAGAATGTCGGCGGCGTGTTTCATGGTCTCCCAGTCACTGCTGGAGCCCATGACCACGCCGATGACGGGGGCGATGTCGGGAGTGGTGGCGCTGCTCACGGGTCGGTCCTCGATCTGTCAAATCGTGAAACCTTGAATTGTAGGCGGGCAGCCTCAGGTGCCGTTCTTGCCGCCTGGCGAGCGTCGCCGGCCTGTCCCGTCCTCCCCACCATGACCGACATCACCCTCCAAAACTTCGAAGCCGACCTGCTGCAGGCGTCCATGCAGCAACCGGTGCTGCTGGACATCTGGGCGCCGTGGTGCGGCCCCTGCCGCACGCTCGGCCCGATGCTGGAGAAGCTGGAGGTGGCCTATGCCGGCCGCTGGAAGCTGGCCAAGCTCAACAGCGACGACCAGCCCGAGATCGCGACGCAGCTGAGCCAGGCCTTCGGCGTGCGCTCGATCCCGTTCTGCGTGATGTTCGTCGGCGGCCAGCCGGTGGACGGTTTCGTCGGCGCGATCCCCGAGGCGCAGATCCGCGAGTTCCTGGACCGCCACGTGCCCACCGGCGAGGCCCTCGAGGCCGAGGAGGACCTGGCCGAGGCGCAGGCGCTGCTGGAGGAAGGCGATGCCGACGGCGCGCTGCAGAAGCTGCAGGCGGCGGTGCAGGCCGATCCCTCGAACGAAGTGGCGCGTTTCGACCTGATCCGCGCGCTGCTCGAGGACGACCAGCTGGAACACGCCAAGGCCGCCTTCGCGCCGGTGGCGCACCTGGCCGCGGACACGATCACGCCGCATGCGCGCTTCCAGGCGCTGGCCGCCTGGATCGCGGCGGCGGAACGCGCCGAGCAGGGCCTGGACCCGGCGGCGCTGCAGTCGGCCATCGCCGCCAACAAGCGCGATTTCGAGGCGCGCTTCGCGCTGGCCCAGGGGCTCTTCGCCGGCCGCGACTTCACCGGCGCGATGGACGAGCTGCTGGAAATCATCATGCGCGACAAGACCTGGAACGAGCAGCTCGCGCGCAAGACCTATGTCGCGATCCTCGAGATCATGACCAAGCCCGCCCAGCCGGCGCATGGCGCCGCGGCCCCGCAGGCCGGCGCGGGCGGCCTGCAGCTGTCCGGCCCGAGCATCGTGGCGCCGGCCGATCCGCTGGTGGACCAGTACCGCCGCAAGCTGAGCATGGCGCTGTTCTGAGCAGCGACCCGCCCGTCCGCGACCACGCCCCGGAGAAGTCCGGGGCGTTTTTTTTATGACGGTTTGAAGATTCATTTGTGATGTGGCGGATCGCCTGCGGCGCGCGTGCCGGCGCTGCGGGTGGTCGCTGCTTGTCGTCGTTCTGTCGCGCTTGCTGGTGACAGTGCGGGGCTTTCGGATTTCCCGATTCCTCCCCTCACCGCACGCGACCGATGAAGCACCCGATGCCCACCGCCCTGGTCCTGGCCCTGAGCCTGGCCCATGCCGTCCCCGCCGCCGCCCAGACCGCGACGTCCACCCCCGCCCCGCTGCCGGCCGACACCGCCAGGACCGAGGCCACCGCCACCGCCACCGCCACCACCACCTCCACCGGCGGCGAGCGCTCCGAGCTCGAACGCGTCACCGTCTCGGTCGGCCGCGGCCAGCTGCGCTCCGTGCAGAGCCTGACCCAGGCCGAGTTCGACAACGCCCTGGCCGGCAGCAGCCCGCTGGCGACGGTCGCGCGTCTGCCGGGCGTGAACTTCCAGTCCGCCGACGGCCTGGGCAACTACGAGTGGTCCACGCGCTTCACCGTGCGCGGCTTCTCGCAGAACCAGCTCGGCTTCACCCTCGACGACGTGCCGCTGGGCGACATGTCCTACGGCAACTTCAACGGCCTGCACATCAGCCGCGCGATCGCCAGCGAGAACGTCGGCCGCGCCTCGCTGTCGCAGGGCGCCGGCGCGCTGGAAGCGGCCTCGTCGAGCAACCTGGGCGGCACGCTGCAGTTCTACTCGAGCGATCCGCTGGAGCGCTTCGGCTTTCGCGCCTCGCAGACGATCGGCAGCGACTCCGCCGCCCGTACCTTCCTGCGCGTGGACAGCGGCCGCTCGTCGCTGGGCGAGTTCGCCATCAGCCATGCCGACCAGGACGCCGACAAGTGGAAGGGCCACGGCCAGCAGAAGCAGGAACAGTGGAACCTCAAGTGGGTCAAGGCCATCGGCGACAGCCGGCTGTCGGCCTTCGTCAACACCTCGCGCCGCAAGGAAGTCGACTACCAGGACCTGTCGCTGGACCTGATCAAGCGCCGCGGCGACACGCTGGACAACTTCTATCCGGACTTCGCCGCCGCGGTCAACGCGGCCAACACGCTGTGCGGCGCCAACGGCAGCGCCTACGTCGCCGCCTGCGACGACCAGTACTACGCCGGCGCCGGCCTGCGCAACGACGACCTCGCCGGCGCGACGGCCGACCTGCGCCTGGCCGGCAACATCACCTGGAAGACCACCGCCTACTACCACCGCAACAAGGGCATGGGCCTGTGGTTCACGCCCTACCAGGCCTCGCCGGACGGCACGCCGATCTCGGTGCGCACCACCGAATACGGCATCCATCGCTGGGGCGTGGTCTCCAACGCCGAATTCGACCTCGGCGACCACCTGGTCAAGGCCGGCGTCTGGTTCGAGGACAACGACTTCGACCAGGCCCGCCGCTTCTACGCCGCATCGCCGTCGACCAGCGTCTACCGCTTCCCCAGCAACCCCTTCCTGACCCAGTGGCAGTACGCGTTCAACACCAAGACGTCGCAGTTCTCGCTGTCGGACACCTGGTCGCTGAGCAAGGACCTCACCGTCGGCGCCGGCTTCAAGGCGCTGAAGGTCAAGATCGACGGCCAGCGCGAGGTCGGCAACGACATGCCGTCCGGCTCGATCACCGCCGAGAAGGGCTTCCTGCCGCAGCTGGGCATCAACTACCGGCTCTCGGCCAACAACGAGCTCTACGGCACGATCGCGCGCAACATGCGCGCCTACCAGGGCGCCGCCACCGGCACCTCGCCGTTCGCGACCTCGGCCGCCGGTTTCGACGCCATCAAGGGCAGCCTGAAGCCGGAGACCTCCGACACCCTCGAAGCGGGCTGGCGCACCAGCGGGCGCGGCTACGAGGGCTCGGTCAGCGCCTACCTCGTCAACTTCAAGGACCGCCTGCTGAGCGTGCAGCAGGGCAGCGGCATCCAGGGCAACCCGGTGGTGCTGTCCAACGTCGGCGACGTGCGCGCCACCGGCATCGAGGGCGCGATCTCCTTCCGGATCGCGTCGGCGCTGACTTGGTACAACAGCGTCAGCCTGTCCAAGTCGACCTATCGCGACGACGTCGTCACCGGCGCCGGCGCGACGCAGGTCGTCGTGCCGACCCGCGGCAAGCGCGTGGCCGATGCGCCGGACACGATGCTCAAGTCGCAGCTCGGCTACGACGACGGCGCGCTGTTCGGCACGATCGGCGTGGACTACATGTCCAAGCGCTACTACTCGTACACCAACGACGCCTCGGTGCCGGACCGCACGCTGGTCAACGTCAGCGCCGGCTACAAGATGAAGAACGTCCCGATGCTGCGCGAGCTGAGCCTGCAGGCCAGCGTGAGCAACGTCTTCGACAAGCACTACATCTCGACCATCGGCTCCAACGGCTTCACCAACAGCGACCCGACCGGCACCTACGCCACGCTGCTGCCGGGCGCGCCGCGGCAGTTCTCCCTGACGCTGACCGGCAAGTTCTGAAGCCATGGCGAATGACGACGATGCGCTGAAGGCCGGCCCATCCGGCGCTTCCGGCGCCGCGCGGCTGACGCGCCGCCGCCTGCTCGCGAGCTCGCTGGCGGGCTCGCTGGCGGCGCCGATCGCGGCGCCGCTGGTGAGCGGTCCGCTGGCTGGCTGCGCGACCGAGGTCGCGCGTCCGCCGGCGTCCGCCGCCGCGGAGGCCCGGCCCGATGCGACGACGCCGCGTTTTCGCGTCGCCTTCGGCTCCTGCGCGAAGCAGTCCAAACCGCAACCGATCTGGCGCGCCATCGGCGAGGCGAGGCCCGACCTGTTCGTCTTCCTCGGCGACAACCTCTATGCCGACGCCCGCGACGAGGCCACGCTGCGCCAGCGCTACGCCGAGTTCATGGCGGTCGAGCCGCTGCAGGCCTTCCGGCGCGCGACGCCGCACCTGGCGATCTGGGACGACCACGACTTCGGCGATGACGACGAGGGCGCGGACTACCCGCTCAAGCAGCTGTCGCAGCAGCTGTTCTGCGATGCCTGGGGCGAGCCGGCGGACTCGCCGCGCCGCCGCGCAGACGGCATCTACACGAGCCAGGTCTTCGAGGCCTTCGGACGCCGCATCCAGGTGATCCTGCCGGACCTGCGCTTCAACCGCACGATGCTGACGGCCGATCCCTCGCTGAAGTCGAGCTACGCCGCGATGGTGCTGCGGGCCAAGCTCAGCGGTCAGCCGATGACGGGCTGGTACGTGCCCGACCCGCGGCCGGAGGCGACGATCCTCGGCGAGGCGCAATGGCAATGGCTGGAAGCGCAGCTGCGCGTGCCGGCGGACGTGCGGCTGATCGGCTCCAGCGTGCAGTTCGCGGCCGACGGCAGCGGCTGGGAATGCTGGGCCAACTTCCCGCGCGAGCGGACCCGCCTGGTCGAGCTGCTGCGCACGACGCGCGCCGAGGGCGTCGTGTTCCTCAGCGGCGACATGCACTACGCGGAGCTGTCCTCGGTGGATGTCGACGGCGGCTACCCGCTCTGGGACGCGACCTCCAGCGGGCTGACCGAGGTCTGGGACATCCCCACGCCCAACCGCAACCGGCGTTCGGCAGTGATGGCGGAACTCAACTTCGGCCTGCTGGACATCGAGCCCGTCGCTCGCCACGGCGCGATGCCCGCCACCACGGCCGACGGCGCGATGCACGTCGTCGCGCTCGACGGCGCGATGACCAACCCCGCGCCCGTCGACGGCGAAGGAGCGCATGATCTGCGCCTGCGCTTCGCGCTGTGCGACGTGAACGGCCGCGCGAGGATCACGAAGGAACTGCGCCTGTCCGACCTGCGCTGGCCGGACCGCGCGAAGGCCGCGGCCGCCTCGATGGCGAGGCCCGCCGCCGAGGAGAACACCTGATGACGCTGACCCGACGCACGCTGCTCCAGGCCGTGCCGCTCACCCTGCCCGCCGTCGGCGGGCTCGCTCCGTTCCCGGCCGCCGCGCAGGGCGGCCAGCCGGCGTCGGTGGCGCTGGACGCGCTGATGACCGCCGCGCGCAAGGAAGGCCGCGTGCACAGTCTGGGCATGCCCGACGACTGGGCCAACTGGCGCGCGACCTGGGCCGACCTGCAGCGGCTCTACGGGCTGGCGCATGTCGACACCGACATGAGCAGCGCCGAGGAGATCGCCAAGATCGAGGCCGAAAAATCCAACGCCAGCGCCGACATCGGCGACGTGGGTTTCGAGTTCGGCGCGATCGCCAAGGCGCGCGGCATCACGCAGCCCTACCGGCCGACGACCTGGGCCGACGTGCCCGACTGGGCCAAGGATGCCGAGGGGCATTGGGCGCTGGCCTACACCGGCACGATCGCGTTCGCGGTGAACCGCAAGCGCCTGAAGGAGGTGCCGCGCAGCTGGCAGGCGCTGTTCGCGTCGCCGGCCCGCGTGATGATCGGCGAGGTCGGCCGCGCGGCGCAGTCCAACGCGGCGGTGCTCGCGGCGGCGGTGGCACTGGGCGGCGACGAGACGCGACTGCAGCCGGCGCTGGCGGCCTTCGCGCGCCTGGCCAGGGACAAGCGCCTCATCGCTACCAACGCGACGCCCGCGCTGATGGAGCGCGCCGAGGCCGACGTCTTCCTGCTGTGGGACTTCAACGCGCTGTCCTACCGCGCGAAGCTGCCCAACGCGTCGGACTACGAGGTGCTCATCCCGTCCGATGGCTCGATCACCAGCGGCTACACGACCATCCTCAACCGCTGGGCGCCGCATCCGAACGCGGCGATGCTGGCGCGCGAATACATCTTCAGCGACGCCGGCCAGATGAACCTCGCGCGCGGCCATGCGCGGCCGATCCGCATCGCCAGGCTGCCGCTGCCGCCAGAGCTGAAGGACCGCCTGGTGCCCGAGGCGCAGTACGCCAAGGCCCGCGCGCTCAAGCCGGCGGTGTGGACCGAGGAGGTCAAGAAGCTGCCTCGCGCCTGGCAGCGCGACGTGCTCGGAGCGGGCCGATGACGATCGCCGCCGCCGACGTGCGGGGTGGCACGGCACCGACCGCAGTAGAGGGCAGCACGCACGGAGCGACACGAGCCCTCGCGCGGCGCAAGCGCGTTGTGCGGCGGGCTTCGCCGCGCCTCAACGTGGACGCATGGCGCTGAACGCGCGCACCGCCTGGCGCTCGGCCCTGCCGCTGCTGCTGTTGACCGCCGCGGCGCTGGTGCTGCCCTTCGGCTGGCGCGCGGTGTCGGTGCTCGGTGCCTGCCTGGGCCGCGGCGACGGCTGCGCCCTCGGCGAGCTGACCGCCGACAGCTATTACCTCGAGGCCGCCTGGAACACCTGGTGGCTGAGCAGCGCGTCGGCGTTGATCGGGCTGGTCATCGGCACGGGCGCGGCGATCGCGCTGCTGCGCCTCCCGCGGCTGGAACGCCCCGTGACGCTGCTGGCCAGCCTGGGCTCCAACTTCTCGGGCGTGCCGCTGTCGGTGGCCTTGCTGCTGCTCTTCGGCGCGCAGGGCGTGGTGACCGGCTCGTTGCAGGCGCTGGGGCTGTCGCCCTGGATCGACCTGCAGGGACTGGGCGGGCTGCTGCTCGCCTACGTCTGCTTCCAGGCACCGCTGGCGGCCCTGCTGCTCGTCGCGCCGGTGCGGATGCTCGACGCGACACTGGCCGACGCGGCGGCCACCCTGGGCGCCAGCCCGGCGCTGTACTGGCGGCGGGTTGGCCTGCCGTTGCTGCTGCCCAGCCTGGTCGAGGTCTTCGGCCTGCTCTTCGCCAACGCGGCCGCGGCCTTCGCCACGCCCTTCGCGCTCAGCGGCACGGCGGCGCATGTGCTGGCGGTGCGCATCGCCGCGCTGGTCAGCGGCGACATCTTCGCGCAGCCGGAGTTGTCCGCGCTGCTCGCGCTGCTGCTCTTCGCAATGCTCGCCGTCGTGATCGGGCTCACGCGCGGCATCGCCGCCCACCTGCGCCGCGCGCCCGGCGATCCCTCACGTCCAGCCGTGCCCGGAGGATCGGCATGAGCGCCGCGAGACCAGGGCACTCGCCGGACCGCGTGCCCTCACGCTCACGGCTGCGATCGCTTCGCCCGACCTTCCCGGGCCTCGCACTCGCGGCGCTGCTCGTCGTGGTGCTGATGCCGATCCTCGCGCTGCTGCTCTACGGCGCGAGCACGCGCTGGGATCGTCACTGGTGGCCGGAGGGGCCTACGCTGCGCTGGATGGCCGAGGCGGCTATCGACCCTCGCGTGCAGGCCGCGCTGCTGCGGACCGCGGTGCTCGCGCTGGCCAGCGCCGCGCTCGCCCTGGTCTGCGGCGCGATGGCGACGATCCCGACGGCCATCGCCGCGCAACTCGACAAGCTCGACGCCGTCGACGGCGCCGCGCGCACGGCCCGGCTGACGCAGCTGCTGGACCTGCTCGCGCTGCTGCCCTTCGCGATCGCGCCGGTGGTGATCGCGATCAGCGCGCTGGAACTGTTCGTCGGTCAATGGGGCGGCTGGCTGCCGCTGCCGCTGGTGTACGTCGCGGTCGTGGCGCCGACGCTGTTTCCGCTGGTGCACAAGACCTTGCAATCGGCGCTCGCGCAGCTCCAGGCCGCGGCGCTGATCGAGGCCGGCCGCACGCTCGGCGCCAGCGACGGCCACACGCTGCGCCGCGTGCTGCTGCCGATGCTGGCGCCCGCGCTGCTGGCCGCCTTCCTGCTGGCCTGGGTGACGGCCGCGATGGAATTCGCGATCGCCAACCTGCTGCTGGGCGGTCAGCTGGAACTGCTGCAGCCCCTGATGAACAGCCTGCGCAATGCCAACGGTCATCAGGCCGCGGCGCTGATGGTGATGACCTTCGCCGGCGTCGGCGCGGTCGTGGTGGCCATTTCAAGACTCTCTCGCCGATGGACCTGATGCCCCAACTTTCCATTCGTGATGCGCGCCTGGCCCTGGGCGGCCGGCCGGTGCTGCGTGGCATCGATCTGTCGCTGGCGCGCGGCGAGGTGGTCGCGCTGCTGGGCGCCTCGGGCTGCGGCAAGACGACGCTGCTGCGCGCGATCGCCGGGCTGCAGCGACTCGATGCCGGCACGCTCACGATGAGCGGGCAGCAGGTACAGTCGCTGCCGCCGCAGCAACGCGACATCGGCATGGTCTTCCAGCATTACGCGCTGTTCCCCAACCTGACGGTGCGCGAGAACATCCGCTTCGGTCCGCTCGCGCGGGGCGAGGAGCCCGCGGTGGCCGATGCCCGCGCCGAGGAACTGCTGGCGCTGGTCGAGCTCCAGGCGCTCGCCGACCGGCTGCCGCCGGCCCTCTCGGGCGGCCAGCGGCAACGCGTGGCCCTGGCGCGGGCGTTGGCGACGCAGCCCATGCTGCTGCTGATGGACGAGCCCTTCTCCGCGCTCGACGAGCATTTCCGCCTGCCGCTGCGGCGGCAGTTCCGGCAGCTGCAGCGGGCGCTGGGCCAGAGCTGCGTGATCGTGACCCACGACCGCGAGGAAGCGTTCGAGATCGCCGACCGCGTCGCGGTCATGGTCGACGGCGTCATCGCGCAATGCGCATCGCCGCGCGAGCTGCGCCGCGCGCCGGCCAACCTGCGCGTGGCCGATTTCCTGGGCCTGTTCAACCGCCTGGACGCGCGGACGCTCGATGGCGCCTGGCGGCGCGACAGCGGCCACTGGATCGCGCCGGTGGACGCGCTCGCGCTGTCGGAGGCGACCGATCCCCATCCCGAGGATCCGCACCACGATGGGCTGCACGTGCGCGCGTCGGTGCGCGCCAGTTACCCGGGGCAGCAGCGCGTCACCTGCGAGCTCGACGGCCCAAACGGCCAGGGGCTGACGCTGTGGCGCCGGCATGAGGACCCCGACCTCGCGCCCGGCAGCGAAGTCCGGCTCACCATCGCCGAGAAAGCGCTGCGCTGGATCGAGGACTAGTCGGCGGCCGTTCGCGTCGTTGCAATCGCCTGGGCAGGCAGCCGCCAATTGCGATTCGCGTCGTAGACGATGCGGCTGGCGATGGCGCGAGCGGGAAGGCAACGAGGGGGCGGACATCGTAACGGACGGTCTCCGCCCACCCCACCGCAGGAACGGACTTTGCCTTGAGCCGGGGGCCCATCCTGAGCAACATCGCCAGAACGACGAAGAAGGAGGACTCGATGGACGCCGCCTCGCTCAAACTCGGTCTCGTCGGCAATTGCGCCGTCAGCGCGCTGATCGATGACCGCGCCCGCGTCGTGTGGTGCTGCGCGCCACGCTTCGACGGCGACCCGGTGTTCCACGCGCTGATCGATTCGCCCGATGGCATCGGCCTGGACGGCACCTTCCAGGTCGTGCTCGAGGACTTCGCCCGCAGCGAGCAGGCCTACGACCATGGCACCGCGGTCCTGCGCACCCGGCTGTACGACACCCACGGCAATGCGATCGAGATCACCGATTTCATGCCGCGCTTCTTCCTCAACGACCGACCCTACCGGCCGATGATGCTGGTGCGCCGGATGCGGCCGCTGCAGGGCCATCCGCGCATCCGCGTCGTCCTGCGGCCGGTCATCCAGTGGGGCTCGGCGCATCCGGCGCGCACGCGCGGCAGCAACCACCTGCGCTTCGTCGGCCCGGAAGGCACCATCCGCCTGACCACCAACGCGCCGCTCACCTACGTCCAGCAAGAGACCGCCTTCGCGCTGGACATGCCGATGAGCTTCATCTTCGGCCCCGACGAGACGCTGGACCGCGCCGTCGAGGACACCGCGCGGCTGCTCGAGGAAAAGACCATCAGCTACTGGCGCGACTGGACGCGCCGCCTGGCCATCCCGCTCGAGTGGCAGGAGGCGGTGATCCGCGCAGCGATCACGCTGAAAATGTGCCTTTACGAGGAGACCGGCGCCATCGTCGCCGCGATGACGACCAGCGTGCCGGAGGCGCCCCACACGCAGCGCAACTGGGACTACCGCTACTGCTGGCTGCGCGATGCCTTCTTCGTCGTGCGCGCGCTCAACAGCCTGTCCGAGACCGGCACGATGGAGGACTACCTGCGCTGGATGCGCAACATCATCGGCCAGTCCCAGGACGGCCACGTGCAGCCGCTCTACGGCATCGGGCTGGAGGCCAAGCTCACCGAGTACCTGGTGCCGCACCTGCGCGGCTACCGCGGCATGGGCCCGGTGCGCGCGGGCAACCAGGCCTTCGAGCACTTCCAGCACGACGTCTACGGCAACATCGTGCTGGGCTCGGCGCAGGCCTTCTTCGATCACCGCCTGCACCAGCGCGCCGGCATCGACGAGTTCGCGCTGCTCGAGCGCGCCGGCGAGCAGGCCTTCGCGATCCACGACAAGCCCGATGCCAGCATGTGGGAGCTGCGCACGCGCGCCCGGGTCCACACCTCGTCGGTGCTGATGAACTGGGCCGCCTGCGATCGCCTGGCCAAGATCGCGCGCGTGCTCGGCCTGCCGCAGCGCGTGGCGCTCTGGCAGGAGCGGGCCGACCTGATCAAGCGCAAGATCCTGGACCACGCCTGGAGCGAGCACCGCCAGGCCTTCGTCGAGAGCTTCGGCGGCAAGGACCTGGACGCCAGCGTGCTGCTGATGACGGAGGTGGGCTTCATCGATCCGCGCGACCCGCGCTTCGTGAAGACCGTCGACGCGCTCGAGGCCTCGCTGTGCGACGGCCCCTACATGCGCCGCTACGAGGCGCCCGACGATTTCGGCAAGCCCGAGACCTCGTTCAACATCTGCGCGTTCTGGCGCATCGACGCCCTCGCCCGCATCGGCCGCTACGGTCAGGCGCGCGAGCTGTTCGAGGCGCTGCTCGCCTCGCGCAACCACCTGGGCCTGCTGTCCGAGGACACCCATCCGGTCACCGGCGAGCTATGGGGAAATTTCCCGCAGACCTACTCGATGGTGGGGATCATCAACGGCGCGGTGCGGCTGTCCCGACCGTGGGATTCGGAGATCTGAATCGCCCCGCGCGACGCCGCCTCAGGTCAGCAGCACGCGCCGCCCGAGCGCGGCGAGCGGCCGCTCGACCGCGCGCTGCAGCGCCGGGCCCAGCATCAGCGGCTTGAGCGTCATGCGCACCGCGAGGTCCATCGGCAGGTGCGCGCCGACCAGTGCGATCGCTTCGCGCGCGAGCGCATCGGCCTGCGCGATCGGTGCCGGGCCGCCATCCGGCGCGCCGCTGCGCAGGCGTCCGTTCACCGCGTGCCGCAGCGCGATCGACGCGTCCTCCTTGCGCAGCTCGAGCGCGCGCCGCACCAGCGCGGTGAGCACGCGGCCGCGATGCAGGCCCTCGATCCCGCGGTACTTCATGAAGTAGGACAGGAAGTGCTTGTAATGCCGCACCTCGTCGCAGCGGATGCGCCAGAACAGGTCGCGCAGCACCGGCTCGTCGCAGGCCTCGTGCAGCGCCTGGTAGTACGTCGTCGTCCCCATCTCGACGATGCAGCGCGCCACCATCTCCTGGCCGCGCGTCGGCTCCAGCTGCTCCATCGTGCACAGCCGCGAATACTCCTCGAAGAAGGCGGCGTAGGCGCTCGCCCAGTCGAAGCCCGGCCACACCGCCTCCACATAGGCCCGCAGCGCGGCGCCGTGCTGCAGCTCCTCGGGTTCCCAGTGGTCGCGCAGCCAGGCGGCGACCTCGGGGTCATCGTCGAAACGCTCGATCAGGTTGCGGGTGTAGGTGTCGCTGCCGCTCTCGATGAAGGAGGCGCTGCACACGAGCAGGAACAGCGCGTCGTGCTCGCGCACGAGCTTGGTGTCGATGCGGGACAGCTGGAGGTCGGCAACGGACCAGCGGGTCGGGGACATGGGGACGATCATGCCGCGAGTCGCGGCAATCGGTGTGCGGAGGGAGGTTCGTCGTCTGCCCCCTCGTCGGTGTCCTTCACGCGTAAAACACACGATGGACACGCGGTCGTACGCCTGCCATCAAAGCCCGTTAGGCTGGCGTGATGCCGAAACGTCCGTCCGCTGCCGCCTCCTTGCGCCGGGCCTGGCGCAAGGGCCTGAGCGCCGTCACGGGCCAGGTCTTGCGCAGCGCCCGCGACGCGGCGCACCAAGCCAGGCGCACCGGTTCCTCCGATCTGATGCCCGACTTGGTGCACGGGATGCGCAAGACGCCGGCGCATCCCTCGCCCGGACTCGGCGACTGGGTCGCGGGGATCGCCTCGGGCCGCGCGGGCATGCGTCGGTTCCGGCTCTTCCGTCCGTCGGCGCTTGCGGTGGGCGAGCGCCCGCCGCTGGTGGTGATGCTGCACGGCTGCGGGCAGGATCCCGCCGGCTTCGCGCGCAGCACGCGGATGAACCGGCTCGCCGCGCGCGAGGGCTTCCTGGTGCTTTATCCGGAACAGAGCCGCCTGGCCAACCCGCAGCGCTGCTGGAACTGGTTCGACACCGAGTCCGGTCGCGCGCAGGCGGAGGCCGCGCTGATCCTCGCCGCCGTCGATCAAGTCTGCCTGCTCCACGGCGCCGACCGCGAACGCGTCGCCCTGGTCGGACTCTCCGCGGGCGCGGGCATGGCCGCGCTGCTCGCGACGATGCACCCCTCGCGCTTCAAGGCCATCGCGATGCATTCCGGCGTCCCGCCGGGCATGGCCACGTCGGCGACGAATGCCCTGCGCGCGATGCGCGGCTCGGCGCTGCCCTCGGCATCGGCATCGGCATCGGCGCCGACATCGACGTCAACGCCAAACCCGACCGGCGCCTGGCCACCGCTGCTGGTGATCCACGGCACGCGGGATCGCGTGGTCGGCGCGTCGAATGCCTACGAGGCGGCGCGGCAATGGGCCGAGGCGGCAGGCGCCAAGGCGGCGCCCGCGCGCGTCGTGCAACGCGGCCGTCGCTGGCCGATGACGATCGTCGACTTCAAGCGTGGCCGCGCGGTCGCGGCCACGCTTGTCGAGATCGACGGCCTGGCGCATGCCTGGAGCGGCGGCGCGGCGAAGGAACCCTTCAGCGACCCGGCCGGGCCGGACGCGACGGCGATGATCTGGCGCTTCGTCGCGAAGCGCCTGGCCCTCAAGGCGTGAGCCCGCTGGCCCCCAGCAGATCGCGCCACTGGCGCTGCTGGTCGGCGAACTGCTGCCAGGCCTCGTCGGCCAGAGCCTGGTGACGGTCGGCGTCGGCGATCTCGCCCAGCAGGCGGAAGGTCTGCGCCAGCCGGCTGTGGGTGATCGCCCGGTCGTCGAGCTCGCAATCGGGATCGAGCTCGATCTCGGCCTCGCGCGCCTGATGCAGCGCATGCTCGTGCTGGCCGAGGTTGGCCCGGCACCAGGCCAGGTCCGACAGCAGGCTGCTCCCCAGCCGCTCCAGCCCGAGCGACATCGCCTGCGGCAGGTGCTCCTCGTAGAGCTGGCGCGCCTCGTCGAAGCCGCCCTGCATCGTCAGCACCTGCGCGCGCAGCACCGGCCTCAGCTCGCCCATCATCTGCGCGCCGACGGCCTCGTCGAAGTGATGCATCGAGTCGACGGTCAGCAGCAGCTCGGGCCCGCGGGCCGCATGGGCCCACAGGCTCTCGCGCCGCAGCTGCGACGCGCGCATCCCCGCCATGTTGAACATCAGCGCCGACAGCGACGCATCGTCGCCCTCCACCGCGGCATGGTGCCGCGCGCGGATGTACCAGCGCTGCGCGGATTCGACATCGCCGGCGTAGTGCCAGCCCACGCCCATCGCCATCGCCACGCGCGCCAGCGCGACGTGGTGGTCGGGTAGCGCTTCGTCGAGGCAGCGCCGCGCGTGCTCGACCAGCGCGGCCGGGTCGTGCCGGATGAAGGCCAGTTGCGCCAGCCAGGCCGCGGCCAGCACGCGCACCTCGACCAGCGCGGGCGCGCTGCCGGCGATCGCCTGCGCGCGCTGGATGCGGTCCCAGGCCTGCTGCGCGACGAAGCCGTTGTAGTAGCTCATCAGGCCTTCGGCCATGTGCAGCCAGGCGCCGATCTCCGGATGCGGATGCTGGAAGGAGAGTTGGTGCAGCGCGGTCAGCGCCTCGCGGGCCTCGCCCACCGCGCCGTGCCGCGCCAGCAGCATCGCGCGCTTGGCCCGCGCGCCGGCGGAGGCCATCGGCGACGCGGCGGCGGCGATCTCCTTCTCGAGCTGCTTGAGCAGACGCGACTTGATTGCCGGGGAAGGCGTCGCGTCGGGCGAGGCGTCTTGCATGCCGGCCTCAGCGCGTCAGGCGGTCCAGCGCTTCCTGGTACTTCGCCGCCGTGTTGGCGATCACGTCCGCAGGCAGCGTCGGCGCCGGCGCGACCTTGCCCCAGGGCTGGCCGTCGACGGTGGCCTGCTCCAGCCAGTCGCGCAGGAACTGCTTGTCATAGCTCGGCGGATTGCTGCCGACCGCGTAGCTCTCGGCCGGCCAGTAGCGCGAGGAATCGGGCGTCAGCACCTCGTCCATCAGCGTCAGCGTGCCGTCGGCATCGAGGCCGAACTCGAACTTGGTGTCCGCGATGATGATGCCCTTGGTCAGCGCATAGTCCGCCGCGCGCTGATAGAGGCGGATGGCGATGTCGCGAACCTGCTCGGCCAGCTCGCGGCCGATGATCTGCGCGCAGCGCTCGAAGTCGATGTTTTCGTCGTGGTCGCCCATCTCGGCCTTGGTGGCGGGCGTGAAGATCGGCTGCGGCAGCTTGCTGGCGTTCTGCAGGCCCGCCGGCAGTTCCACGCCGCAGACCTTGCCGCCGGCCTTGTACTCGGACCAGCCGCTGCCGGCCAAGTAACCGCGCACCACCGCCTCGATCGGCAGCGGCTTCAGGCGCTTGACCAGCATCGCGCGGTCGCGCACCTGGTCCTTCTCCGCATCGCTCACCACGGACAACGGATCGTCACCGGTCAGGTGGTTGGGGACGATGCCGTCGAGCTTGTCGAACCAGAACAGCGCCATCTTCGTCAGCAGCGCGCCCTTGCCCGGAATCGGCTCGCTCATGATGACGTCGAAGGCCGAGATGCGGTCCGAGGCGATCATCAGGATGCGATCCTCGCCGACCGCGTAGTTCTCGCGCACCTTGCCGCGCGCGAGGAGGGGAAGGGAGGTGATCGACGAGGTGTGCAGGGCGGCGGTCATGGGCGTGCGGTCGGACGGAACGGCAAAGCGGGGATTCTAGAGGCGGCAGGGGAAATCCCTGCTCCAGGAGCGCCCCCGCGATCCGCTTCACGCCGCGCCGGCGCGGCGCCGGTCGCCGCCGGTCGCCGCCGGTCGCTTCAGATCGCGTCGAACCCGACGTAGCGCGCCACGAAACGCGCCTTGCCTTCGCGCTCGAAGGCGGCCTCGTCCCAGTCACCGGCGTCGAGACGCCCCGCCAGGCCCGGCTTGAGCAGGTAGGTCCAGGCCCGCTCCCAGCGGCCGTCGGCCAGGGTGACCAGCACCTCGTGGCGCTCGTACTCGTCGCCCTCGAACAGGTCGAGCCGCGCCCAGGCAGCCTCGGGCAGGTCGAGGTAGAGGCGGCCGACGACCTGATGGCCGTCCGCCGGCACCATCGCCGGGTAGTCCTGCCCGCGCACCGGACGGCGCGCATGGCCGGCCAGCGTCGCAGCCTGCGGCGTCGCCAGCGGCGCGCAGGCCGGCCCGCAGACGCGGGCCATGATGTCGGGCCACATCAGCGTGCCGTAGGTGAAGAGATGGGCCATGGCATCCGGATGGGCAAGCGGACGGAAAAGGACCGGCGCGAGGCCGGTCCGGATCGATCACTGGACGACTTGCGCCAGCTCGCCGCGCGCGTAGGCGGCGGCCACCTCGGTCAGCGGACGCGGCTTGATCTTCGAGGCCTGGCCTTCGCAGCCGAATTCCAGGTAACGCGCCTTGCAGACCAGCTTGGCCGCCTCACGCGCCGGCTTGAGCCATTCGCGGGCATCGAACTTGTCCGGGTTCTCGGCCAGGAACTTGCGCACCGCGCCGGTCATCGCCAGGCGGATGTCGGTGTCGATGTTGATCTTGCGCACGCCGTGCTTGATGGCTTCCTGGATCTCCTCGACCGGCACGCCGAAGGTCTCCTTCATCTTGCCGCCGTACTGGTTGATGATCGCCAGCAGCTCCTGCGGCACGCTCGACGAGCCGTGCATCACCAGGTGGGTGTTGGGGATGCGCTTGTGGATCTCCTTGACGCGGGAGATCGCCAGGATGTCGCCGGTGGGCTTGCGCGAGAACTTGTAGGCGCCGTGGCTGGTGCCGATGGCGATGGCCAGCGCGTCCAGCTGCGTGGCCTTCACGAAGACCGCGGCTTCCTCGGGGTCGGTCAGCATCTGGCTGTGGTCCAGCTTGCCGGCGGCGCCGATGCCGTCCTCCTCGCCCGCGTCACCGGTTTCCAGGTTGCCCAGGCAGCCCAGTTCGCCCTCGACGGTGACGCCAACCTTGTGCGCCATCTCGACGACGCGGCGGGTCACGTCCACGTTGTAGTCGAAGCTGGCGGGCGTCTTGCCGTCGTCCATCAGCGAGCCGTCCATCATCACCGAGCCGAAGCCCAGGTTGATCGCGCCCTCGCAGACCTTGGGGCTGGTGCCGTGGTCCTGGTGCATCACCAGCGGGATGTGCGGGTAGGCCTCGACCGCGGCCTGGATCAGGTGCTTGATGAAGGGCTCGCCGGCGTATTTCCGGGCGCCGGCGCTGGCCTGCAGGATGACCGGGGCGCCGACCTCGTCGGCCGCGGCCATCACGGCCTGCACCTGCTCCAGGTTGTTGACGTTGAACGCTGGAATGCCGTAGCCCTGTTCGGCCGCGTGGTCCAGCAGCTGGCGCATCGAGACGAGTGCCATGAGAGTTCTCCGAGGAAGTGAAAAATCCTTGGGCCGCGGACCGGCGCCAACACCATGCCGTAACCGCGCCGTAACTGGGCGGGATTCTAGCCAGCCCCCATGACCGGCTCTGTAACCAACCTGGGGCTCCCCCCGAACTGGTGCCATACCAGCACCCGTCGGAGGGACGTCCCCGCCGGAACCCGGGCAGGCCGCCTCGCCCCCTCGGACAGGGGTGAATGCGCTTGCGCGGCGGCGGAAGCGGCCGGTAGGCTCTCGCCCGGGCGGCCCGGCTCCGATGGGAGCAAGCCTCGTGCCTTGTCCGGTCGCCACCCGGCGCGGATCGCCCGCGACTTCCCTTCGCGCGACGCGTCGCGCCCGCCAGGACCTTCATGACCCGTCTCGCGATCGACCAGCTGACGCTGTGGATCACCGCCGCCGCCAACGAGCATTCGCTGGACCTGCCCGCCTACGTCGAGGAACGCACCGGCGCCAGCCATCGCGCGACGCTGGCGGCGCTGCGCCGGCTGGTCGACGCCCAGTGGCTGACCCGGTCGGGCACCACGCGCCGGCCGGTCTTCGGGCCGGGCGCGCTGCGGCAGGTGGCGCGCAGCTACACGCTGCACGGGCTGATGGAGGACGTGGTCTGGCAACGCGACTTCGCGCCCCACTTCCAGCTGCCGCGGCATGTCGCGCGCATGGTCCAGCACGGCTTCACCGAGCTGGTGAACAACGCCATCGACCACAGCGGCGGCACCAGCGTCACCGTGTCGCTGCGCCAGACGCCGACCCACGCGCAGCTGCTGGTCTCCGACGACGGCTGCGGCGTCTTCGACAAGATCTGCGACACCTACGAACTGACCGACGCCCGCCACGCGATGCTGGAGCTGAGCAAGGGCCGGCTGACGACGCAGCCGCAGGCCCACACCGGACGCGGGCTGTTCTTCAGCTCGCAACTGGCGGACGTGTTCGACATCCACGCCAACGGCAAGGCCTTCCAGCGCCGGGCCTGGGAAGGCAACGCGTGGAAGGACGGCAAGGGCCTGCCACGCCAGGGCAGCTCGATCTACATGGCCATGGCGCTGGAAAGCACCCGCACGCTGGAGCAGGTGCTGGAGCAGTGGAGCGTGGACGGCAGCGGCATCGCCTTCGACCAGACACGGGTGATGCTGAACCTGGTCGTCGGCGCGGGGCAGATGCTGGACTCGCGGGCGCAGGCGCGTCGGGTGGCGGCGCGCCTGCCGCAGTTCAAGCGGGCGGAAGTCGACTTCGCCGGCGTCACCGATGTCGGCCACGCCTTTGCCGACGAGCTGTTCCGGGTCTTCGCGCGCGCGCACCAGGACGTGGAACTCGTGCCCCTGAACATGACGCCGCGCATCGCCGCGCTGGTGCAGGCCGCGCGCAAGGCCTGAGGCCCGGCCCGTCGCTGGCCCCGTCAGAGATCGCTGTCGACCAGCGCCTGGATCGCGGCGCGGCTGCGCTGGATGGCCTCGTCCAGCCGTGGCAGCAGCGAGGCGGGCTCGCTGCCCTTGGCGGCGGCGAACAGGATGCCCTCCTCCACCAGCGGCCGGGGCAGCACCTGCAGCTGGGCGCCATCCCGCAACGGGCGCAGGCGCCGCTCCAGGGCGGCAGCGCTGCCGCGGTGGGTGGCGAGCATCGCATCGCAGCGTCCCGCCACCAGCATGCGCGCGCGGCCCTCGAGGTCATTGCCGCCGTGCTCGACGCGGAACAGCCGCCGGCGGGCGTCCTCGAAGGCGGCGCCATAGGTCGCACCGCGCGACACGCACAACGTCAGGCCGCGCAGGTCCTCGAGCCGCTCGAAGGCGATCGGCCGCGCCTTGGGCACCACCAGCCAACCGCGGCTGACGAAGGCCGGCTGGCTGTAGGCGAAGACCTTGTCCCGCGCCGGGTTGCGCGACAGTCCGAAGGTCAGGTGCTGGCCGAGTTCTGCGCCCAGCAGCGCGCGCGGCCAGGGCAGCAGCTGCAGTTGCCACTGCAGGCCGGCCGCTTCGGCGATCAGCCGCAGCAGCGGCAGGATGAAGGGCTTGTGCGTCTGTTCGCTGATGGCCAGCCGGATCGGCCCCGGCGCGCCGACCGCGGCAGCGTCGGGCTTGGCCAGCGCGCCGCCGGCGACCGTCGCCAGGCCCACGCCGCCCGTCACGCCCATCAGCAGCTCACGGCGGCGCAGCGGCTTCATGCGAACGGACCGGGGTTCAGGCGACCCGGCAGACCTTCAGCATGTTGGTGCCGCCCGGGTAGCCCATCGGCTCGCCGCAGGTGATGGCGTAGGTGTCGCCCGGCATCAGCACGCCGCGCTCGATCAGCAGGTCCTCGGCGGCCTGCAGCGCCTGGTCGCGATCGCTGAAGTTGGGCATCAGCAGCGGCGTGACGTTGCGGTACAGCGCCATCTTGCGGTGCGTCAGCGTCTGCGAGGTCAGCGCGAAGATCGGCACATGGATGCGGTGGCGGCTCATCCACAGCGCGGTGGAGCCCGATTCCGTCAGCGCCACGATCGCCTTGCAGCCCAGGTGGTGCGCGGTGAACAGCGCGCCCATCGCGATCGACTGGTCGATGCGGCCGAACTGGCGGTTGGCGAAGTCGGTGTCCAGCGTCACGAACTCGGCGTTCTCGGCCTCCCGCGCGATCGCGGCCATCTGCTGGATGGTCTCGACCGGGAAGCGGCCCGCGGCGGTCTCGGCGCTCAGCATCACCGCGTCGGTGCCGTCGAGCACCGCGTTGGCGACGTCGGAGACCTCGGCGCGGGTCGGCACCGGGTTCACGATCATCGACTCCATCATCTGCGTCGCGGTGATGCAGACCTTGTCGAGCTCCAGCGCCATCTTGATCATGCGCTTCTGCAGCGCGGGCACCGCCGCGTTGCCGACTTCGACCGCCAGGTCACCGCGGGCGACCATGATGCCGTCGGAGGCCTTGAGGATCGCCTCCAGGTGGGGGATGGCCTCGTAGCGCTCGATCTTGGCGATCATCCCCGGCTTGTGGCGGTAGGGCTCGCCGGCGACGTTGGCCAGCTGGCGGGCCATTTCCATGTCGGTGGCGTTCTTGGGGAAGCTCACCGCCAGGTATTCGCACTGGAAGGACATCGCGGTCTTGATGTCCTCCATGTCCTTGCCGGTCAGCGCGGGGGCGGTCAGGCCGCCGCCCTGCTTGTTGATGCCCTTGTTGTTGGACAGCTCACCGCCCTGCTTCACGATCGTGTGGACCTGCGAGCCGCGCACCGCCTCGACCGTCAACACCAGCAGGCCGTCGTTGAGCAGCAGCGTGTCGCCGGGCTTCACGTCACGGGGCAGTTCCTTGTAGTCCAGGCCCACGACCATCTCGTTGCCGGGCTCGGTGCGGTCGGCGTCCAGCACGAAGGGCGTGCCGTTCACCAGTTCGATCTTGCCGTTCTCGAACTTGCCGACGCGGATCTTGGGGCCCTGCAGGTCGGCCATGATGGCCACCTGCTTGCCGGCGCGGGCCGCGGCCTCGCGGACCATGCGGGCCCGGTCGATGTGATCCTGCGCCTTGCCGTGCGAGAAGTTCAACCGCACCACGTCGACGCCGGCCTGGATCATCTGCTCCAGCACCTCCGGCGACGAAGAAGCGGGACCGAGGGTGGCGACGATCTTGGTGGCACGGGACATGACTTGTCTCTGTCTGAAATTTAGTTACAGCCGCCGATTATGAGGGGCTCTCGAGGCCTCGGCACAGTTTCCGGGAGTTACGGCGAAGTTTCCAACGCCGCGACTCCCGGAGCGTCCGATCAGCCTTGCGAGGCCTTCACGTCCGCGCTGGCGAGCGCGGTCATGTTGACGATACGGCGCACGGTCGCCGACGGCGTGAGGATGTGCACCGGCCGCTGGGCGCCCAGCAGGATCGGCCCCACGGTCACGCCCTGCCCGCCCACGACCTTCAGCACGTTGAACAGGATGTTGGCGGCATCCAGCGTCGGCAGCACCAGCAGGTTGGCGGAGCCGGACAGCGTCGAGTCGGGCAGGAAGTTGTTGCGCACGTCCTCCGACAGCGCCGCGTCGCCATGCATCTCGCCGTCGCATTCGACCTCGGGATGGGCGGCCGCGAACAGGTCGCGCGCCTTGCGCATCTTGACCGCCGAGGCCCGCTTGCTGCTGCCGAACATCGAGTGCGAGAGGAAGGCCACCTTCGGCGGCAGGCCGAAGCGCTGCAGTTCCTCGGCGGCCTGCCAGGCGATGTCGGCGAGCTGCTCGGCGCTGGGGTCTTCGTTGACGAAGGTGTCGGCGATGAACAGCGTGCGCTGCTCCAGCATCAGCGCGTTCATCGTCGCGAAGTTGGAGACCTCCGCCTTCAGGCCGATGAGGTTCTGGATGTGCTCCAGGTGGGAGTCGAAGCGGCCGACCATGCCGCAGATCATCGCGTCGGCGTCGCCGAGCTGGATCGCGAGCGCGCCGATCGTCGTGTTGGAGCGGCGCACCGCCGACTTGGCCATCTCCGGCGTGAAGCCGTTGCGGCCCATCGCCTGGTGGTAGGCCTCCCAGTACTGGCGGAAGCGGTGGTCGTTCTCGGGGTCGATGACGGCCACGTCCTCGCCCAGCTTCAGCCGCAGGCCGGCGCGCTTCAGGCGCATCGCGATGACCTCGGGGCGGCCGATCAGCGTGGGCTTGGCCAGGCCTTCATCGAGCGCCACCTGCACCGCGCGCAGCACGCGCTCGTCCTCGCCCTCGGCGTAGATCACGCGGGCCGGATGGGCCTTGGCCTCGGCGAAGACCGGGCGCATGAACATGCCGGTCTGGTAGACGAAACGCGAGAGCTGCTCGCGGTACGCGGCCATGTCGGTGATCGGACGCGTCGCGACGCCGGAGTCCTCCGCCGCCTTTGCGACCGCGGGCGCGATGCGCAGGATCAGCCGGTTGTCGAAGGGCTTGGGGATCAGGTAGTCCGGGCCGAAGGCCAGGTCCTGGCCCGGATAGGCCGCGGCGACTTCCGGCGGCGTCTCGGCCTTGGCCAGCGCGGCGATCTCGCGCACGCAGGCCAGCTTCATCGCCTCGGTGATCTTGGTCGCGCCGCAGTCCAGCGCGCCGCGGAAGATGTAGGGGAAGCACAGGACGTTGTTGACCTGGTTCGGATAGTCCGAGCGGCCGGTGGCGACGATGCAGTCCGGGCGCGCTTCCTTGGCGAGCTCGGGACGGATCTCCGGCTCGGGGTTGGCCAGCGCCAGGATGATGGGCTGGCGCGCCATGGTCTTGACCATCTCACCGGTCAGCACGCCGGCGGCGGAGCAACCCAGGAACACGTCCGCGTCCCTGACCACGTCGGCCAGCGTGCGGGCCGGGGTGATCTGGCAGTAGCGGCGCTTGGACTCGTCGAGCTTGGCGGCATCGGCGCGCTCGCTCTGGACCACGCCCTTGGAGTCGACGACGAAGACGTTCTCGCGCTTCACGCCCAGGCCGACCATCACGTCCAGGCAGGCGATGGCGGCGGCGCCGGCGCCCGACACGGCGACCTTCACCGCGCCGATGTCCTTGCCGACCAGTTCCAGCCCGTTCAGCAGCGCGGCGCTGGAGATGATCGCGGTGCCGTGCTGGTCGTCGTGGAACACGGGGATGTTCATCCGCGCGCTCAGCTGCTTCTCGATGTAGAAGCACTCGGGCGCCTTGATGTCCTCGAGGTTCACGCCGCCCAGCGTGGGCTCCATCGCCGCGATGATCTCGACCAGCTTGTCGGGATCGCGCTCGGCCAGCTCGATGTCGAAGACGTCGATGCCGGCGAACTTCTTGAACAGGCAGCCCTTGCCTTCCATCACCGGCTTGGCGGCCAGCGGGCCGATGTCGCCCAGGCCCAGCACCGCGGTACCGTTCGTGACCACGCCGACCAGATTGCCGCGCGAGGTGTACTCGGCGGCCAGCGTCGGGTCCTTCTCGATGTCGAGGCAGGGATAGGCCACGCCCGGGGAGTAGGCGAGCGACAGGTCGCGCTGGTTGGCCAGCGGCTTGGTCGGCGTGACGGCAATCTTGCCGCGCGTCGGGGTGCGGTGATAGTCCAGCGCCGCCTCGCGCAGGGCGGCTTCGGCGGGGCTCAGGCCGAGGCCGTCGTTCTTGTCGGTCATGCAAATCTCCGTCGCGATGAAGGGGGCCCGGCGCCATTTCCGGCATGCGATCGCGGCGACGAACCGGTGCCGTAATCGCCCGGTAACAGGGGCCCGGGGGGCGCAAAGCTTAATCCTCCGGCTCGCGCGGCGCGATGAATTCAGCTTTAACTGCCATGCAAAGATGGCAATCGCTCATGCGCGCGATGAGGGTCCGCATCGGGATTTGCCCGCAAGTTAGAGCCTTCATCCGAGAACCGTGCCCAATTGCACTTCAGGCCGCCGCGCTCGCGGCGTGCGAGGAACGCGCTCACTAGCGACCTCTCGCCTGCAACAAAAAAACGCGCCCGAGGGCGCGTTTCTTTCTTGAGGCGCGGCGTTCAGCCCTGCGCGCGCTTGGACAGGATCTCGAAGGCCGGCAGGGTCTTGCCTTCCAGCACTTCCAGGAAGGCGCCGCCGCCGGTAGAGATGTAGCCCACGTCCTGCTCGATGCCGTACTTGGCGATCGCGGCCAGCGTGTCGCCGCCGCCGGCGATCGAGAACGCGTCCGACGCGGCGATCGCGCGGGCGATGGTCTCGGTGCCGTGCGCGAAGGCGTCGAACTCGAACACGCCCACCGGGCCGTTCCAGACGATGGTGCCGGCCGCCTTCAGCTGCTCGGCCAGCAGCGCCGCGGTCTTCGGGCCGATGTCCAGGATCAGGTCGTCATCGGCCACCTCGGTGGCGGCCTTCACCGTCGCCGGCGCGTCGGCCGCGAAGGCCTTGGCCGTCACCACGTCCACCGGGATCGGCACCGCGGCGCCGCGCGCCTTCATCGACTCGATCACCGCCTTGGCTTCGCCAAGCAGGTCCGGCTCCGCCAGCGACTTGCCGATCTTCAGGCCGGCCGCCAGCATGAAGGTGTTGGCAATGCCGCCGCCGACGATCAGGCCATCGACGTTCCTGGAGAGCGACTGCAGGATGGTCAGCTTGGTCGACACCTTCGAGCCCGCCACGATCGCCACCAGCGGGCGCATCGGGTTGGCCAGCGCCTTGCTGATGGCATCGATCTCGGCCGCCAGCAGCGGGCCGGCGCAGGCGACCTTGGCGAACTGCGCGATGCCGTAGGTCGAGGCCTCGGCCCGATGCGCGGTGCCGAAGGCGTCGTGCACGAAGATGTCGCACAGCGCGGCCATCTTCTTCGCCAGCTCCTCGCTGTTCTTCTTCTCGCCCTTGTTGACGCGGCAGTTCTCGAGCAGCACCACCTGGCCCGGCTTCACGTCGACGCCATCGACCCAGTTCGCCACCAGCGGCACTTCGCGGCCCAGCAGCTCGCCCATGCGCTTGGCGACCGGCGCGAGCGAATCCTCGGGCTTGAACTCGCCCTCGGTCGGGCGGCCCAGGTGCGAGGTCACCATCACCGCGGCGCCGGCTTTCAGCGCCATCTCGATCGCGGGGATCGAGGCGCGCACGCGCGTGTCCTCGGTGATCTGGCCGGCGTCGTTGAGCGGCACGTTCAGGTCGGCGCGGATGAACACGCGCTGGTCGGCCACCTTGCCGGCGGCGATCAGATCGGCGAATCGCAGGACGTTCATGGGATGAGCTTCGAGTAGTTGGAAAGCGGTGGTCCGGGCACGGCGGACGGGCCCGGCGAATCGGGGCGCAGCTTACCAGCCGGCCGGGCGCGGCCCTGTCCGGGACGGTTACGAAACGCCGCTGGAACCGGCGTCAGGACGGGCCCGGCCGGGCCTACCAGCCCAGGCCGACCCGCAGCGCCAGCATCACCGCCGTGCCGCTGACGATGGTGCCCAGGATGCCGCGCCGCCAGAAGAAATAGGCGGTGCCGACGGCCGTCGCATACAGCCGGGCGTCCTTCCAGGTGTGGATCAGCTCGCCCTGCGTCATGACGATCTCCGGCACGATCACCGCCGCGAGCGCGGCCAGCGGCGCGTAGCGCAGGCCGTCGCGCACCCACTGGGGCAGCGGGATCTCGCGGTCCGGGATCATGAAGAAGCTGCGCGTGATCACCGTGATCGCGCCCATGCCAAGGATGCCCAGCACCGCTTCCCAGAGGCTCATGCCGACCTCCCGCCGGCGGCCGGGGTCGGAGGCCGCAGCCATTTCTCCATCAGCAGGCCCACGGCCACCGCGGCGGCGATCGCCACCAGGATGTTGAGCCGCAGCGGCAGCGCATACGCGGCCACGGCCGCGCAGCCGGCCACCGCGCCCGAGACCCAGGTGTTGCGGTCCTTCAGCAGCGAGTAGCTCAGCCCCAGCAGCGCCAGCACGCCGGCGAAACCCAGGCCCCAGGTGGTGGGAATGGTGTCGGCCAGCAGGATGCCGGCGATAGCCGGCGCCTGCCAGGCGACCCAGTTGGTCGCGACGCCGCCCCAGAAGTACGGCAGCTGGTTCGCGGGATCGGGTTTCAGGTCCGGGAAGCGCTTGAGGAAGGCGACGTAGTTCAGGTCGGCGGCGAAGTAGCCGATGAACAGCCGCTGCGCGCGCGGCAGCGGCTCGAAGTACAGGCGCCACTGGGCGCTGAAGATGACGAAGCGCAGGTTCACGCAGAAGGCGGTGGCCCACAGCACCCACAGCGGCGCGCCGCTGGCCAGCAGCGGCAGCGACGCCAGCTGCGAGCTGCCGGCGAAGACCACCAGGCTCATCAGCAGCGACAGCCCCACGCCCAAGCCGCTCTTGACCATGGCCACGCCGGTCACCAGCCCCCAGGCCGAGATGCCCAGCGTGATGCCGAGCATGTCGCGCGAGCCGCGTTTGAATTCCGGATGGCGCACCAGCGCCGCGAGTCCTTCCACCATGGCCGCAATTGTCGTCGGCGTGGTCCGGAAACGAAGCGCCCCTCGGCCGCTGTCGCGGCGAGGGGCGTCCACAGAGCGCCCGGCGCAGCCGGCGCCCGGGGGGCTTACTTCAGCTTGCGGACCGAGCCCGATCCGGCGTTGGACAGGCTGATCTCGGGACTGCCGACGTAGCCGACGTCGCCGGAGCCGGCGATCCGCACGTCCAGCTTGCGGGTCGGCGCCACGGTGACGTCGCCGCTGCCGGAGATGCTGACCTTGGCCTCGTCGACGACCAGCTCACGCGTCTTGACGTCGCCGCTGCCGGCCACCGACACGGACAGCGCATTGGCCTTGCCTTGCACCTGCATGTCGCCGCTGCCGGCCACGCGCAGCGTCACATGGTCGGCCTCCAGTCCCTGCATGCGCAGGTCACCGCTGCCGGCGATGCTGGCCTCCAGGTTGCTCGTCTTCATCGGCTCGACGCGGATGTCGCCGGAGCCGGCGATCGACAGGCCGCGCAGCTGGCGCATGTCCAGCGTGATCACCGGCGAGCCCTTGGCGTTCAGGCTGTAGCCGCGCTTGGGCGAGATCTCCAGCGTGCGGCCCTTGCTTCCGTCGACGACCTTGGTCTCGATGTAGGCGAGCAGGTTGCGGTCGGTCTTCACCTCGACCTTGTCGGACGCGCCCGACCGCACGAAGACCTTGAAATCGCCCGACAGCGCCACCGCGTCGAAGGCGCCGACGTCGCGCGCCTCGGCGGCGACCTCGCCGTTGCCCTCGATGCGCTGCGAGCTGCCGAAGCTCAGCGACCAGGCGTGGGCGGTGCCGACCGTCGCGGCGGCGGCCAGGCCCAGCGCGGCGACGGCAAACAGACGACGGGAAGCACGGAAGGACGAAGTGGTCATGGACGATCTCCTGATCTTTCGGATGATCGCATCTTCGTCGCGACGACCCGCGCCGGCGACCGGCGCAAGACGAACTGCACCCTCCGGGGGATCAACTGCGCGGCGGTCCGATGGCCCGACCGAACCGAGCCGGGCTCAGCGGCCACCCTTCTCGCCGGCCCTGTCCTTGTCCGAGCCCTTCTCGGCGCCCTTCTCGGGGCCTTTTTCCGAGCTCTTCTCCGCCGCCTTGTCCGACGAGCCCACCTGCCCCTTGGCCGAGCGCGGCGACGGCTCCTCCTCCTCGGCGGCCGGCCGACTGGCCTGCGGATTCGCCACCAGCGGGCGGGTGCCCTCGAGCTTGTTCTCGCGCATGTACTCGTCCATCTCGCGCCAGCCGTCGTACACCGCGGCCTTCTGGGCCTTGGGGTTCAGGGCGTAGCAGTCCTCGATGGCGCGCAGCGCGTTGCGGCAGGCGCCGCCGATGGCCTTGCCCTCGGCCTGCTTGGCCGCCGCCACCTTGGCGGGGTCCTCGATGCCGAGCTGGTCGCAGCCGGCGAGCAGCGCGACGGCGCCGAGCAGCGCCGCCGAGGCGGTCAGGGAGCGGAGGGAAGCCTTCATGCTGTCCTTTATCGGCCGCCGGGGCGAACGCTTGAATCAGGCAGGCCGGCGGAACGGGCCATTGTGCCGTCGCCTCCGCCCGCCCCGGTCGAATGAAAAACACCGCCCGGAGGCGGTGTTTCGTCTGGCCGGCGCGCCGGATCGCCCGGCCGGGCCGCGGGTCCCGCGTTCAGCGGCGGGACATCGCCATCAGGCGCTCAATGCGTTCCTCGGTCGACGGATGGGTGCTGAACAGGCCGCGCAGGCCGCCGCCGGACAGCGGGTTCATGATCATCATCTGGGCCGTCTCCGGATGGCGCTCCGCCGTCTTCAGCGGGATGCCCTGGGCGTAGCGGTGGATCTTGTCCAGCGCCGAGGCCAGCGCCTGCGGGTCGCCGGAGATCTCCGCGCCGCCGCGGTCCGCCTCGAATTCACGGGCGCGGCTGATCGCCATCTGGATCAGCGAGGCCGCGATCGGCGCCAGGATCGCCACCAGCAGTCCGACGATCGGGTTGGCGGGCCGGCCTTCGCTGTCGCGCGGGCTGAAGAACATCGCGAAGTTGGCCAGCATCGAGATCGCGCCGGCCATCGTCGCGCTGATCGTGGAGATCAGGATGTCGCGGTGCTTCACGTGGGCCAGCTCGTGGGCCATCACGCCGCGCAGCTCGCGTTCCGACAGCACGCGCAGGATGCCGGTCGTCGCGGCGACCGCGGCGTGGTCCGGGTTGCGGCCGGTGGCGAAGGCGTTGGGTGCGTCTTCCTGGATCAGGTAGACCTTGGGCATGGGCAGCTGGGCGCGCTGGGCCAGCTCCTTGACCATGTTGTAGAACTGCGGCGCGCTGCGCTCGTCGACTTCCTGGGCGTTGTACATCTTCAGCACCAGCTTGTCGGAGAACCAGTAGCTGAAGAAGTTCATGCCCACCGCGACCACCAGCGCGATCAGCATGCCCGTCTGGCCGCCCAGCACGGAGCCGATCGCCATGAACAGCGCGGTGATGGCGGCCATCAGGATGGCGGTCTTCATCAGGTTGAACATGCAATCACTCCTCGGAGAACTGCGGCCGGAGCCGCGATCGGAAATCAGTCTGAACGGTACACCGTCCAGGTCGTCCCACCTGACGGCGGGGTCGGCGCATTCAAGCCGGTTTCCCCACGCCTTCAGCCAGAAATAAGCGAACCGCCCCGCCCCACCGCCAGCCCCGGCTCGGTGTCTCGCTCGCGGGCGATGCCCATGCCCCTTGAAGCGAATGCCGAGCGTGCGGAGGCGATTGAGCGGAAAGGGGCATGGGCATTGCCCGCGAGTTGCTCGGTCGCCGCAGGGGCGAAGCTCACCCGAGCGATTCACCCACCTGGAGCGGTCGCGCCTGGAGGAAGGCTGCCGCGGGCAGCCGCTTGCCGCCGGCGCGCTGGAGTTCGGTCAAGCGAACGCTGCCGCTCCCGCAGGCCACGACCGGTCCATCGGCCGACACGGCCAGCACCCGCCCCGGTTCGCCGCGCGCGCCGTCGGTATCGACGACCTCGGCGCGCCAGACCTTGAGCGGCTCGCCGTCCAGCTGGGCGACGCCGCCGGGGAACGGATCGAAGGCACGCAGTCGCCGCGCGATCTGCGCGGCGTCGTCGGACCAGCGGATCTGGCTCTCGGCCTTCTCGATCTTGTGGGCGTAGGTGACGCCGGCCTCGGGCTGCTTCACCGGGTGGAAACCGCCGCAGGCGGCGAGTTCCAGCGCCTCGACGATCATGCGGCCGCCGAGCGTCGCCAGCTTGTCGTGCAGCGTGGCGGTCGTGTCCGCCGCGGCGATCGGCAGCCGCTCGATCAGCAGCATGTCGCCGGTGTCCAGGCCCTCGTCCATCTGCATGATGGTGATGCCGGTCTCGGTGTCGCCGGCCTCGATCGCGCGGTGGATGGGTGCGGCGCCGCGCCAGCGCGGCAGGATCGAGCCGTGGATGTTCAGGCAGCCCAGGCGCGGCAGGTCCAGCACCCACCGCGGCAGGATGAGCCCGTAGGCGGCCACCACCAGCACGTCGGGCCGGGCCGCCAGCAAGGCCTCGCGGCCGGCCTGAGCTTCGTCGGGAAACTTGCCGTCCAGCCGCAGGCTGCGCGGCTGCGCGACCGCCAGGCCGTGCGCCACCGCCAGCTGCTTCACCGGCGAGGCCTGCAGCTTCATGCCGCGACCGGCGGGGCGGTCGGGCTGGCTCAGCACCAGCGGCACCTCGAAGCGGGCGTCGAGCAGCGCCTGCAGCGCGACGGCCGCGAACTCGGGCGTGCCGGCGAAGGCGACGCGCAGGCCGCCGGGGGTCGGGGCGTCGGCCATCAGCGCTTGGCGTCCTCGCGGGCCTTCTTCACCAGCTTGGTCTTGATGCGCTCGCGCTTGAGCGGGCTCAGGTATTCGACGAACACCTTGCCAGCCAGGTGGTCCATCTCGTGCTGCACGCAGACGGCCAGCAGGCCCTCGGCGTCGAACTGGAAGGTGTGGCCGTCGCGGTCCAGCGCCTGCACGGTGACCTTCTTGTGACGCATGACCTTGTCGTAGATGGTCGGCACCGAGAGGCAGCCCTCCTCGCCTTCCATCATTTCCTCGCTGCGCGCGACCAGTTCCGGGTTGATCAGCACCAGCGGCTGGTTGCGTTCCTCGGAGACGTCCATCACCAGCAGGCGCTCGTGCACGTCCACCTGCGTGGCGGCGAGGCCGACGCCGTCAGCGTCGTACATCGTCTCCAGCATGTCGTCGGCCAGCGCGCGGATGCGGTCGTCGACGGCGGTGATCGGCTTGGCGACGGTGTGCAGGCGCGGATCGGGGTATCGAAGAATGGAAAGTTTCGCCATGGTGGGGACGCGGAGGGTGGTGGACCGCTGTGGACGGCGCACAACGCCTGTTTGTAAGGGCTTGCAAGGGACGGCGGGCACCTTCATTGCGGGTGCCCCTGAACCGGGGCAGAATCGCCGCCAGCGAGAAGGTCGATTTTCGCCGATTTGGCGGACTGCACGGCCCTCGTCACAAAAGCGCCATTGGCCACGAGGGGCCTTCGATCTCGGCGCGGGAGAACAAGTAATGACGCAAAGGCGGCCGCTGGGCTTGACGACGATTTCTGCAGCCCTGCTGGCGGCCTCTGCCGCCACGACGTCCTTCGCGGCAGGCAACTACCCCATCACGCCCGACCAGCGCCAGACCGCCCAGCAGGTCGCGCAGGCCGGTGTGCCGTTGTCGGAGCTGGCGCCCAACGCGCCCGATACCTACACCGTCAAGTCGGGCGACACGCTCTGGGCCATCTCCGGCCTGTTCCTGAAGAGCCCGTGGCGCTGGCCCGAGCTCTGGGGCATGAACACCGACCAGATCCGCAACCCCCACCTGATCTACCCGGGTCAGGTGCTGATGCTGATCAAATCCGACGGCCGCGCGCGGCTGCAGGTGGGTCGCGATGTCGGCGGCGCGGCCGGCGGCACGGTCAAGCTCTCGCCGCGCGTGCGCGCCGAGTCGCTGTACGACGGCTCCATCGCCGCGATCCCGCAGCACCTGATCGAGCCCTTCCTCAACGAGGCGGTCGTCCTGAACGGCAACGAACTGGCGACGGCCCCCCGCATCGTCTCGGCGCAGGAAAACCGCGTCTGGATGACCAAGGGCGACCGGGCCTATGTGCGAGGCAACCTGACGCCCGATATCGATGCCTACCGCGTGTTCCGCGAGCCGCGCCCGCTGCGCGACCCGGTGTCCAAGGAAGTGCTGGGCTACGAGGCCGTCTATGTCGGCACCGCGGACCTGACCCGCGCCGGCACGCCCGCGACGGCCAGCACCAAGGAAGTCCCCGCGACGCTCACGCTGACGCTGAACCGCCTGGAAGCGCAGCCCGGCGACCGGATCGCGCCGATTCCGCCGCGCTCCTACACGAGCTACGTGCCGCACGCGCCGGCTGGCGCGATCGATGGCTACATCGTGTCCATCTATGGCGACGCGATCACCGCGGGCCAGAACCAGATCGTCGCGCTCAACAAGGGCAGCCGCGATGGCCTGGAGCGCGGCCATGTGCTGGCGCTCTGGCACAGCGGCCGTGTCGTGCGCGACCCGACGACGCCCCGCCGCGAGGAAGTGAAGCTTCCCGACGAGCGTCACGGCCAGCTGTTCGTCTTCCAGGTCTTCGACCGGGTGTCGTACGCGCTGATCCTGTCGGTCCAGGAACCGGTCGTCCCGGGCGACCGCTTCACCCAGCCGTGATCGAGCGGCTCTCCGGACCAGGTCGCAGTCAGGACCGAACGGATGAGCCCAGACGATCTGCGCGACTGGCTCCGGCTGCTGTCCTGCGTCTCACGCGGCGCCGCTCGCCGGCTGCTGGCGCGCCATGGCGGTCCCGGTGCCGCCCTGGCGGCCGGTCAAGCCGGCTGGGGGCAGGCGCTCTCGGCCGAGGAAGCTGAGCGGCTACGCAGCCCGCCCACCGAGTTGGACCGCCTCGTGCGCCGGACCCAGGCGTGGCTCTCCGGCGGCGAGCGGCGCTCGATCCTGCTGCTCAGCGACACCGATTACCCCTTCGCGCTGCTGAACACGGCGGATCCGCCGCTGATGCTGTACCTCGACGGCCGACGCGAGCTGCTGGGGCAGCGCTGCGTCGCCGTGGTCGGGAGCCGCCGGCCCAGCCCCCAGGGCGACGAGAACGCGCGCCACTTCGCCGCGGGCCTGGGAGAAGCCGGGTTCTGCGTCGTGTCCGGCCTCGCGCAGGGCATCGATGGCGCCGCCCATGAGGCGGCGCTGCACACACCCGGCGGCACGATCGCCGTGCTCGGCACCGGGCCGGACCAGGTCTACCCGCTCGGTCACGCCGAACTTTCCCGCCACATCGCCCGTCGCGGACTGCTGATCAGCGAGTATTTCGTCGGCACACCGCCGATGGCGCCGAATTTTCCGCAACGCAATCGCATCATCGCGGGCCTGTCGGAAGGCTGCCTGGTCGTGGAGGCGGCGCTGAAGTCCGGCTCGCTGATCACCGCGCGGCAGGCCTCGGAAGCGGGCCGCGAGGTGTTCGCGATCCCCGGACCGATCCATGCTCCCCAGTCCAAGGGCTGCCACCACCTGCTCAAGCAGGGCGCCTGCCTGGTCCAGGAACTGGACGACCTGCTCGCCGAGCTGCCGGCGCGGGGTTCGCTACGCGAGGCAACGATTGATCCCGAGCCCGAAGTGGACGCCGAGGCAACGCCCGAATCCTCCGCAGCCCAGGACGACCACCCGCTGCTCCGGGCCATCGGCCGGGACACCGTCTCGCTCGAGCAGCTGTCGCAGCGCAGCGGCTGGCCGCAGGACGAGCTGAACGCCACCCTGCTGGACCTGGAGCTCGACGGCCTCGTCGCCCGCCTCCCCGGCGCGCTGTTCCAGCGCCGTCGCCGGGCCTGAAGCATCCGTGGATGTCGACCTCCGCCTGGGCTCATTTCGGCCGGAAGGGCTTTCGGGCGGTCGGTTATAGTGCCCGCCATGTTCGACGTGCTCGTCTATCTGTACGAAACCTACTGGCGGCCCGACGCCTGCCCGGATCACGCCCAGCTGACCCGGAAATTGTCGGCAGTCGGCTTCGAGGATGACGAAATCCGCGACGCGCTGTCCTGGCTGGACGGCCTGGCCGCCTCGGCCCAGTCGCACCACGGCGAGCCCGGCGAGCGCAGCCTGCGCATCTACACCCGCGAGGAGCAGGAGCACCTGGGCGAAAGCTCCGTCGGCTTCATCAGCTTCCTGGCCTCGGCCGGCGTGCTGCCGACCGCGATGCGGGAAATGGTGATCGACCGCGCGATGGCGATCCCCGGCGGCCCGCTGGACCTCGAGGACCTGAAGATCATCGTGCTGATGGTGTTCTGGAGCCTGGGCGAGGAGCCCGACGCGCTGATCCTCGACGAACTGTTCGTCGCGCCCGAAGAGCGCCTGATCCACTGAACCGGGCGCCAGCGCTCAAAAAGAAACCGGCCCCGCATCTCGCGGCGCCGGTTTTTTTCATTAGGGCGCCGGCAACAGCGCCCCGCCCCCACCCCGCCCTCACCCGCCCTCAGGCGAGCAGCCGGCTCGGATCGACCTCGAGCTTGGCCAGCGCGTTGCGCGTCGCCTTGACGGTCAGCGATTCGTCCTGGGCGGGCAGCATCAGCCCGGCCTGCAGGAAAGCCGCCAGGCGGCTCAGCTGGAACAGCACGCCCCGCCCCTGCGGCGATACGAACAGGATCAAGTGGTGCCGCAGCCCGCGCCAGACCAGCTGGACCGGCTCCACCCGGCCCCGGTAGTCCAGCATGTACCAGCTGCCCACCTGCAGCTCGCGCGCCCAGGCCAGCATCGCCGGCGTCGGCGCGGCGCCGCCTTCGGCCACCACTTCCAGTCCGTCGCACTCGTGGCTGGACAGGTCGCGCACCAGCGTCTCGTTGATCTCGCCCGCCTCGGGCGACGGCAGCATCGCCTCCAGCGTCTCGAGCTGGCTCATCAGATCGTCCAGGCGCTCGCGCGGGATCGCCGCGGTCTTGGCGGTGAAGGCCGCCGCCAGCGCATTGTTCAGCGAACGGATGTGCTCATCCTGGCGCTCATGGCCCATGCCCGCGTGGCCCATGCCGTCGCGCAGCGTCTTGAGCAGCGGCGGCAGGCGCCGGATCACCTCGGCCCGGTCCTCGCGCGACACCTTCGCGCTGGCCGACCAGATCAGGTCGGCCGCGGCGCGCTTCATCGCCTTGGTCTGCTCGGCCTGCGGCCCGTAGCGCACGCCGGTCACCGCCAGCACGTCGGCCCAGACCTGGAACAGGAAGTCGCGCACGCCGTCCTGCACCGGCACCTCGGACAGCATCTTGCGCAGCTCGATCGTGTACTGGATCGCCAGCGTCTCGCGCTGCTCCACCTGCTGCGCCAGCGACACGCCCTTCTTCGAGACCTCGTTCTCCTGCTCGAAGTAGTGGTCGAGGAATTTCTCGAACTCGGTCAGCACCGTCTGGAACACGCGCCGGCCGGTGTCGGGATAAGCCTCGACGACCTGCACGACGCGCTTGATCTCGCGCTCCAGCGCGTCGCCGATCTCGGCGGTGGACGTGCTGAAGCCCATGACGCAGGAGCCCATCCGGTCGATCAGGCGCCGCGCGGGATGGTCGTCGGTGGCGAAGAAGTCCGGCTCGCCCACGGCCACGCGCAGCACCGGCATCTGCAGCCGCGCGAACCAGACCCGGATCGCCGGCGGGATGCGCTCTTCCTGCAGGATGGCCTGGAAGAGCAAGGCGACCAGCTCGATGGTCGCGCGCTCGGCCGGCGTGTCGGCGGCGCTCTTGAGGACCTGCTTCAGCGCCTGGTTGCGATGGCGGATCTCGTCGAGCGCCTGCGGCGCCGTCAGTTGCTGGTCCACCGTGGCGACCTGGTCGGCGCGGCGCTGCACCGCTTCCTGGGCATGATTGATTGCGGCGCTCAGGCGCGGTGAACCGCCCCGGGTGACCGGGCCGGCGCCCGACATGCCCGACGCACCGACCGGCGCCGCCGGCAGGCCGCTGCGGGTCGCCGGTCCGGGCATGGGCATGCCGGACCGCGCCGGCGCCTGCGCGAGCTCCGGCACGTGGCGCGCCAGCACCCGCTGCAGCTGCGCCATCACCTGCTGGGCCGACTGGCTGGCCGGGGTGCCGACAGGCACCGCCGGGCCGCCGGCCTGCGCGCCCAGCGGGGCGCCATGGGCCGTCGCCTGCGGCGCGATGCCGCCATGCGCGGTGGCCGGCCCCAGCGGCGCGGCCTGCGTCATCCCGCCGGCCGGCGCGTTGCGCCGGATGAAGGGGCGCAGGTCCACCTCGGGCATCACGCCCTGCTGGATCAGCCAGTGGTTGGCTTCGTGATAGGCCTCGTTCAGCAGCTGGGAGAACTCGTGGTGCAGCCAGCGCTGCAGCATCTGCCAGACGGAACTGCTCAGCCCCGCCTCGAACCAGGCGTCGAGCACCAGCCGCGACAGCACCTGCGCGCGCAGCAGGTCCTGCTGGGCCAGGTCCTCGACGCGCTCCAGCGACTGCATGCGATTGCGCAGATCGCTGAATTCCCAGCTGGCCTTGTCCATCATGGCCAGCGCGAGCCGCGAGGCGATGATCTCGCGCTCGATCGTGTCGTCGCTGACCAGGGACAGGTTCTGGGGGCGGGAGGAGAGCGACGCCGAGCGCGAATCGCCGGCGCCGTGGTGGTAGGCATGCCGCAGCGACTTGCCCAGCCGCGCATGCCAGGGCGTCGAGGCGCGTTGCCAGGCGTCGTAGGCATCGCGGCGGGCCATCTGCAGCGAGTGCTCGGCCGGCTGCGAGAGCAGGTCCTGCACCGCCGTGGTCAGGACCGCCACCATGGCGGGCAGCCCTCGCAGCAGCACCTCCGTGTGGACGCGCCGCGCTTGCGAAGCCAGGGCCTGGGATCTTGCGTCGGCGGCGGTCATCGAGCGTGAGGTTGAGGAGTGCGGACGACTCTACTACACGACCGCGCCGGCGTTGGGGTCGTCCGGATCGCCCTGCTTGGCGGGGCCGGCCTTGACCAGGTCCTCACGCTTGACGCCCAGCCACATCGCGATCGCCGCCGCGACGAAGACCGACGAGTAGATGCCGAACAGGATGCCGATGGTCAGCGCGACCGCGAAGTAGTGCAGCGTCGGGCCGCCGAACAGCAGCATCGACAGCACCATCATCTGCGTCGAGCCGTGCGTGATGATCGTGCGGCTGATCGTGGACGTGATCGCGTGGTCGATGACCTCGTGCGTGTTGAGCTTGCGGTACTTGCGGAAGGCCTCGCGGATCCGGTCGAAGATGACCACCGACTCGTTCACCGAGTACCCCAGCACCGCCAGGATCGCCGCCAGCACCGCCAGCGAGAACTCCCACTGGAAGTAGGCGAAGAAGCCCAGGATGATCACCACGTCGTGCAGGTTGGCGATGATGCCGGCCACGGCGAACTTCCACTCGAAGCGGAAGGCCAGGTACAGCATGATGCCGATCACGGTGAAGCCCAGCGCCATCGCGGCGTCGTGGGCCAGCTCCGCGCCGACGGACGGGCCGACGACCTCGCTGCTGGTCAGCTTCAGCGGCTCGGCGCCGTTGACCGCGCAGGCCTGCTTGCTCACCGACTCCCCTTGCGGGGTGACTTCCTGGTGGGCCACGACCTTGCCCTGCTCCGCCTTGCACAGCTCGCCGAAGACGCGGTCGACCAGCTCGGTCTGCTTGACGTCGGGCTTCACCGGCAGGCGGATCAGCACATCGCGCGAGGTGCCGAAGTTGGTCACCTGGATCTCGCCGAAGCCCATCTGCTCGACGATGTGACGGGTCCGGTTGACGTCCGCCGCCTGCGCGTACTGGACCTGGATCACCGTGCCGCCGGTGAACTCGATCGAGAAGTGCAGGCCCTTGGTGACCAGGAAGAACACCGCGGCGACGAAGGTGAGGAAGGACACGGCGTTGAGGATCAACGCGTGCTTCATGAACGGGATGTCCCGTTTGATTCGGAAGAATTCCATGGCGTTGTGCGCTCTCTTCTCTGCGGGGGGCCGGCGCTCAGCGCGCCTCGGCGGCCGGGGCGTCGCCGTCCGGCGTGCCGGGGGTGGCGTCCGGCTTCCAGACGGTGCCGATGGACACGGACTTCAGGCGCTTGCGACGCCCGTACCAGAGGTTGACCAGCGCACGCGAGAACATCACCGACGAGATCATCGAGGTGATGATGCCCAGGCAGTGCACGACCGCGAAGCCCTTGATCGGGCCGGAGCCGAAGGCCAGCAGCGCCAGGCCCGCGATCAGCGTCGTGACGTTGGAGTCCAGGATGGTGGCCCAGGCGCGCTCGTAGCCGGCGTGGATCGCCTGCTGCGGCGCCATGCCGGCGCGCAGTTCCTCGCGCACCCGCTCGTTGATCAGCACGTTGGCGTCGATGGCCATGCCCAGCACCAGCGCGATGGCGGCGATGCCGGGCAGGCTCAGCGTGGCCTGCAGCATCGACAGCACCGCCAGCAGCAGCAGCAGGTTGAAGCCCAGCGCCACCGCCGAGAACACGCCGAACATCATGTAGTACAGGCACATGAAGATCGCCACGGCGACGAAGCCCCAGGTGACCGACGCGATGCCCTTGTCGATGTTGTCCTTGCCCAGCGACGGGCCGATGGTGCGTTCCTCGATGATCTCCATCGGCGCGGCCAGCGAGCCGGCGCGCAGCAGCAGCGCGCTGTCGCTGGCTTCCTGCGCGGACATGTTGCCGCCGGTGATCGAGAAGCTGTTGCCCAGCTCGCCGCGGATGACCGGCGCGGTCACGACCTGGCCCTTGCCCTTCTCGAACAGGATGATGGCCATGCGCTTGCCGATGCTCTCGCGCGACACGTCCTTCATGATGCGGGCGCCCTTGGCGTCCACCTTCAGGTTGACGGAGGGCTGGTGGTTCTCGTCGAAGCCGGGCTGGGCGTCGTTGAGGTTGTCGCCGGTCAGCACCACCTGGCGCTTGACGATGATCGGGGCGCCATCTCTTTCGGTGAAGCGCTCGGTGCCGAAGGGCACCGGGCCGGTGCCGGCCAGCGCGGCCTGCGCCTCGGCGCTGTCGTCGACCATGCGCAGCTCCAGCGTCGCGGTGCGGCCGATGATGTCCTTGGCCTTGGCCGTGTCCTGCACGCCCGGCAGCTGCACGACGACGCGGTCGCGGCCCTGCTGCAGGATCACCGGCTCGGCCACGCCCAGTTCGTTGACCCGGTTGTGCAGCGTGGTGATGTTCTGCTTGATCGCGGCGTCCTGGACGGCGATCTCGGCCTTGGGCGTGAGCGAGCCGCTCAGGCGCAGCTCGGTGCCGGCGCCGGTGGCGGTCCAGGCGAAGTCGGGCACCTGCTCGCGCAGCAGGTTCAGCGCCTGCGTGCGGGTGGCCTCGTCGCGGAAGTTGATGGCGACGTCGTTGCCTTCGCGGGTGATGCCGGCGTGGCGGATGTTCTTGTCGCGCAGCATGGTGCGGACGTCGGAGGCCATCGACTCGGCCTTCTTCGTCAGCGCGGCCTTCATGTCGACCTGCATCAGGAAGTGCACGCCGCCGCGCAGGTCCAGGCCCAGGTACATCGGGAACGCATGCAGCGAGGTCAGCCAGTCGGGGCTGCGCGAGACCAGGTTGAGCGCGACGATGAAGGTCGGGTCGGAGGTCTCGTTGCCGTTGAGGGCCTTGGCGATCGCGTCCTTGGCCTTGATCTGGGCGTCGGTGTCATGGAAGCGGGCGCGCACGGAGCCCGCTTCCAGATGCACAAAGTCGGGCGTGACGCCGACCTGCTGGATCGCCTGCTCGACGCGCTGCCGGACGGCGTCGTCGACCTTGACGGTGACCTTGGCGCTGGACACCTGCACCGCCGGCGCTTCGCCGAACAGGTTGGGCAGCGTGTAGATCAGGCCCACGAGCAGCGCCACGACGAGCAGCGCGTACTTCCACAGCGGATAACGGTTCATGAGGAGATCCTCTGAAAACCAGGCGCCTCGCCCTTCCGCGCTCGGCGTCGGGCCGGCGGGCGCCACTGAAAGCGGACCCGGCCGGTGCGGGGCACGGGCCGGGTCGTCAGGGAGCGGTCACGCGGATCGAGCGGATCACGCGGGCCGCCCCGGGTCGGGTTGTCGAATTACTTCGAGACGGTGCCCTTGGGCAGGACCTGCACGACCGAGGTGCGCTGGACCTGGATCTCGACGCCGGAGGCGATCTCGACGCTCAGGTACTGCTCGCCGATCTTGCTGACCTTGCCGAGCATGCCGCCGGCGGTGATGACCTCGTCGCCCTTGGACAGCGCCTCGACCATCGCCTTGTGCTCCTTCTGGCGCTTCATCTGGGGACGGATCATCACGAAGTACATGACGACGAACACGGCCACCAGGGGCAGCATCTGCAGGAAGCCGCTGGTCGGGTCGGCCGAGGCGGCGCCCGCGGTCTGGGCAAAAGCGTTGGAAATAAACACGTCGATATCCCTCAGGAAAGGCGTTGGCGCGAGCCCGGAAGCCGGAGCGCCGCCGGGCGCGAGGCCCGGACGTACGGAAGAACCGGTGATTGTATGCGGCCCGTCCGGCCGGCCCGGCGCCCGCCGGACGCGGATTTAACTGGGGTTGACCTGCGCAAAGTCAATCCAATACCGTCCCGGGAAGCCCGCCGGGTGGACCTGCGATGATCCGCACCCATGACTTCGGACACCCTCGAACTGCAGGACGTCGAGAAACGCCGCCAGGCGGACCAGGCCTATGACGCGATCGAGACCCTGATCGCGACGCTGCAGTTGCGCCCGGGGGCGCCGGTGGTGGAGTCGGAGCTGATCGCCCGCATCGGCTTGGGGCGCACGCCCACGCGCGAGGCGCTGATGCGGCTGGTCGCCAGCGGCCTGATCGCGCAGCAGCCGCGCCGCGGCCTGCTGGTCAGCGACATCCCGCTGGCCGAGCACCTGGACCTGCTGGAGGCGCGCCGGCCGCTGGAGCGGCTGATCGCGTGCTGCTCGGCGCGGCGGGCCTCGCCGGCGCAGCGCTCGGCGCTGCTGGCCTGCGCCGGGCGCATGGCCGAGGCGGCCGAGCGCCAGGACCTGGAGGCCTACATGCGGGTCGACCAGCAGCTCGACCGCGTCAACCATGCGGCCTGCCGCAACCGCTACGCGGTGGCGGCGGTGCTGCCGATGATCATCCAGTGCCGGCGCTTCTGGTACGCGTACCGGCACCTGGGTGACGTCGCCAGCGGCGCCCGGGCCCACCAGCGCCTGGCCGAGACCATCGCCAGCGGGGACGGCGAGGCCGCCGCCGAGGCCTCCGACGCCCTGATGGCGCACTTGCGCAACTTCACGCAACAGGTGATCGCATGAATGTCCTGCCCACCCCGGCCCGGCTCGTCGACGCGCATGTCGGCGGCGTGCTGACCCGCATCGTCGTCAGCGGCGGTCCCGCGCTGGCCGGCACGTCGATGACCGAGCGGCTGGCGACCTTCAACGCCGGCCACGATGCCTGGCGGCGCGCGCTGACCGGTGCGCCGCGCAGCGCGCCCGGCACGCAGGCCGCGCTGCTGACCGAGCCCGAGCGGCCCGGCAGCCTGGTGGGCGTGCTGTTCCTGGCGGCCACCGGCCCGGTGGCGCCGACGCCCGACGGCCTGGTCGCGGTGCTCGCCGCGCTGGCGCATGTGGGACGCCTGCGGCCGGGCCCGGTGCGGCTGGACACGCCCGAGGGCACGATCGCCGCGAGCTTCGCGCTGGACGGCAGCGTGCGCTTCGACGATCCGGCGCTCGAGGCGCCCGAGGGCCGCGGTCACATCCTCTTCGACGGCACCCTGGTCGCGGAGCCGGACGACCCGCTGGCCTGGGGCGCGCCGGCGGCGGCGTCGCCGGGCGCGGCCGCGGTCGGCGGCGATTGAACCGGCCGCGGCCGGACCCGGTGGGACAGCTGGCCCGGGCCGCGACGGATGGCGGTCTTGCCGGGGCGGCTCATCGCAGGCTCACCCGGGCGACGCTGATCTGCGTCGTGCCATCGGGCAGCGGCTTCACCGCCACGACGCGGAAGTCCTTCGGCAGGCCGACCTTGTAGAGCCGGCCGCCGGCGTCGGGCTTGTCGTCGTCGCAGGTGAGCGGACCGCCGTCCCTGGGCTTGCCGCGAGGCGCATCGGCCGCGCCGCAGTCGAGTGGCGTGCCGTAGCGCGCGAGCGCGCGGCGGTAGAAGCGGCCGACGCGGTCGACGTCGTCCTGGCTCTGGAACTTGCCCGCTGCCAGGCGCATGCCGAAGAGGCCGCCCCACAGGCTCATCCGCACGCCGGACTTGTCCTCGTCGCGATCCTTGTAGGGCACGGCGCCCGGATACAGCGGCGTCTCGAGGTCGACGCCATCGGCCTTCGCGTCGAAGGTGATGCCGGCGCTGAAGCCCTCCGAGGGCGGCGGCGGTGGCGGCGGCGGTGGCGGCGCCGGTTGGGCGCAGGCGCCGAGCGCCAGCGTGATCGCCGACAGCAGCAGCGCGTTGCGACGATGCCGGCCGGCGGGGCCGGGCGCGGCGTGGCGGTCGGAAGAGGTGGACATCGGGCGCTCCGTGGTTCGCTGAATGCGGCGCACTCTACGAATCGACGCGACGCGCGGCGTCCCCGCGGCGACGGACTGCATGACCGGCGGGACGAAGCGCAGCCCTGAAGGAAAGCCCGCATGAAGTTCACATGAGGGTCCACGTGAGGCCCACGCGAGGCCCGCATCACGCCGCCGGAACTCAGCCGGAACTCAGCCGCGCCGGCGCAGCGTCCACAGCGCCGCGGCGATGAGTCCGACGCCCGCCAGCTGCGCCGGCCCCAGCGCGCGGCCGTAGACGAGCCAGTCGACCAGCACCGCCGTGCCCGGATAGACGAACTGCAGCACCGCGATGCGGCCCGTGCCCAGGCGCGCCATGCCGGCATAGAGCACGACATAGGCCAGCCCGGTGTGCAGCACGCCCAGCCCCGCCAGCCACCCCCAGGCGGCGCCCCAGGCCGGCCAGCCGTGCATCAGCGGCCACGGCAGCAGCACCAGCGCGCCGACGACGCACTGCCCCGCCGACAAGGCGAACGAGCCGGCGCGATCGGCCTCGAGCTTGGCGATGAAGCTGGCGGCCGCATAGCTGATCGATCCGAGCAGGCACATCAGCACGCCGGAGAGGTAGCCGGGCAGCTCGCTCGCGCGCCCGCCGGCGGTGGCGCCGAAGGCCTCGTCCGCGATGCCGGTGGCCAACGCCAGCCCGCACAGCGCCACCGCCGCGGCGAGCCACTGGGCGCGGTCCACGCGCTCGCGCAGCCAGAACGCGCCCATCGCCATCAGCCAGAAGGGCTGCACGTGGAAGACCACGGTGGACACGGCGATCGAGCAGCGCGGGATGGCCGCGAAGAACAAGCCCCAGTTCAGCACCGTCAGCGCGCCGACGGCGATCACCGCGACCAGCGGCCGCCCCCGCAGCCGGAAGAGCTCCCCCAGCCGGCCGCGAGCGGCGCCCCAGAGCAGCAACGCGGCCAGCCCGAACACGCAGCGGAACCACACGGTCGTGGCCGGGTCCTGCGCCGCCTCTTCGACGAAGACGCCGATGGTGCCGAGCAGCAGGCCGCCGCCGATCATGAGCAGTTGGCCTTCGCGCAACCGTCTGACGGGCGCGCCCAGTCCGGGGTTCGCGACAGTGCCGGGCGTCATCGCGGACTCCATTGCGAGCGCCATCGCAGGTGCCATCGCGGACGCTACGGTAGGCGTCGGCGTCACGCCGGGCGTGGAGTCGTACAGGGGCCCGGCGGCGTCGGCACCGGCCGGTGTCACGGCGACACGGGATGGGACGAATGAAGTCATGCGGCGAGTCTGCGGCTAGGACGACCGGCAGCAAAGCGAATCCTTTTCACGCTTAGCATCACGGATTCGAATGCTCGCCCGGGCGGCGGAGGATGGGATGTCGTCGACCGACCTTCAACTGGACTGGCTGCGCGCCTTCGTCGCGGCGGTCGATGCGGGCTCGCTGACGGCGGCCGGGCAGTGGGTGCATCGCTCGCAGTCGGCGCTCAGCATGCAGATCGCGAAGCTGGAGCGCGCGGTCGGACAGCCCGTGCTGGTGCGCACGCCGCGCCGGCTCGACCTCACGCCCGCAGGCCGCGAGCTGCTGGGCCATGCGCGGCGCCTGATCGCGCAGCACGACGAGGCGGTGCAGGCGCTGCGGCGCGAGACGCTGCACGGACGGCTCACCATCGGCGTGCCGGAGGACTACGCGGTGCCCTACCTCACGCCGGTGCTGCGCGACTTCGCCGGGCGCCACACCGCGGTGGAACTGACGCTGGTCTGCCAGCAGTCGACGGTGCTGATCCCGCGGCTCACGCGCGGCGAAGTCGATGTCGCCGTGGTCACGCGCGATCGCGCCGGACGCGGGCAGCCGCTGTTCGAGGAGCCGCTCGCATGGTTCGGCGCACCGCGCTTCGAGGCCTGGCGCCAGACGCCGCTGCCGGTGGCCGTCTACGAATCGGGCAGCCTCGCGCGCAAGGCGGCCCTGGCGGCGCTGGCCGCGTTGAAGCGGCCCTACCGCATCGTCTGCGACAGCGCGAGCCCCGCCGGCATGCTGGCGGCGGTCGAAAGCGGCCTGGCGATCGCGCTGTTCACGCGCTGCAGCGTGCCGGACGGCATGGAGCTGCTGGACGAGCGCCATGGCATGCCGCCGGCCACCTCGCTGCCGGCGATGTCGGTGGTGCTGATGCGGAGCAAGGCCTCGGCCGGGTCGGCGGCGGCGGACGCCTTCGCGGGCCAGGTCTTGCGCACGCTGGCGCGCAGCCGCAGCGGCTCGACTATGCTGCGCCGATGATGCTGCTCCGCGGGCTGCGGCCGCTCCTCTTCCTGCTGCTGGCCGGCGTCGCGCTGGCGACCGGGACTCAGGCCTGGGCCGCCGAGCCGCTGAGGATCGGCTCGAAGCGCTTCACCGAAAGCTACATCCTGGCCGAGATCCTCGCGCAGACGGCGCGGGCCGGCGACCCCGCCGCCGCGGTCGAGCTGAAGCAGGGGCTGGGCAACACGGCCATCGTCCATGCGGCGCTGAAGGCCGGCAGCATCGATGTCTACGCCGAATACCTCGGCACGATCGAGCGCGAGATCCTCGGTCATGCGACGACCGGCGCGCCGCTGGCGCAGCTGCAGGCCGAGCTGCGGCCGCTGGGGTTGGCGATCGACGTGCCGCTGGGCTTCAACAACGGCTACGCGCTGGCGATGCGGTCGGCGCGGGCGCGTGCGCTCGGGCTCACGGCGGTGTCGCAGCTGAAGGGGCAGCCGGCGCTGCGGCTGGGGCTCAGCAACGAGTTCCTGGGGCGTGCCGACGGCTGGCCGGGGCTCTCGCGGCGCTATGCGTTGCCGCAGACGCCGACCGGACTCGATCACGGCCTGGCGTACCGCGCGCTCGCCGACGACCAGATCGATGTCACGGACGTCTACACGACCGATGCGCAGATCGCGGCGCTCGACCTGACGGTGCTCGCCGACGATGCCGGTTTCTTCCCGCGCTACGACGCCGTGCTGCTGTATCGCGTCGACCTGCCGCGCCGGCACCCGCGCGCCTGGGCGGCGCTACAGACGCTGCGCGGGCGCATCGACGAGGCCGCGATGATCGCGATGAACGCGCAGGCGGAGATCCAGCGGCAGCCGTTCGACGCGATCGCGCGAGCTTTCCTCGCCAAGCCGCGCAGTCAGGCGGGCGGCGCGCTTGCCGCTGCGTCGGCATCGGCATCAACGCCCGCATCGGCGTCCTCGCCCAGGCTCGAGCCGGGCGTCGGGCGCTCGACGTCCGGCCTGTGGGCTCGCATCGCGGGACCCGACCTCGGCCGGCTCACCGCGCAGCATCTGACGCTGGTGCTGGGCGCGGTCGGACTGGCGGCGCTGGTCGGCGTGCCGCTCGCCGTCGCGCTGCATCCGTGGCCGCGCTGGCGCGAGGCGCTGCTGGCCGCCTGCGCGCTGCTGCAGACGGTGCCGTCGCTGGCAATGCTCGCGCTGCTGATCTGGGCGATGGACCGGATCGGGCCGGTGCCGGCGCTGGTCGCGCTGACGCTCTACGCGCTGCTGCCGGTGCTGCGCAACTGCACCGTCGGGCTCAGCGAAGTGCCGCAGGGGCTCACCACCGCGGGGCGGGCGCTGGGCCTCACGCGCGGCCAGGTGCTGCGCTCGATCCAGCTGCCGCTCGCGCTGCCCGTCATGCTGGCGGGCCTGCGCACTGCCACCAGCCTCTCCGTCGGTACCGCAACGATGGCGGCCTTCATCGGCGCCGGCGGCTACGGCGAGCGCATCGTCACCGGCCTGGCGCTGAACGACCAGGCGCTGCTGCTCGCCGGCGCGCTGCCCGCGGCGGCACTGGCGCTGGCGCTCGAGGCCGCGTTCGGCGTGATGGGCTGGTGGCTGGCGAGACGCCGGCGCGGCTGACGCCGTCGGCGGCATGGCCTGGAGGCCGAGCGCTCAGGCGGGTGAGCCGGCGCCGAATTCGCTGTCCATGGCCGCATAACAGCGCTGCTGCGCGGCGGACCAGTCGCCCAGCTGCGCGGGCTGCAGCCCGGGCTGCATCAGCTGGCGCAGCGCGACGGCCTGAGCCTGCCGCACCAGCACCGCCAGGACCGCCGACGCCGCGCCCGGGGCGAGGCGCGAGCGCCTCGGCGACCTGCGGCGGGAAGCCCCAGTGCTCGACGATCTGCGCCGACCAGGTGGCCGTCAGCGGCAGCAGCTGGCGATGCAGACCCTCCCGATCCAGCGGCGGCACCGAGGGCGCCGACATCGCATCCAGCACGCGCAGCAGGGCCATCAGGCCGAGCTGCGAGCTGAGCCCGGCCAGGTAGGCGGCGAACTCGTCGTCCCCGGCGTTGGCCAGCCGCCGCGTGGCGAAGGCGGTGCGTTCGCTCAGGTCCCAGAGCAGCGTGCCGGCCCGACTGCCGTAGCGGCCCTTGCCCTGATGGAAGATGGGCCGCATCGCGGCGCCCATCACCAGTTGATCCAGACCCTGCTGACCCAGCACCGTCACCGCGCCCGACAGGTCGGTGATCTCGCGCTCGGGCCGGTAGCGCGGCGAGTTGGCCAGCCGCATCAGCTCGCCGACCAGGCTGGGATCGCGCGACAGCAGCTGCACCAGCTCCGCCCGCCCGACATCCGGCCGGCGCGCCAGCCGCATCAGCTGCGGCAGCACCGCCGGCAGGCGCGGCAGCTGGTCGGCCCACTGCGAGCCGCGCTGCCCCTGCAGGCGCTGCATCAGCCCCTGCTCGCCGGCGGACGGCGGCACGTCCTTGAGCCGCGACAGCCCCAGCAGCCGCGCGCTGAACTGCAACCACTCCGGCGAGGCCTCGAGCGCGGGGAAGACGATCTCGCCGCCGGTGTAGACCGCCGTCTGGGTCGACACCTGGCTGGGCCCGTGCGAGTGTGCCGACGCGAGCGGCTGCGACGGCGGTGAGGCGGCCGCGCCCGGTCCCGCCGGTGCGGCGGACGGGGCCGCCGGCCGCGCGGTCGCGTCGGCGGAGGAAGCAGGCCGGCCAGCCGACGCGGCATCGCCGGAGCCGGTCAGCAGTTTGCGGAGGGAGGACAGGAGCGCCATGGTGGAAAGTCGGCGGATTATGGTGGGCACCGCCCGCGCGCGTTCCGGCCAGCCCGCGTCACTCCCCCGATTCGGGGTGGGCGCGGCGGTGACGACGGCTTCGCGACGCGTGTCGATTCCGGCTGGCGCCGTTCGTCGTCTGCAGGTGACCCACCCTCAACCGAAGGAGATTGCGATGACTGCTTCCGTACCCGCCGTCCCCGCCGCGACCGGCGCGACGCCCTACCTCACCATCCGCGGCGCCGCCGCCGCGATCGATTTCTACCAGCGCGCCTTCGGCGCCAAGCTCGAGTTGCGGCTCGACGCGCCGGACGGCGTGATGCATGCCGAGCTGAGCGTGGGCGGCGCGAAGTTCATGTTGACGGAGGAGCGCTCGCACTGCGGCGCGCTCAGCCCCTTGAGCCTGAACGGCAGCGCCACGACGGTGGTGATCTACGTGCCCGACGTCGACGCGACGGTGAAGACCGCCGAGGGCGCCGGCGCCAAGGTGGAGATGCCGGTGGCTGACCAGTTCTGGGGCGATCGCATGGGGGTGATCGCGGATCCGTTCGGCCACAAGTGGATGCTGGCCACCCACAAGGAGGATGTCTCCGAGGCCGAGCTCAAGGCGCGCATGGCCCGGATGTTCGCCGAGGGCCAGCCGGGCTGACGCCCCGTCGGCGTGCGCCGCGACCGGCCTCGCGCGGTGCCGGCCCAGTGCGGCTGGCTCAGTGCGGCTGGCTCGGTGCAGCTGGCTCAGTGCAGCTGGCTCAGTGCGCCTGGCGACTCGCGCCCAGGTAGGTCTCGATGACCCGCGGATCCTTGGCCAGGTCCGCGGCCTTGCCTTCGAGCGCGATCTCGCCGGTCTCCAGCACGTACCCGTAGTCGGCGACCTCGAGCGCCGCGCGGGCGTTCTGCTCGATGAGGAGGATGGACACGCCGGCCTCGCGCAGCTGCGCGACGATGCGGAACACCTCCTTGACGATCAGCGGCGCCAGGCCGAGGCTGGGCTCGTCGAGCATCAGCAGCTTGGGCCGCGCCATCAGCGCGCGCCCGACGGCCAGCATCTGCCGCTCGCCGCCGGACAGCGTGCCCGCCAGCTGCGCGCGGCGTTCCTTCAGGCGGGGGAACAGCGCGTAGACGCGCTCCAGTTCATCGCGCCAGTCCTTCAGGCCCAGGCGCATCGGCCGGAAGCCACCGAGCACCAGGTTGTCCTCGACCGACATCGTCGTGAACAGCTCGCGCTTCTCCGGCACCAGCGCGAGACCCTTCATCACGCGCTCCTCCAGGCCCAGGCCGTTGACGTCCTCGCCATCGAACAGCACCTGGCCGCGCGCGGGCAGCACGCCCATCAGCGCATTGAGCGTGGTGCTCTTGCCGGCGCCGTTGGGACCGATCACCGTGACCACCTCGCCCTGGCGCAGCCGCAGGTCCAGCCCGGTGAGCACCTCCGCGCGCCCGTAGCCGGCGTGCAGGCCGCTGACCTTCAACAACTCGCTCATGTCAGTGTTCCGTTCCCAGGTAGGCCGCGCGCACCTCGGGGCTGGCCTGCACCTCGGCGGGCGTGCCCTCGATCAGCTTGGTGCCGAACTCCATCACGACGATGCGGTCGGTCAGGCCCATGACGAAGTCCATGTCGTGCTCGACCAGCAGGATGCTCATGCCCTCGGCCCGCAACTGCCGCAGCACCGCGGCCAGCGCCTGCTTCTCCTTGTGGCGCAGCCCGGCGGCCGGCTCGTCGAGCAGCAGCAGCGACGGGTCGGCACACAGCGCCCGGGCGATCTCCATCAGCCGCTGCGGCCCCAGCGCCAGGTTGCCGGCCAGCTCGTGCAGGTGGTCCTGCATGCCGATGCGGCGCAGCTGCGATTCGGCCTCGGCGAACAGCCGCCGCTCCTCGGCGCGGTCCAGCCGCAGCATCGCCTTCGCCGTGCCGCTGTGCGAGCGAAGGTAGCCGCCCAGCGCGACGTTCTCCAGCACCGTCATGTCCGCGATCATCTTCACGTGCTGGAAGGTGCGCGAGAGGCCGCGACGCGCGATCTGGCGCGCGGTCAGCCCGGTGATCGACTCGCCGGCGAAGCGCAGCTCGCCGCTGGTCGCCGGCAGCACGCCGGAGACCAGGTTGAAGGTCGTGGACTTGCCGGCACCGTTCGGGCCGATCAGGCCCATGATCTCGCCCGCGCGCAGCTCGAAGCTGACGTCGTTCACCGCCACCAGGCCGCCGAACTGCTTGCGCAGCCTGTCGACCCGCAGCAGCACCGAGCCGGCCGGCGGCTTGGGACGCGACGCGAGCGCGGCCGCGCCCTCCCAGTCCCGTTCCCGACGGGCCGCCGGCCACCAGCGCGACAGCAGCCCCTGCAGCGACGGCCACAGCCCCTTGGGCGCGTACTTCAGCATGAGCACCAGCACGATGCCGAGCACGATGATCTCGAAGTTGCCGTTGCTGCCCAGCAGCGCGGGCAGCAGCTCCTTGAGCTGGTCCTCGATGATCTTGAACACCCCGGCGCCGACGAAGGCGCCCCAGACGCTGGACACCCCGCCGACGACGGCCATGAACAGGTATTCGATGCCCATCTTCAGGCCGAAGGGACTGGGGTTCACCGTGCGCTGGACATGCGCGAACAGCCAGCCCGACACCGAGGCCAGCAGCGCCGCGATCAGGAAGATCACGACCTTGTAGCGGAAGGTGGAGACGCCCATGGCCTCGGCCATCACCGTCGCGCCGCCGAGCGCCCGGATCGCCCGCCCGGGCCTCGAGTCCAGCAGGTTGCGCACGGCGATCGCGCCGACGATCGCGAACAGCCAGATCAGGTAGTAGATGGCGCGGCCGTCGGCCAGGCTGATGCCGAAAAGCTCGATGGCCGGCACGCCGAGCAGGCCGTCGTACTTGCCCAGCGACTCCATGTTGGCGATCGAGAAATTCAGGCTCAGCGCCCAGGCGATGGTGGCCAGCGGCAGGTAATGGCCGGACATGCGCAGCGTGATCAGCGCCAGCACCAGCGCGATCGCCAGCGTGATCGCCAGGCCCGCGGCCAGGCCCAGCCACGGCGACAGGCCGTAGCGCGCGCTGAGCAGCGCCGTCGTGTACGCCCCCACCCCGACGAAGGCGGCCTGGCCGAAGGACGTCAGGCCGCCGACGCCGGTCAGCAGCACCAGGCCGAGCGCGACCAGCGCGAACATGCCGATGTAGTTCAGCTGCGTGATCCAGAACTCGGGCACCGGCAGCAGCGGCAGTACCGCGAGCACCGCCAGCAGCAGCACCGGCGCGAGGCGGCGCGACCATGGGCGCGCCGCGGCGGGCACGGGGGGCGAGGCCTTCATGGCGGCTCGGTCGGAGCTCACGTCAATGCTCTTCATGGTGCGGGTCGCGCCAGCTGCGCCACAGCAGCACCGGCAGGATGGTGGTGAAGACGATGACCTCCTTGAAGGCGCTGGCCCAGAAGGAGCTGAAGGACTCGATCAGGCCGACGAGCAGCGCGCCCAGCGCCGCGCCGGGGTAGCTGGAGAGCCCGGCGAAGACCGCGGCCACGAAACCCTTCAGGCCGATGAGGAAGCCGCTGTCGTAGAAGATCGTCGTGGTCGGGCTGATCAGGATGCCGGACAGCGCGCCGATGAAGGCCGCCAGCGTGAACGAGAGCCGCCCGGCCGAGGTGCTGGAGATGCCCATCAGCCGCGCGCCGAGCCGGTTCACCGCGGTCGCGCGCAGCGCCTTGCCGTAGAGGCTTTTCTCGAAGAACAGCCAGAGCGCCACGATCAGCGCGGCCGAGGCCATCACGATGATCAGCGTCTGGCCCGAGAACATCAGCGGCCCGGCCGTGTAGCTCGCGTCCCAGAAGCTCGGATTGCGCGAGCCCTCCGCGCCGAAGAACACCAGGCCCAGCCCGGTCAGCGCGAAGTGCACGCCGACCGAGACGATCAGCAGCACCAGCACCGAGGCGTCGGCCAATGACTGGTAGGCCAGGCGGTACAGCAGCCCGCCCATCGGCGTGACCACCGCCAGCGTCAGCAGCGCCTGCGCCACCAGCGGCAGCTTCATCGGCGCGAGCCAGAGCGCGCACAGCCCGATCGCGACGCCGGGCAAGGCGCGCAGCGCGATCGGCGCCAGTTCCGCCGCGAGGCGTCCGGCGCGCGCGGCGGCGATCAGGTCCAGCACCGCGGCCAGCAACGCCATCGCGATCAGGAAGTGGATCGTCAGCGGCGTGTGGCCGAGCTGCAGCCCCGCCAGCGTCAGCGCGCCGAAAGCGACGAACTCCCCCTGAGGAATGAAGATCACCCGCGTGACCGCGAACACGAGGACCAGGGCCAGTGCCAGCAGCGCGTAGATCGCGCCGTTGGTCACCCCGTCCAGCACCAGGATGCTTGCAATCGCCCCGTCCACCTTGTCTCCTGTCGTGGTGCCGGGCGGGGCCGTTGATCGCGCGCCGCCGATGCGTGCCGGCGGCGTCGCGAACGCTCCGAAGGCCATCGCCCGGGGTTGGTCGTTCATGCGACGTGTGGCGACCGACTCTAGCGGGAAGCCCTCGGCGCTCCGTCAGTGGATGCCGCATTGACATTTCGCAATTGATTAATCCGACCGGTCGGTCGAAGTTGAGGCTCGGTGGGACGGTTTGTGCTACGCGCCGCTTCGCTAGACTGCGCCGCCATGCCTCAACACATTCCCGCGCTGGAGATCGACGGACCGCTCGCCCGCGTGACGCTGCGACGGCCGCATGTCGCCAACCGCCTCGAGCTGATCGACCTGCAGACGCTGCAGGCGCACCTGCGCGAGGTCGAGGCCACGCCCTCGGTCCGCGTGCTGTTGCTCCGCGCCGAGGGCCGGCATTTCTGCAGCGGCTTCAACATCGACGCGGTGCCCGGCGTGGACGCAGGCGCCTTGTTCGAGTCGCTCGCCGATGCCTGGGAACAGGCCCGGCCGGTGACGGTCGCGGCCCTCCAGGGCGGTGTCTACGGCGGCGCCACCGACCTCGCGCTGGCCTGCGATTTCCGGCTCGGCGTTCGGCAGTGCGAGATGTTCGTGCCCGCCGCGCGATTGGGGCTGCACTTCTATCGCGGCGGCATGGAGCGGTACGTGAACCGGCTGGGGCTGTCGATGGCCAAGCGGGTGCTGCTGGCCGGCGAGACCCTGGACGCCGACGCGATGCACGCCAGCGGCTTCCTGGATCACCTGCTCGACGACAGCGAGGCACTCCAGGCGGCGGCGCAGGCCCTGTGCGAGCGGCTCTGCGGTTTCGCGCCGCTGGCGCTCGCCGGCATGAAGCGCCATCTGAACGCGATCGCCAACGGCCGGCTCGACATCGAGGCGCTGCGCGCGGACATCGCGGTGTCGAACGCGTCGGAGGATCTGGCGGAGGGCGTTCGCGCCTGGCAGGAAAAACGCGCGCCCAGGTTCAACGGCCGCTGATCCGCACCCTGAAGGGGGAACGACGGGGGAAATAACGGGGAATGAGGGGGACGGCCGCCGCCGGCGAGGTCAGGCGGTGGTCAGACGGCTTCCAGCTCGTGGCGCCAGGCATGCAGGTGCAGACAAGCCTTCGCGGTGGCGCGGCGCAGGTCGAGTTCCTCGCGTTTGGTCCACACGCGGGCCTGGTCACGCTCTCCCAGCGCGATCACGCCAAAGGTCCTGCCATTGATCTGGCCGCTGACGTCCAGCATCGCGCGCCAGGTGGGCGGCGGCTGCAGGGTGCTCAGGCGGGGATCGGTGCGCGCATCGGCGCAGTTGAAGACGCCTTCGGACAGCAAGGCGTCGAAATAACCGGGATAGGCGCGCTGCTCGCAAACCGGCGGTTGGCGGCTCGGTCCGTCGACCGCATGGGCGCCGAGGCAGCGCAGGCGGTAGGCGCCCGGTTCGCCGTCCAGCAGCCACAGGCTGGCGTGCGAACTGCGGAAGTGGCCGCACAGGGCCTCGCTGATGGCCTGCGCGTAGCGCTCGGCCAGTTCGCCGGCGGTGTCCAGGCCGCTGTCGCGGGCCTCGGTCGCCGGCCATTCCAGTTCCTGACTGGCCGCCCGCATGGCGGCGAACAGCCCCTCGATCCTTTCCATCGTTGCGCTCGCTCCCTCATGTGTCCTTGTCATTGACGCCACGGTGAACGGCGCGGGCGGCATTCTAGGTGTTTTCCCTAAACGCTGCCAAGCCGCCGGGAGGCTGTGTTACCGGCCCATCCGTGCGACGAATGTCTCTTGCAACCGATTCGGGCGACCTTCGCGCGAGGTCATTAGCGATGCCCCGGTACGGGGAGGGTCCGGCTTATAGGAAAATACGGGTTTCGCCGTCCGCCCCTGGGGGGAACTTGGGGTGGTCGGCGCGGCATTTCAAACTCTTATCAGGATCAGGATCAGCGTGGCCAAGGATACGACCAAGACGACCATCGAAGCCGATGGTCTGCGCTATCGCTCTAAAGCTCCCGGCTCGCCCTTCGCGGCGACCTCTTCGTTTGGCGCGGCAACCATGTCGTGCTTCCTTTGCGGCAAGCATCGCCCCCGCGCGCTGCTGAAGTCCCGCAAGCTGCTGGGCAAGTCCCAGCCTGTCTGCGCTCCGTCCTGCAAGGAACTGGAAGAGCAGCTGGCAACCAAGAAGTAAGCCCAGGCTTACCGGGCGTCCTCAAGACGCCCTGAAGCAGCGTCCACAGACCGCGCGGTAACGGGAGTTGCCGCCGATCTCGACCTGCGCGCCTTCGGTCAGCTTTCGACCGGCGGCGTCGACGCGCATGTTCATCGTCGCCTTGCGGCCGCAGTCGCAGATGGTCTTCATCTCGTCCATCTCGTCGGCCAGCGCCAGCAGCGCCGCCGAACCGGTGAACAAGGCGCCGCGGAAGTCGGTCCGCAGCCCGTAGCAGATCACGGGCACATGGCGCATGTGCGCAATCTCGTGGAGCGACCAGACCTGGTCCTGCGTGAGGAACTGCGCCTCGTCCAGCAGGATGCAGGCGATGCCCGGCGACTGCGTGATCAGCGCGCGGAAGTCCGTCTCGGCGGTGAACACCTCCGCCACGCGCTGCGGCCCCAGCCGCGAGGTGATGAATCCCTTGCCATAGCGGTCGTCGACCCCGGCGGTGAACAGGCGCACCGCATGGCCGCGCTCCTCGTAGTTGTGCGCCACCTGCAGCAATGCGGTGGACTTGCCGGCATTCATCGCGGCGTAGCGAAAAAACAGTTTGGCCATGGTCCTTGCACGCCCGGTCCTGCCGGGCAGCGGGCGATTGTCGGCGTAATTGCGACCGTTCGTCGGCCGGTGCTTTCACCCCCGGGCAAGCGATGTAGCGGGGCGTCATACGCCCCACCTAATATGGATTGCGAGGGAATCGATGCACCGCCGGGACACGAGCCCGCCGGTGCGAACAAGAGCGCCAAGCGAAGCGAGACCATGAGCAAAGACACCAGCACCGCCGTTCGGGAAGACGGCCTGCGCTACGCCTCCAAGCTGGGCGGGTCGCCGTTCCAGGGCAGCGGCCAGACCCGTTCCTGCTTCAAGTGCGGTCGGCACCGTCCTCCGAGCAGCCTGCAGTCCAAGCGCATCCTGGGCCGGACCGAACTGGTCTGCAAGCCCGCCTGCGAACCCAAGACCTGATCCCCCTTCCCGGCGGCCGTCTTCAGGCAGGACGGACGGCCGCCGTCGATCGGCGCGAATTGCCACGCCCGCGCGGCTATGGGCACAATCCCCCTTTTTCCCGAAGGCCGGCCCCGCGCCGCTTGATGCATGTCCTCCAGCACCCCGCCGCAAGGCGAAGTGACCTCCCCCGAAGTCCCGGACCCGAAGGCCCCCGTCGCCGAGACGACTGACGCCGCGCTGACGGCGCCGCAAGCCGACGCCGCGCCCGCCCCGGAAGCGGGAGATGCCGCCGGCGAGGCCAGCCCGCCCGACGCGAGCACCGCGCCGAATCCGGCCAAGCCGGCCGAGGGCGGACGCGTCGACGTCCAGGCGGTCGCCGCCAAGCTGAAGGAGCTCTTCCCGGCCCTGTTCGGCGGCGGTGCGAAGCCGCTGAAGTTGCGGGTCCAGTCCGACATCCAGCAGCGCGCCCCGGGCCAGTTCACGAAGGCCCAGCTCTCGGCCTTCCTGCGCCGCTATACCGGCGGCACCGGCTATCTGATCGCGCTGACGCGGGCCAAGACCCGCTTCGACCTGGACGGCCAGCCCGCCGGCGAGCTGAGCGACGAGCACCGCAACGCCGCCCAGGAAGAGCTGACTCGCCGACGTGGCATCACCGAGGCGCGTCGCGCCGAGGAAGACCGCGGACGCCAGGAACGCGCGCAATTGCTGCGCGACTTCTTGCGCACCACGCTGACGCCGGCCAACTTCTGCGCGCTCAAGGGCCTGACGCAGGAACAGCTCGATGCCCAGCTGAAGCTGGCGCGCGAGGAGGAGGCGCAACAGCCGCCGCGTCAGGAGCGCCATGACCGGCCGCCCAGAGGCCAGGAGCATCGTCGTGGTGCCCCTCGTGGCGAAGGACGACCTGGCGGTCCCGGCCAGGCACCGCGCGGCGATGGACCCCGCCGTGATGGCCGTCCGAACGAAGGCCGCAAGCCGCCGCGCCAGCCGCGCTGATCGGCTGACCGCGCGCCGACGCGCTCCCACCATGGTTGCCGACGAGCGCCCGCCGCGCAGTGAACGCGCCGGGCGCCGCGCGCATTGCGATGGCTGCGGCCGACCGTCGGTCGGCTGCTGGTGCGCTTGCGTGCGGCCGGTCGACAACCTCACCCCGCTGCTGATCCTCCAAGACCGCGACGAGGCCGGACAGGCCAAGGGCACGGCCGGCCTGCTGGCGCGCTGCCTCGCTCGCGTCGAGCTGCGTATCGGCGAACGATTCGATCCGCCGGCCTCGACCGCCGGGCTCGTGTTGCTTTATCCGGCGACGCCCGGCAACGCCGCGACCGCGGAACCAGCGCCGGCGCGCCGCGGTGAAGCGCGCCATGGGAATCCGCTCGCTGGTACGCCGCCGCTCACCACCCTGGTTGTCCTGGACGGGACCTGGCGCCGCAGTCGACGGTTGCTGCATGAGAACCCCTGGCTGCAGGCGCTCCCGCGGATGGCGCTCGATGCGCCGCCGCCTTCCCGCTACGCGATCCGGCGCGCGCACGCGGAGTCGCAACGCAGCACGCTCGAGGCCTGCGCCCTCGCGCTGGCACAGCTCGAGGGCGACGAGTCGCGCTACGCGCCCCTCTGGGCCGCCATGGACGCGTTCATCGCCCTTCAGCAGGGTCTGGCTGACCGCGCTCCCTCGGTCGGTGGAGCCGGCGCGCGGTAAGCTGCCCGGCCATGAATCCTTCCTCCCCCGCCAATCCCCCTTCCGAGCCCCGACTCACCTCGCTGTCGCACGGCGGCGGCTGCGGCTGCAAGATCGCGCCCGGTGTGCTCTCGGAAATCCTCCAGGGGACGAGTGCCCTCCCCGTCCCCCGCGAACTGCTCGTCGGGATAGAGACGGCGGATGACGCCGCCGTCTATCGGCTCAACGACGAACAGGCGCTGATCGCCACGACCGACTTCTTCATGCCGATCGTCGACGACCCGCATGACTTCGGCCGCATCGCCGCGACCAACGCGATCAGCGACGTCTATGCCATGGGCGGCAAGCCCATCATGGCGCTGGCCCTGGTCGGCATGCCGGTGGCGGTCCTGAGCACGGCGACCATCGGCAGGATCCTCGAAGGCGGCGCGTCGGTCTGTCGCGAGGCGGGCATCCCGATCGCGGGCGGACACACGATCGATTCGGTCGAACCGATCTATGGCTTGGTGGCTTTGGGACTGGTGCATCCCTCCCGGGTGAAGCGCAACGCGGATGCCCGCGCCGGCGATGTGCTGGTACTGGGCAAGGCACTGGGCGTTGGTGTGATGTCGGCGGCGCTCAAGAAGGGGAAGCTCGACGACGCGGCCTATCAGCGGATGCTCGCGACCACGACCAAGCTGAACACGCCCGGTCCGGAGCTGGCTGCGCTCGACGGCGTCCATGCGCTCACCGACGTCACCGGCTTTGGTCTGGCAGGGCATGCCTTGGAGATCGCGCGCGGATCGGGCTGCGCGGTGGAGATCGATTGGCGGGCGGTACCGCTGCTCGAAGGCGTGCCATCGCTGGCGCGCGATGGCTTCGTGACCGGCGCATCGGGCCGCAATTGGGCCGCCTACGGCGCGGAGGTGGCCTTGGCCGGCTCGCTGCCCTCGCAGGCCCAAGCGCTCCTGAGCGATCCGCAGACCAGCGGTGGCCTGCTCGTGTCGTGCGCGCCGGCTGCGGTGGACGCGGTACTCGCCATCTTCACGCGTCACGGGTTCGACGCGGCGGCGGTCATCGGCCGCGTCACGGCATCGGGAGAAGGTCCGAAGCTGCGCGTGATCTGAGCGGCGCTGAAAAGAACAAAGGGCCCTCGCATGAGGGCCCTTGTTCGATTGGTTGCGGGGGCAGGATTTGAACCTACGACCTTTGGGTTATGAGCCCAACGAGCTACCAGACTGCTCCACCCCGCGGCTGTGATGTGCGGTGATCGGCGGGCGCCGAATCACCATTTGGTTGATCGCATCGCACGCGACCTCGTGGTCTTCGTGTCGATCCGCTCAACAACACTGTCCATGGACAGCATTCGATGTGCTGGTTGCGGGGGCAGGATTTGAACCTACGACCTTTGGGTTATGAGCCCAACGAGCTACCAGACTGCTCCACCCCGCGATCGAAGAAAGAGAGTGTAGCACGGAATCTACCGTCGTCTCAACTTCTGGCGACGGTCTTCGCAAGATTCAAAGGCCGGCCGCCTGCAACGACTGGAGAAAGCGATCAGCGTCCTGGAAGCCGATGACTCGCGCGCCAGCCAGTTCCGCCCCCTTGGGGTCGAAAAAGATCGTGCCGGGAGGGCCGAACAGCTTGAAGCGCTTGAGCAGTTCGCGGTCTTCGGCGTTGTTCGCCGTGACATCAGCCTTCAGCAACAGCGCGCCGGCGAGCTTCGCCTGCACGCGCGCATCGGTGAAGGTGAAGCGCTCCATCTCCTTGCAGGACACACACCAGTCGGCGTAGAAGTCCAGCATCACCGGCTTGCCGGCGGTGCGCAGCGCCTCGTCGAGCTCGGCGACGCTCTTGACCTTGCGGAAGTTCACCGCGACCGGCTCGCCAGCGGACACCGCCGCCGCTGGGCCCTTGCCCGCGCCAACGACACCCGCCAAGGGCTTCAGCGTGTCGGTGCCTCCAGCGGCGACGCCAATGAACTGCGACACGCCGAACACCATCGCCGCGACGGCGGCGCTCTTGCGCAGCCACACGCGAGGCGTGTTGGCCTCGACGCGCTGGAAAAGCCCCAGCAGCGCGGCCAGCGCGATCAACAGCGCCCCCCAGAGCAGCTGCGCGACGACCGCCGGCAGCACCGGTTGCACGATCCACAGCGCGACCGACAGCAGCAGCAGCCCGAAGAAATACTTGACCGTCTCCATCCAGGGCCCGGCGCGCGGCAGGAGCGTGCCCGCCGACAGGCCGAGCAGCAGCAGCGGGACGCTCATGCCCCAGGCCAGCGCGAACAGCGCCAGGCCGCCGACCGCCACATTGCCGGTCTGGCTGATGTAGAGCAGCGCGCCGGCCAGCGGCGCCGCGACGCAGGGGCTCACGATCAGCGCGGACAGCGCCCCCATCACGAAGACGCTGAAGAACTTACCGGCGGGCAAGCGCTGGGTCGCATCGGACACGCCGCCGGTGAAGCGGCTCGGCAACTGGATCTCGTAGACGCCGAACATCGACAGCGAGAAGCCGATCAGGAGCAGCGCGAACAGCGCCAGCACCCAGGGCTTCTGGAGGTAGGCCGCCAGGCCGCCGCCCGCGAGACCCGCCGCGACGCCCAGCGCCGTGTACAGCAGCGCCATGCCCAGCGAGTAGCTGAAGGCCAGGAAGAAGCCGCGCGCCCGCGACGGCGTGCCGCCCTGGCCGACGATGATCGACGACAGGATGGGGAGCATCGGCAGCACGCACGGCGTCAGCGACAACAGCACGCCGGCCGCGAAGAACGCGCCGATGACCAGCCACAGGCGGCCGGAAGCCAGCACCTCGTCCAGCGGCGAGCTCGAACGAGACGCCGCGGCGCCTGCGACCGCGCCTTCGGCGTTGCCGGTCGCCGCGGCTGCCGGCGTCGACGCCACCGCGTTCGATACGCCGAAACCGCTCAGCGCGTCCGGCGCCGCACCGATCTTCACCCCGCCATCGCCGCCGAAGCCCTTCAGGCCCAGCGTCAGCTCGCTCTTCATCGGCGGATAGCACAAGCCCTTGTCCGCGCAGCCTTGGCCGGTCAGCACCAGCTTCAGCGGCGCCGCCTGCAGCGCCGTCACCGGCACCTTGATGCTCAGCCGGTCGCGGTAGGTCTCGACTTCCTTCTGGAAGGTCTCGTCGAACTTGCGCTTGGGCGTCGGCCAGGCGATGTCGCCCAGCGTCGCGCCCGCCGGTTCCAGCTTGAACTGGTCGCGGTACATGTAATAGCCGGGCGCGATCGTGAAGTTCAGCTGGAACTCGCGATCGCCGGTCAACTGCACGTCGACCTTGAAGGCCTGGTCCGGGTCGAGGAAATCGTCGGCGCGAGCCGGGACGGCCAGCAGCGCCGAGGCCAGGGTCAGCAACAGGACCAGCGCCGGCATCAGGCGTCGCATCAAGGCAAGAGGGGTCATGAACGCGGGACGCGTGCGGCTTCGTGGACCGCGTCGTCGAGAGATCGGAAAGGCGCGAAGCTTAGCGCCAAGCGGCACGGCCTGTCGTTGGACTGGCGCCATGCCCGGTCTGCGCTGCGCGTATCGCGGATACACAAGAAAAAAGGCCAGCATTGCTGCTGGCCTTCATGCGCTTGAGCGGGTCGCTGATTATTCAGCGGCGTCGCCTTCAGCCGCTTCCGGACGATCAACCAGTTCGACGTACGCCATCGGAGCGTTGTCGCCGACACGGAAGCCCATCTTCAGGATGCGGGTGTAGCCGCCCGGACGGGTGGCGAAACGGGGGCCCAGTTCGTTGAACAGCTTGACGACGATGTCGCGGTCACGCAGGCGGTTGAACGCCAGGCGACGGTTGGCGACGGTCGGCTCCTTGGCCAAGGTGATCAGCGGCTCGACGATGCGACGCAGTTCCTTCGCCTTGGGCAGCGTGGTCTTGATCGCTTCGTGTTGCAGCAGCGAGACCGCCATGTTGCGGAACATCGCGGCGCGGTGTTCGCTGGTGCGGTTCAGTTTGCGGAGGCCGTTACGGTGGCGCATGGTGCTTTCCTTTCCTTCAGTTATTGCCGGCAGCCGGATCAGGTACTGCCGGGGGCACCGGACGGGTCTTCAGACCCGCCCTCTTTCAAAAAATCAACGCTTGTCGAGACCTTGGGGCGGCCAGTTCTCGAGACGCGAGCCCAGGGTCAGGCCGCGCGAGGCGAGCACTTCCTTGATCTCGTTGAGCGACTTGCGACCCAGGTTCGGGGTCTTCAGCAGCTCGGTCTCGGTGCGCTGGATCAGGTCACCGATGTAATAGATGTTCTCGGCCTTCAGGCAATTGGCCGAGCGCACGGTCAGTTCGAGCTCGTCGACCGGACGCAGCAGGATCGGATCGAAGCTGCTGGAACGGGCGGCCGGGGCCTGGTCGAAGACGTCGACCAGATCGGTGCCTTGCAGCTGGGCGAAGACGGCCATCTGCTCGACCAGGATCTTGGCCGAGGCGCGGATCGCTTCTTCCGGGCTGATCGCGCCGTTGGTCTCGATCTCCATGACCAGCTTGTCCAGGTCGGTACGCTGCTCGACGCGGGCGTTCTCGACGGCATAGCTGACGCGCTTGACCGGGCTGAACGAGGCGTCCAGCACGATGCGACCGATGGCCTTGGTCGGCTCGTCGCCATAGCGGCGCATGTTGCCAGGCACGTAGCCGCGGCCCTTCTCGACCTTGATCTGCATGTCCAGCTTGCCGCCTTGCGACAGGTGGGCGATGACGTGCTCGGGGTTGATGATCTCGACGTCGTGCGGGGTCTGGATGTCAGCGGCGGTGACGGGGCCTTCGCCTTCCTTGCGCAGGACCAGCGTCACTTCCTCACGGTTGTGCAGGCGGAACACCACGCCCTTCAGGTTCAGCATGATGTGGACCACATCTTCCTGAACGCCGTCGATGGCGGAGTACTCGTGCAGCACGCCCGCGATCGTCACTTCCGTCGGCGCATAACCCACCATCGAGGACAGCAGCACACGGCGCAGGGCGTTGCCCAGGGTGTGGCCATAACCGCGTTCGAACGGCTCCAGGATCACCTTGGCGCGATGACCGCCCAGGGGCTCCACAGTGATGGATTTGGGTTTGAGCAGATTCGTTTGCATGAGGTCTTTCTTTCAATACCCTCGGTTCGTTACACCGATAAGGCTGAGGGACCAACCAGGCGCGCCCAATACAGCTGACGACGCCCGGACGAGGAAAAGCCGAGCAGGCCCCTGCGGGGCCGCTCGGCAGGCACGAAAGAATTAACGCGAGTACAACTCAACGATCAGCGATTCGTTGATCTCGGCGCCGAACTCGTCGCGATCCGGCGTCTTCTTGAAGACGCCTTCCATCTTGGTGGCGTCGACGGCCACCCAGGCCGGCAGGCCGATCGACTCGGCCAGCTTCAGGCTGTCGGCGATGCGCAGCTGCTTCTTGGCCTTCTCGCGCACGGCGACGACGTCGCCGGCCTTCACCAGGTAGGAAGCGATGTTCACGACCTCGCCGTTCACCGTGATGCTCTTGTGCGAGACCAGCTGGCGGGCTTCCGCGCGCGTCGAGCCGAAGCCCATGCGATAGACGACGTTGTCCAGGCGCGATTCCAGCAGGACCAGCAGGTTCACACCGGTCGAGCCCTTGCGGCGCTCGGCTTCGGCGAAATAGCGGCGGAACTGGCGCTCAAGCACGCCGTACATGCGCTTGACCTTCTGCTTCTCGCGCAGCTGCAGACCGAAGTCGGAGGTGCGCTGGCCCGAAGTACGGCCGTGCTGGCCGGGCTTGGTGTCGAACTTCGCCTTGTCGCTGATGGCGCGGCGGGCGCTCTTCAGGAACAGGTCGGTGCCTTCACGGCGGGAAAGTTTGGCCTTCGGGCCGAGGTAACGTGCCACTTTGCGTGTCCTTCATCAATCTGACGCGCGCCCGGAGACATTCCAGGCTGCGCGCGAGTCCGGCCAGTGTTTTTGTAGGCTCGGACGGTGGGCTTCAAGAAGTCGAAGACTTCGGCTGAGGGGCGTTTCCACCATCCTCAGCAAAACGGCCGGCTGGCACTGACGCGCCAGCCGGCTGGATCTGATCGAATCAGCGATTATCGCACTGATTCCGACCGCTCTGCGCAAGCGCTTAGATGCGACGACGCTTCTGCGGACGGCAGCCGTTGTGCGGCACCGGCGTCACGTCGGAGATCGAGTTGATGCGGATGCCCAGCGCGGCCAGGGCACGCACCGAGGATTCGCGACCCGGGCCGGGGCCCTTGATCTTGACGTCCAGGTTCTTGATGCCTTGCTCCTGAGCGGCACGGCCGGCCACTTCAGCAGCCACCTGGGCCGCGAAGGGGGTCGACTTGCGCGAGCCCTTGAAGCCCTGGCCGCCCGAGGAGGCCCAGGACAGCGCACCACCTTGACGATCGGTGATCGTGATGATGGTGTTGTTGAACGACGCGTGCACGTGGGCGATGCCGTCGGCAACGTTCTTCCGAACCTTCTTGCGAACGCGCTGGGCAGCCGAGTTATTGGGTGCTTTTGCCATGGTTTGCTTTCTTCAGATGCCGCCGATTACTTCTTGCCGGTCGCCGCCGACTTGCGCGGACCCTTGCGGGTACGGGCGTTCGTGCGGGTACGCTGGCCGCGCACCGGCAGGCCACGGCGATGGCGGAAGCCACGATAGCAACCCAGGTCCATCAGGCGCTTGATGTTGATGGACATCTCGCGACGCAGGTCGCCTTCGATGGTCAGGCGGCCCACTTCCTCACGGATCTTTTCCAGATCGGAGTCGGTCAGGTCCTTGACCTTCTTGTCCAGCGGAATGCCGCAGCTGTTGCAGATCTTCTGCGCGGTCGTACGGCCAATGCCGTAGATCGAGGTCAGACCGATCTCGGTGTGCTTGTGCGGCGGAATGTTGATACCAGCAATACGTGCCATGTGCGTCCTCTAATTCGCTTGCAGTCGTGAGGCCAATCAGCCTTGGCGCTGCTTGTGGCGGGGATCGGTACAGATCACACGCACCACGCCATTACGACGGATGATCTTGCAATTGCGGCACATCTTCTTGACGGATGCCGAAACTTTCATGGTCTGCTCCTTGACCTACTCTGTTCGCTCAATCAGCGTTAATCCGGGGGGTTGCTAAAAAGCTCACTTCGCCCGGAACACGATGCGAGCACGACTCAAATCGTACGGCGTCAATTCCACAGTCACCTTGTCGCCTGGGAGGATTCGGATGTAGTGCATCCGCATCTTCCCGGAAATGTGACCGAGAACGACGTGACCGTTCTCCAGCTTGACTCGGAAGGTTGCATTCGGGAGGTTCTCGAGAATCTCGCCTTGCATCTGAATGACGTCGTCTTTCGCCATACCTTCGATACTTGCCGAATTGGGTCTGAATATTTACCTAGCCTGGTGCATCAGTTGGCCTTGAAGCTGGCCTTCTTCAGCAGGGACTCATACTGCTGGCTCATCACATAGGACTGGACCTGGGCCCAGAAGTCCATCGTGACGACCACGATGATCAACAGCGACGTGCCACCGAAATAGAACGGGACGTTGTACTTCAGCGTCAGGAACTCAGGCAGCAGGCACACGCCGGTGATGTACACCGCCCCGGCCAGCGTCAGCCGGGACAGGATCTTGTCGATGTGCCGAGCCGTCTGGTCACCGGGACGGATCCCGGGGATGAACGCACCGCTCTTCTTCAGGTTGTCTGCGGTCTCACGGCTGTTGAACACCAGCGCCGTGTAGAAAAAGCAGAAGAACACGATCGCAGCCGAATACAGCAGCACATAGATCGGTTGTCCCGGACGCAGCGCATCTGCGATGTCCTTCAGCCAGCGCATGCTGTCGCCAGTCGCGAACCAGCTCACCAGCGTGGTGGGCAGCAAGATGATCGACGACGCGAAGATCGGCGGAATCACACCCGACATGTTCAGCTTCAGCGGCAGATGCGAGCTCTGGCCACCGTAGACCTTGTTCCCGACCTGACGCTTCGCGTAGTTCACCAGGATCTTGCGCTGGCCACGTTCGACGAACACAACCAGGTAAGTCACCGCGGCCACGATCACGATCACGATCAGGCACGAGAACACGCTCATCGCACCGGTACGAACCAGCTCGAGCAGGCCACCGATCGCTCCCGGCAGACCAGCGGCGATGCCGCCGAAGATCAGGATCGAGATGCCGTTGCCCAGACCGCGTTCGGTGATCTGCTCACCCAGCCACATCAGGAACATCGTGCCGGCCACCAGACTGGTCACCGCAGTGATGCGGAACCCGAAGCCCGGGCTCAACACCAGCCCCGGAGAGCTCTCCAGCGCGAACGCGATGCTCAGGCTCTGGAAGATCGCCAAGCCCAGCGTGCCATAGCGCGTGTACTGCGTGATCTTGCGACGCCCCGCCTCGCCTTCCTTCTTCAGCGCTTCCAGGCTCGGCACCACGTAGGTCATGAGCTGCATGACGATCGAGGCCGAGATGTAGGGCATGATGCCCAGCGCGAAGACGGTGAAGCGCGACAACGCACCGCCCGAGAACATGTTGAATAGGCTCAGGATCCCGCCCTGCTGGCCCTTGAACAGCTGCTGAAGCTGCGCCGGATCGATACCGGGCACGGGGATGTGCGCCCCGATGCGGTAAACCACCAGCGCGAGGACCAGGAACACCAGCCGGCGACGCAGGTCGCCGAACTTGCCGCTCTTGGCCAACTGGGATGCGTTGCTTGCCACTGCCGCCTAGTCCTGTGCTTGGCTGATTAAGCGACGGAGCCGCCGGCGGCTTCGATCGCCGCCTTCGCGCCGGCCGTCACGCCCAGACCCTTGATCGACACCTTGCGGGTGATCTCGCCGGACTTGATGACCTTTACCGACTTCGCCAGCTCCGACACCAGGCCGACAGCCTTCAGCGTCAGCAGGTCGATTTCATCGCCGGTCAGCTGGTTCAGTTCCGACAGCGTCACTTCCGCGTTGAACGGACGAGCCAGGGACTTGAAACCACGCTTGGGCAGGCGACGCTGCAGCGGCATCTGGCCGCCTTCGAAGCCGACCTTGTGGAAGCCACCGGCGCGCGACTTCTGACCCTTGTGACCACGGCCGGCGGTCTTACCCAGACCCGAGCCGATGCCACGGCCCACGCGACGCTTGGCGTGCTTGGCACCAGCGGCGGGCTTGATGGTATTGAGTTGCATCTTCTATTCCTCGTCGATGCTGTGCTTACAGCACCTGCACCAGGTAGGCGATCTTGTTGATCATGCCGCGCACCGCGGGCGTGTCTTCCAGCGTCTTCGTGCTGTTCAGCTTGCGAAGACCCAGGCCGACGACCGTCGCGCGATGGTCGGCGCGGCAGCCGATCGGGCTGCGGACCAGCTTGACCGTGAGCGTTTTCTTGTCAGACATCTCGATCTCCTGGCGCTCAGTTGAAGATTTCTTCAACCGTCTTGCCGCGCTTGGCCGCCACTTGGGCGGGCGTGGAGCAGCGCTTGAGCGCGTCCAGCGTGGCACGAACCATGTTGTAGGGGTTGGTCGAACCGTGGCTCTTGGTCACGATGTCGGTCACGCCCATCACTTCGAAGACAGCGCGCATCGGGCCGCCAGCGATCACGCCGGTACCGGCGGGAGCCGGAGCCATGATCACGTGCGCCGCGCCGTGCTCACCCACCACGTTGTGCTGGATGGTGCCGTTCTTCAGGGCGACCTTGATCATGTTGCGGCGGGCCGATTCCATCGCCTTCTGCACGGCGACGGGCACTTCCTTGGCCTTGCCCTTGCCCATGCCGATGCGGCCGTCGCCGTCACCGACCACGGTCAGCGCAGCGAAGGACAGCGTGCGGCCGCCCTTCACAACCTTCGTGACGCGGTTGACCGCGATCATCTTTTCCTTCAGGCCGTCGTCGTTGCCTTCGGTCTGAGCGC
>Ga0102591_1000181_pt1 | contig 147205 bp, 128 predicted proteins | sample AraplaCol_mCL_r2_2_FD_76860 | JGI IMG/M metagenome (GOLD analysis project Ga0102591, IMG submission 76860) | Arabidopsis root microbial communities from North Carolina, USA - plate scrape MF_Col_mCL_r2 (SPADES assembly) (version 2) | ecosystem: Host-associated > Plants > Roots > Endosphere...
GCCTGCTGGCCCTGGTGAACCGCACCAAGCTCGGCCGCGCCATGCGCGCCACCGCCGAGAACCAGAAGGTGGCGGGCCTGATGGGCGTGAACCCCAACTTCGTGATTTCGGCCACGTTCATGATCGGTGCCGCGCTGGCAGCGCTGGCAGGCGTGATGATGGCGACGAACTACGGTAATGCGCACTTCTACATGGGTTTCATCCCCGGCCTGAAGGCGTTCACCGCCGCAGTGCTGGGCGGCATCGGCAACCTGGCAGGCGCCATGGTGGGCGGCATGCTGCTGGGGCTGATCGAGGCACTGGGTGCCGGCTACATCGGTGATCTGACGAATGGTGTGTTCGGCTCGAACTACCAGGACGTCTTTGCGTTCATCGTGCTGATCATCGTGCTCGTCTTCCGTCCGTCCGGCATCATGGGCGAACGCGTGGCCGACCGCGCCTGAGGGAGGAGACCGAATCATGAACGCTCCAATCCAATCCGCAGCCGTGGCCGCGCCGTCGCGCGTCCCGGCCAAGACCCTGGCAGCCCTGCTGGGATTCCTCGTCATCGCGCTGTGCGCACCGTTCTTCGTCCAGACATTCGGCGGCAACTACTGGGTGCGCGTGCTGGACTTCGCGCTGCTCTACATCATGCTGGCGCTGGGCCTGAATATCGTGGTGGGCTTTGCCGGCCTGCTCGACCTGGGCTACATCGCGTTCTACGCGGTAGGCGCCTACTGCATGGCGCTGCTCGGCTCGCCGCACCTGGCCAACCAGTTCGAGTGGATCCAGCAGCTGTTTCCGAACGGCATCCACCTGACGATGTGGCTGGTGTTGCCAATAGCGATTCTCGTGGCGGCCACGTTCGGCGTGCTGCTGGGGGCGCCTACGCTGAAGTTGCGGGGCGACTACCTGGCCATCGTGACGCTGGGCTTCGGTGAAATCATCCGTATCTTCATGAACAACCTGGACCGTCCGGTGAACATCACCAACGGGCCCAAGGGCATCACGGCGGTGGACCCGGTCCACATCTTCGGATTCGACTTCTCGAAATCGCACGAGATCTTCGGGATGAAGTTCACGCCGGTGTTCATGTATTACTACCTGCTGGTGTTCCTGGTCATCGTGATCGTGTTCGTCTGCCTGCGCCTGCAGAACTCGCGGATCGGACGCGCCTGGGTGGCCATCCGTGAAGACGAGATCGCGGCCAAGGCCATGGGCATCAACACCCGCAACATGAAGCTGCTGGCGTTTGCCATGGGCGCATCGTTCGGCGGTGCCTCGGGTGCCGTGTTCGGCGCGTTCCAGGGCTTCGTGTCGCCGGAATCTTTCACGCTGTGGGAATCGATCTACATCCTGGCCATCGTGGTGCTGGGCGGCATGGGCCATATCCCGGGCGTGATCCTGGGCGGCATCCTGCTGGTGGGCTTCCAGGAACTGCTGCGCGTGGTGGCGGAGCCGATGCAGACGGGCCTGTTCGGCCATGTGATCGTCGATGCGGAAGTGCTGCGTCAGCTGCTGTTCGGTCTGGCCCTGGTGGGTGTGATGCTGTATCGCCCGGCGGGCCTGTGGCCGTCGCCGCGCAAGGAAGATCGTCCGGTGGTGCGCCGGGCGGGCAGCGTGGGCCGTTTCTGAACAGGGGGATAACATGAGCAATTCCGATTTCCTCCTGTCCGTTCAGGGGGTCAACAAGCGTTTCGGCGGCCTGCAGGCGTTGTCCGATGTGGGCCTGCAGATCAAGCCCGGTGAAATTTATGGCCTGATCGGCCCGAACGGTGCGGGCAAGACCACGTTCTTCAATGTGATCACGGGCCTGTACACGCCGGATTCCGGCGAGTTCGTGCTGGGCGGCAAGCCGTACCAGCCCACGGCCGTGCATGAAGTGGCGCGGACCGGCATCGCACGTACGTTCCAGAACATCCGCCTGTTCGGCGAGATGACCGCGCTGGAAAACGTCATGGTGGGCCGCCACGTGCGGACCAAGGCCGGCATCTTCGGCGCCGTCTTCCGTCCGCCTTCGGTGCGTCGTGAAGAAGAAGGCATCGAGGACATGGCGCACGACCTGCTGGATTACGTGGGCATTGGCAAGTACGCCAACTTCACGTCGCGCAATCTGTCGTACGGCCACCAGCGCCGTCTGGAGATCGCCCGCGCGCTGGCTACCGAGCCGAAGCTTCTGGCGCTGGACGAACCGGCAGCCGGCATGAACGCCACCGAGAAGGTGGAGTTGCGCGGCCTGCTGGAGAAGATCAAGAACGATGGCAAGACCATCCTGCTGATCGAGCACGACGTGAAGCTGGTGATGGGTCTGTGCAACCGCCTGACCGTGCTCGATTACGGCAAGGTCATCGCGCAGGGCCTGCCGCACGAAGTCCAGAACAATCCTGCCGTGATCGAGGCTTACCTCGGCGCGTCGGCGCACTAAGGCCAGAAAGGCAGGAGCAAAGCAAATGACACAGACGATCCTGAAGATTTCCGGCCTGAAGGTGGCCTACGGCGGCATCCAGGCCGTCAAGGGCGTGGACCTGGAGATCCACGACGGCGAGCTCGTCACGCTGATCGGTGCCAATGGTGCCGGCAAGACCACGACCATGAAGGCCATCACCGGTCTGCAGGGCTGGGCGGGCGGCGACGTGGAGTACATGGGCAAATCCATCAAGGGCGTACCCAGCTACAAGCTGCTCAAGCAGGGGCTGGCGATGGTGCCGGAAGGCCGCGGCGTGTTCGCGCGCATGACCATCACCGAGAACCTGCAGATGGGCGCGTACACGCGCGACGACGAGGCCGGCATCAAGGCTGACATCGACCGCATGTTCGAGACCTTCCCGCGACTCAAGGAGCGTGCGAACCAGCTGGCCGGCACGATGTCCGGCGGCGAGCAGCAGATGCTGGCGATGGCGCGTGCGCTGATGAGCCAGCCGAAGCTGCTGCTGCTGGATGAACCGTCGATGGGTCTCTCGCCAATCATGGTCGAGAAGATCTTCGAGGTGGTGCGCACCGTCTCCGCACAAGGCGTGACCGTGCTGCTGGTGGAGCAGAACGCGCGCCTGGCGCTGCAGGCTGCGCATCGCGGCTACGTGATGGAGTCGGGCCTGGTGACGATGAGCGGTGACGCCAAGCAGATGCTGGATGACCCGAAGGTGAGGGCGGCGTATCTGGGGGAGTGAGCTCCCTGCCGCTGGGTTTCTCCCCTCTCCCGCCTGCGGGGAGCAAACAATCGGTCGACCTCTCGGCAATAAAAAAACCCGCTTCGCAGCGGGTTTTTTCTTTGTTACGCCAGCTTCTTCAGCAGCTCGCGCAGCATGCCGATCATCTGGTCGATCTCCTCGCGGGTCACGTTCAGGGCCGGCATGAAGCGCAGCAGGTTGGGGCGCGGGGCATTCAGCAGCAGGCCGGTCGGGTTCATCTCGCGCGCTTCTTCCACGATCTGCGGACCGATGTCCTTGCCCAGCACCAGTGCGCGCAGCAGACCTTCACCGCGCTCGCCGCCGAGGCCGAACTCGGCCGACAGCGCCAGCAGTTGCTCGCTCAGGTAGGCGGACTTGGCCTTCACGTCGTCGAGGAAGCCCGGCGCGGTCAGTTGCGAAATCACCGAGCTGCCCACGGCGGTCATCAGCGGGTTGCCGTTGTAGGTGCCGCCCTGATCGCCGGCTTCGAAGCTGGCCACATCGCTCTTGCACAGCAGGGCCGACAGCGGCACGCCGCCGCCGATGCCCTTGCCCAGCGTCATGATGTCCGGTTCCACGCCCGAGAGTTCGTAGGCGAACAGCGTGCCGCAGCGGCCGCAGCCGGTTTGCACTTCATCGACGATGAACAGCAGCTTGTGCTTGTCGGCCAGCGCGCGCAGGCCCTGCATGAACTCGCGCGTGGCGGGGATCACGCCGCCTTCGCCTTGCACCGGTTCCAGCATGATGCCGACGGTCTTGTCGGTGATCAGTGCCTCGACCGAAGCCAGGTTGTTCAGCTCGGCCTTGGGGAAGCCCGGCACCTGGGGTGCGAAGATCGTGTCCCAGCCAGCCTTGCCCGAAGCGCTCATGGTCGCCAGCGTGCGGCCATGGAAGCTGTGGTCCATCGTGATGATCTCGAACGCGCCGTTCTTGTGCTTGCGGCCCCACTTGCGCGCCAGCTTGATCGCGCCTTCATTGGCTTCGGCGCCGCTGTTGGCGAAGAAGACCTTGTCGAAGCAGCTGTTGTCGGTCAGTTGCTGGGCGAGCTTCAGCATCGGCTCGTTGTAGAACGCGGGGCTCGGGTTCAGCAGCTTGCGCGCCTGCTTTTCCAGCGCCTCGATCATGCCTTCGTTCGAATGGCCCAGCGAGTTGACGGCCCAGCCCTGCACGAAGTCCAGGTATCGCTTGCCGTTATGGTCCGTCAGCCACGAGCCCTTGCCTTCGGTGAAGACCAGCTCGGGACGGTTGGTGATGTACATCAGGGACTGGACGGGGAACTCAGCAAATGCCATGGCGGACTCCTGGGGTCGGCATGAAACGATGGACGGAGAAAAGCAAAAAGCCACGGGGGTTGCCCGTGGCTTGTCGACCTGAACAGACGCTATCTGCGGTCAGCCGCGCGGCACCCCGGTGGGGAGCAACGTACGTGCGCGGCGTCGGATGATGGCGGTGTTCATGGCGGCCAATATAAGGCGCATGCGCCCGGGTGTCAAAGCGAAATATGGCAGACCCGGGTGGCATTGTTGTGTCGGCGGAACGCGCGCGGCCCGGCTCAGGCCGCGCCGGCCGGGTGCAGATCGGCCTCGGACGTGAACGAATCGGCGAAGAACGCGTCCTCGTGAAGCTTGCACTGCGCGGAGAAATCCGTGCGTGCGGCGTTGACCATGACTGGCGCACCGCAGGCGTAGACCTCGTGGTTCGACAGATCCGGATGGTCGGCCATCACAGCCTGGTGCACGAAGCCCGTGCGACCGGACCAGTTGTCCTCGGCCGTGGCGTTCGAGATCACGGGCACGTACTGGAAGTTCGGCAGATCGCGGGCCCATTGCTCGCACAGCGCGTGCATGTACAGGTCCTGCGGACGGCGCCCGCCCCAGTACAGCGTCATCGGGCGCGTGATGCCGGTATAGGCGGCGTGCTCGACGATGGCCTTGATCGGCGCGAAGCCGGTGCCCGACGCCAGCAGGACGATGGGCTTGTCCGAATCCTCGCGCAGGAAGAAGCTGCCCAGCGGACCTTCGAAGCGCAGGATGTCGCGCTCCTTCATGGCCGGCATGCCTTCCTTGGCGCCGAACACGTAGTCCGTGAACGTGCCGCCCGGCATGTGGCGGATGTGCAACTCGATCGGGCCTTCCTCATGCGGAGGCGTGGCGATGGAGTAGCTGCGGCGCTTGCCGTCGCGCAACAGGAATTCCACGTACTGGCCGGCCAGGAACTGCATGCGCTCGGTGGCGGGCAGTTGCAGCTTGATGGCGATGACGTCGTCGGCCAGGCGCTCCAGCGAGGCGACGCGGCACGGCACCTTCTTGATGGGAATGTCACCGGCGCCGTGGACTTCGCGGCACTCGATGGTGATGTCCGACGTGGCGTTGGCGCAGCAGAAAAGGGCGCGGCCCTCGGTCTTTTCCTGCGCCGTCAGTGCCGAGGCGGCGTGGTCGCCCTGGTGGATCGTGCCTTCGGTCACGCGGCCCTTGCAGGACCCGCATGCACCGTTCTTGCAGCCGTACGGCAGGCCGATGCTATGGCGCAGCGCGGCGCCCAGGATGGTTTCGTCGGCAGCCACTTCGAACTTGTGGCCACTCGGCATGACGGTAACTTGATAAGCCATAATCGGGTCTATGAACCAAATTCTGTCGCCGCAAGCGGCGTTGTCTTCCCCGGGTGTGCGGCACGCGCGGCAGGGGCGCCGGCTGGGCCGTCCGCGCCTGCTGATCGTGGGCTGCGGTGACGTCGGCACGCGCGTCCTGCGCCTGCTGTCCACGCGGATGCGTGTGTTCGCCGTCACATCTCAGTCCTCGCGCCGGGACGCGCTGCGTCAGGCCGGTGCAGTGCCGCTGGTAGCCGATCTGGATCAGCCCGCCACGCTGTCACGCCTGGCGCATCTCGCGAGTCGCGTGATGAACCTGGCGCCGCCGCCCGGTCAGGGCGATGGCGATCCACGGTCGCGCGCGTTGCTGGGGACGTTGCGGCGCGCGGCCTGGCGCCGGGCGCGGACCATGCGTTATGGCACCAGTCCCGGCGAGGCCGCCATTCTACCCGAGCGGGGCTGGCACCGCGCGTTTGAGGCGTCCACGCGCCACCGCGCCAACGGGGCGTACATCTACGCCAGCACGACCGGCGTCTATGGCGACCGCGGCGGGGCCCGCGTCAAGGAATTCCACGCGGTCCGGCCGCAGACTGCCCGTGCGCGCCGACGCGTGGCGGCGGAGTCGGCGGTGCGGCGCTTTGGGCGCGATGCGGGCTGGCGCGCCAGCATCGTCCGGATTCCCGGCATCTACGCCGAAGACCGCTTGCCGGTGGCCCGCCTGAACAAGGGCACACCGGCGTTGGCGCCCCAGGACGATGTCTACACCAGCCATATCCACGCCGACGATCTGGCCCGCACGATGATCGCATCGCTCTGGCGCGGACGTCCCCAGCGCGTGGTCCATGCCAGCGACGACACGGAACTGCGCATGGCCGACTACTTCGACCTCGTGGCCGACCGCAAGGGTTTGCCACGCCCGCCTCGCATCAGCCGCCAGCAGGCGCGCGAGACCATCGACGCCAACCTCCTGAGCTTCATGAGCGAATCGCGCCGACTGGACAACGGTCGGCTGAAGCGGGAATTGCGGGTGAGGTTGAGGTATCCGACGGTGGCGGCGTTTTTTGATCGCTGAGGTCTGAATCTCCGGTGGTTTCTACCCTCTCCCGCGTTGCGGGAGAGGGGCGGGGGAGAGGGCCAGCGGTGCAAATTGTGATGTGGTCGGCAAGCAGACCCTCCCGCCCTCTCCCCTAACCCCTCTCCCACTTCGCGGGAGAGGGGAATAACACAAGCGGGTTTGTGAGGCATGGCTCTTGCTCTTCTCTCCGTCTAGCCATCCTGTCTATACAACATTGGTGCATCCCTGCGCCCAATCGTCCATTTCCGGTGCACGTCCTCAGGTAAACCCCGGGTTTGACTTGTATATACAGGCTGGTACATTGCCCGTCAGGTCCAGGGAGACGGGACCCCCACTACCCAGAACGACGCCCACAGGGAGCCGACAGCATGAAGCTGCACCGCCGCGCCGCATTGATCGTTACCTCCGCGCTATTTGCCACAGCCGCCCACGCCCAGAACACGCCGGTGACCATCGGCATGAGCGGATGGACGGGTTTTGCGCCGCTGACGCTGGCCGAGAAGGCCGGCATCTTCAAGAAGAACGGTGTCGATGTGGAGATCAAGATGATCCCGCAGAAGGACCGGCATCTGGCGCTGGCGTCGGGCGCGATCCAGTGCGCAGCCACTACGGTGGAGACGCATGTGGCGTGGAATGCCAATGGCGTGCCGATCACGCAGATCGTGCAGCTCGACAAGTCGTATGGTGCCGATGGCCTGGCCGTGCGCGGCGATGTCAAGGGGTTCGCGGATCTCAAGGGCAAGACCATCGGCGTGGATGCGCCGGGCACCGCGCCGTACTTCGGACTGGCCTGGATGCTCAAGAAGAACGGCATGACGCTCAAGGACGTGAAGCTGACCACGCTGTCGCCGCAGGCCGCCGCGCAGGCGTTCGTGGCCGGGCAGAACGATGGCGCGATGACCTACGAGCCGTATCTGTCGACGGTGCGCGCCAACCCGGACAAGGGCAAGATCCTGGCCACCACGCTCGACTATCCGATGGTGACCGATACCCTGGGCTGCGCGCCGAAGTGGCTCAAGGACAATCCCAAGGCTGCGCAGGCGCTGGTCGACAGCTATTTCGAAGCGCTGGAGATGATCCGCAAGGACCCGGCGAAATCCAACGAGATCATGGGTGCGGCCGTGAAGCAGACCGGCGAGCAGTTCGCGAAATCTTCCGCTTACCTGCGCTGGCAGGACAAGGACGCCAACAAGACCTTCTTCGCGGGAGAACTGGCCAGCTTCAGCAAGGAAGCGGCCGATGTGCTCAAGGACATCGGCGTGATCCGCCAGGTGCCCGACGTGACGGCGCTCTATGACGCCCGGTTCCTCAAGTGAGCGGGAGGCAGGCATGTCGCAATCGCCTACGCCGACGATGACCACGCGCGCCCCCGCGCCCATCGTCTCCACGTCCAACGAGCGCGCACCGCGTGCACGTCATCCGTGGTTGTCGCCACTGGTGCCCGTGTCGGCGCGGGCGCGCTGGGTACTCGGCCTGTCGTTCTTCGTCCTGTTCTTTGCGGTCTGGGCGATGGCGACGCTGGGCGGCTTTGTCTCGCGCACGTTCCTGGCCGATCCGTTGACGATGGCGCGCGAAGGCTGGGCGCTGTTCACCGAGTACGGTTTCATCGGCGATATCGGCATGACAGTGTGGCGCGTGCTCGGCGGCTTCGTGCTGGCTGCCGTGCTGGCCGTGCCGCTCGGCATCCTGATGGGTGCCTACAAGGCGGCCGAGGCATTCTTCGAGCCGTTCGTGTCGTTCTGCCGATACCTGCCGGCGTCCGCATTCATTCCGCTGCTGATCCTGTGGGCCGGCATCGGCGAGACGCAGAAGCTGCTGGTGATCTTTATCGGATCGTTCTTCCAGATCGTGCTGATGGTGGCCGTGACGGTGGGCGGCGCGCGCAAGGATCTGGTGGAGGCCGCTTACACGTTGGGCGCCACGCCGCGCGGTATCGTGCGGCGCGTGCTGATTCCGGGTGCGGCGCCGGACATCGCGGAAATCCTGCGACTCGTGCTGGGTTGGGCGTGGACCTACGTGATCGTGGCCGAGTTGATCGGTTCGTCGTCGGGCATCGGACACATGATCACGGATAGCCAGGCGCTGCTCAACACCGGACAGATCATCTTCGGCATCATCGTCATCGGCTGCATCGGCCTGATCTCCGACCTCGTCTTCAAGCTGGCCAACCAGCGCCTGTTTCCCTGGAGTGCCATCAAATGAGCGCGCTGTCGATCCAGCAGGTATCGCGGACCTTTGCCAACCCGAACGGTGGCAGCACGCAGGCGTTGCTGCCCGTCGATTTCGAGGTACGCGACAACGATTTCGTGACGATCCTCGGTCCCTCGGGCTGCGGCAAGTCCACGCTGCTGCGCATTGTGGCGGGACTCGATACGCCAAGCGGCGGACGCGTATTGCTCGATGGGCAGGCGGTCGCCGGACCGGGCGCGGACCGCGGCATGGTATTCCAGTCGTACACGCTGTTTCCGTGGCTGACCATTGCGCAGAACGTGCGCTTTGGCCTGCGCGAGCGCGGCATGAGCGAGGCCGAGCAGAAAGAGCGCAGCGATTTCTTCATCGCGCGCGTGGGGCTGCGCGGTTTCGAGCAGCACTTCCCGAAGCAGTTGTCGGGTGGCATGCAGCAGCGCACGGCTATTGCGCGGGCGCTGGCCAACGATCCCAAGATCCTGCTGCTCGACGAGCCGTTCGGTGCGCTCGACAACCAGACGCGCGTGCTGATGCAGGAGTTGCTGCTTGGCATCTGGGAGTCGCATCGCAAGACGGTATTATTCGTGACGCACGATATCGACGAGGCCATTTTCATGGCGAACCGCGTGGCGGTGTTTTCCGCGCGGCCGGGTCGGATCAAGAGCGAGATCGCGGTGGATTTCCCCCATCCGCGCCATTACACGATCAAGACGTCGCCCGAATTTTCCGTGCTCAAGGCACGACTGACGGAAGAGATTCGCGCCGAGGCCATGGCTTCGGCGGAGCACTGAGCGACATCCTCAACGCATCATGAACGCATCCGCCAATCAGGCACCTTCCCCCGCATCGCCGAACGGTCCCGCTGCGCTGTACCAGCAGGTCAAGGCGTATATCGCGACCCAGATCCAGAGCGGCGCGTGGCAGCCCGGCGACCGTGTGCCGTCTGAGCAGGAGCTTGTGAACCGCTTCTCGGTATCGCGCATGACGGTCAACCGTGCGCTGCGCGAGTTGTCGGAGCAGGGCAGGGTGGTGCGCGTGGCTGGCGTTGGCACTTTCGTCGCGGAGCACAAGCCGCAGTCCACGCTGCTGTCGGTGGTGAATCTGCAGGACGAGATCCGCCTGCGCGGCCATGACTATGCGTGCGATGTGATTCTGGTGGAGCGTGTCTCGGCATCGATCGAAGTGGCCGCGGCGCTGGAGTTGCGTACGGGTGAGTCGGTGTATCACTCGATCTGCATTCATCGCGAGGATGGCGTGCCGGTGCAACTGGAAGACCGCTACGTGAATCCGCGCGCGGCGCCCGACTTCATCGCGCAGGATTTTTCCGATACGCAGCCCGGCGAGTACCTGCTGCGCAACGTGCCCTACGATCAGGTGGAGCATGTGGTGGATGCGATAGCTGCCACGCCCGAGCAGGCCGTGCAGCTTGAGATGCCGCCCACCCAGCCCTGCCTGCTGCTGACGCGCCGCACCTGGACGCATGGCGTGCCCGTGACCTTCGTGCGCTGCCTGCATCCGGGCAACCGGTATCGGCTGGGCAGCCGTTTTCGTGCCGACGGCAATCCCGCCTTCGGCTAGGACAGTAGCCTGAGGCCAACCAAAAGTTGGTCCCAGGTTTTATTTTCGACTAACCTGTATAGACAGGCGCATACAAGGCGTCTGACATGACAACACAGACCATGACGCAAGATTCCCGCTCTCTCCTGACCCTCCATCCTGGCCACGTCTCGCTGGACGATCTGCGCCGCATCCATCGTGGCGAAGTGCGTCTGTCGATGGCCGACAGTGCGTGGGCCGGGGTGCGCGCCGCGCAGGCCACGGTGCAGGACATCATTGATGCCGACGCGGTGGTCTACGGTATCAATACCGGCTTCGGCAAGTTGGCCCAGTCGCGCATCCCTCACGACAAGTTGGCCGAGCTGCAGCGCAATCTGGTGTTGTCGCATAGCGTGGGCACGGGCCCGGACCTCGCGCCCGATACCGTGCGGATGATCCTGGCCATCAAGGCCGTGAGCCTCGCGCGTGGACACTCGGGCGTGCGTCCGGAATTGATCGAGGCGCTGCTGGCACTCGCCAATCACGGTGTGACGCCATGCATCCCGGCCAAGGGATCGGTCGGTGCGTCGGGCGATCTGGCACCGCTCGCGCACATGTCTTGCACGCTGATCGGCGTGGGCGATGTGATGATCGACGGTCAGCGCGTCAGCGCCGCGCAAGGACTGGAGCACGCGGGCCTGCAACCGTTCACGCTGGGACCGAAGGAGGGGCTGGCGCTGCTCAACGGCACGCAGGTCTCCACGGCGCTGGCGCTGGCCGGATTGTTCGCCGCCGAAGATGCATTCGCGGCGGGACTCGTGGCGGGCGCGCTGTCGCTGGAAGCGATCAAGGGGTCGGTCAAGCCGTTCGATGCACGCATTCACGAAGCACGGGGTCAAGTCGGACAGATCGCCGTGGCCGGTGCGGTGCGCGCGATGCTCGACGGTAGCGATATCGTCGATTCGCACAAGGCATGTGGCCGCGTGCAAGATCCGTATTCGATTCGCTGCCAGCCGCAGGTGATGGGCGCGTGCCTCGACAACCTGACTCACGCCGCGCGCATCCTGCGTATCGAAGCCAACGCGGCATCGGACAACCCACTGGTGTTTGCCGAGCAGGGCGATGTGGTGTCGGGTGGCAACTTCCATGCGGAACCAGTGGCATTTGCGGCCGACATCCTTGCACTCGCCATCGCAGAGATCGGCGCGATCTCCGAGCGCCGCCTGGCACTGCTGCTCGACACGGGACTGTCGGGTTTGCCACCGTTCCTCGTGCGCGATGGCGGCCTGAACTCGGGCTTCATGATCGCGCAGGTCACGGCAGCGGCGCTCGCATCCGAGAACAAGTCGCTCTCGCATCCGTCGAGCGTGGACAGCCTGCCAACTTCGGCCAATCAGGAAGATCACGTATCGATGGCGACGTACGGCGCGCGTCGTCTCGGCGAGATGGCCGCCAACACGGCGGTGATCGTCGGCATCGAAGCGATGGCCGCTGCGCAAGGCATCGAATTCAGCCGGCCGCTGAAGTCCTCGCCGCTGATCGAACAGGAACTGGCGCGCATCCGCAGCCGCGTGGCCTTCGTGGAATCGGATCGTTATCTCGCACCCGATATCGAGGCGATGAAGCAGTGGGTAGTGCAGGGTGATGCGGGGGCGGGGTGGCCTGAGGCGGTACGCGAGATCTTGCCGACCAATACGGGTGTTTGAACCGCCTGCCCTCTCCCCCGCCCCTCTCCCGCTTGCGGGAGAGGGGAGAAAACCGAACGCATATTGAAAGAGACAACCATGAACGCTAACGAACGTCAATTCAGCACCGCGCGCGGCCAGCGCGAAATCCGCGCCCCGCGTGGCCCGCAACTGCACTGCAAGAACTGGCTGATCGAAGCCGCGTATCGCATGCTGCAGAACAACCTCGATCCCGACGTGGCCGAGCGTCCGCAGGACCTCGTGGTCTATGGCGGCATTGGCAAGGCTGCGCGCAACTGGGAGTGCTTCGACGCCATCCTCGACAGCCTGCGTCGCCTGGGTGAAGAGGAATCGCTGCTCGTGCAATCGGGCAAGCCAGTGGGCGTGTTCCGCACGCATGCCGATGCGCCGCGCGTGCTGATCGCCAATTCGAACCTCGTGCCGCACTGGGCCAACTGGGATCACTTCAACGAACTCGATCGTGCTGGCCTGATGATGTACGGCCAGATGACGGCGGGTTCGTGGATCTACATCGGCACACAAGGCATTGTGCAGGGCACGTTTGAGACGTTCGTCGAAGCCGGCAATCAGCACTTCGGCGGCAACCTGACCGGCAAGTGGATTCTGACTGCGGGGCTCGGCGGCATGGGCGGCGCGCAGCCGCTGGCCGGTGTGCTGGCCGGTGCGTGCGTGCTGACGATCGAGTGCCAGGAGTCGCGCATCGACTTCCGCATCCGTACCCGCTATCTCGACAAGAAGGCCACGACGCTCGATGAAGCGCTGGCCATGATCGACACGGCGACGAAGAATGGCGAAGCGATCTCCGTGGGTTTGCTCGGCAACGCGGCGGAGATCGTGCCGGAACTCGTGCGTCGTGCGCAGGCCGGTGGTATCCGTCCGGACATCGTCACGGACCAGACCTCGGCCCATGATCTCGTCAACGGCTATCTGCCCGAAGGCTGGACCGTCGCGCAATGGGAAGACCTGCGCCAGCGCGATCCGAAGGCGGTGGAAGCGGCAGCGCGCGCATCCATCGTCAAGCATGTGAATGCGATGCTCGCGTTCCAGCAGATGGGTGTGCCCACGCTTGATTACGGCAACAACATCCGACAGGTAGCGTTCGACGAAGGCGTGAAGAACGCGTTCGATTTTCCGGGCTTTGTGCCGGCGTATATCCGTCCGCTGTTCTGTCGCGGCAAGGGGCCGTTCCGCTGGGTGGCGCTGTCGGGCGATCCCGAGGATATCTACAAGACCGATGCCAAGATGAAGGAGCTGTTCCCCGAGGACAAGCACCTGCACCGCTGGCTCGACATGGCGCGCGAGCGCATTGCGTTCCAGGGCCTGCCTGCGCGCATCTGCTGGGTGGGTCTCGACGAACGCCATCGCGCCGGTCTCGCGTTCAATGAAATGGTGAAGTCGGGCGAGCTGAAGGCGCCGGTCGTGATCGGTCGCGATCATCTCGATTGCGGCTCGGTGGCGTCACCGAATCGCGAAACGGAATCGATGCGCGATGGCTCCGATGCGGTATCCGATTGGCCGCTGCTCAACGCGCTGCTGAACACAGCGGGCGGCGCGACGTGGGTGAGCCTGCATCACGGCGGTGGCGTCGGCATGGGCTTCTCGCAGCATTCGGGCGTGGTCATCGTCTGCGATGGGACCGACGCCGCAGCCAGGCGCATCGAGCGCGTACTCTGGAACGATCCAGCCACTGGCGTGATGCGTCATGCCGATGCGGGCTACGACATCGCCATCGATTGCGCGAAGGAGAAGGGACTCGACCTGCCAATGGTGAATCGCTGATGGCTTTGAAGACGTTTGCGCTGGCCGACATTGCTCCCACGCCGTGGAAGAACGGTGGCGGCACCACGCGCGAGATTGCGGTGTGGCCGCCAGGTGCGGGCATGGAGAGTTTTGCGTGGCGCATCAGCGTGGCCGATATCGCGACCGATGGTCCGTTTTCGGCGTTCCCCGGCATCGATCGACAGATCGTGTTGCTCGACGGCAATGGCGTGCATCTGCAAGCGCATGACGATTCGTTCTGCCACAAGCTCGTGCGCGTGGGTGAACCGTTCGCGTTCTCCGGCGATACCGATGTGCATGCCGCGCTGGTGGATGGCGCCACGCGCGACTTCAACGTGATGACCCGCCGTGGCGTGTGCCGTGCGGAGATCAACCTGAAACGCCAGCCGTTCACAGTTGTACCCACCGATGCCATGGCGCTGCTGCTGGTATTGCGCGGCACGTGGAACGATGGCGATGGCATGCAACTCGCCGAGGGCGAGGGCGTATGGTTGCCGCTCGGCACACCGGCCCTCACCATGACGCATACGGATATTGCCGCGCTATGCCTGCGTGTGACCCTGCATATGGAGCCGTAACGATGACTCGCACCGACGCGCCGTCTGCCGACGGCATCTGGCATCACTGCCACCTGCTGCCCGATGGCAACATCGATCGCGCCATACGTGATGCGGCGCTTGTCGTTGAGGCGGGTCGCATTGTGTGGCTGGGGCCGCTGGCAGCGTTGCCCGATGGACTTGCACACCTTCCGCGTCATGATGCGAACGGCGCCTGGATCACGCCCGGTCTGGTCGATTGTCATACGCACCTGGTCTATGGCGGCCAGCGCGCCGACGAGTTTGCGATGCGGCTGGCGGGTGCCAGCTACGAAGACATCGCGCGTGCGGGTGGCGGCATCGTCTCCACCGTGCGTGCCACGCGCGAGGCCGATGAAGCCACGCTGTTCGCACAGGCCGCGCTGCGTCTCGAAGCCCTGCTGGCCGAAGGCGTGACGGCCATCGAGATCAAGTCGGGTTATGGTTTGTCACTCGATGCCGAGCGCAAGCAATTGCGCGTGGCGCGGCAACTTGGCGAGGCGTATGGCGTGTCGGTGTACACGACGTTCCTCGGTGCCCATGCGCTGCCGCCCGAGTACGCGGGGCGCGCCGATGACTATATCGATCTCGTCTGCAACACGATGCTGCCCGCGCTGGCAGAAGAAAAACTGGTCGATGCCGTCGATGCGTTCTGTGAAGGCATTGGCTTCTCGCCCGCGCAGACCACACGAGTTTTCGACGCCGCCGCGCGATGCGGCCTGCCGGTCAAGCTGCATGCGGAGCAACTGAGCAACCTCGGCGGTGCTGCGCTCGCTGCACGGCATGGGGCATTGTCCGCCGACCATCTCGAACATCTGGACGAAGCCGGTGTGGCAGCGATGGCCGAGGCCGGCACGGTAGCGGTGTTCCTGCCGGGCGCCTACTATTTCCTGCGGGACACGCATCTGCCGCCGCTCGCACTGCTGCGTCAGTACGGCGTGCCCGTGGCGATTTCCACTGATCACAATCCGGGCACCTCGCCCACTACGTCGCTGCTGCTGATGATGAACATGGCCTGTACGTTGTTCCGCATGACCGTGCCCGAGGTGCTGGCCGGTGTGACCACTCACGCGGCGCGCGCACTTGGGGCTTCGGATCGTCACGGCGCGCTGGCCGTGGGACGTAGCGCCGATTTCGCGCTGTGGCAAATCGCTTCACCGGCCGAACTGGCGTACTGGTTCGGCCGCAATCCGTGCGTGGGCGTGGTGCGGCAAGGCAAGGTGTATCGATGAACGATGGCAAGCTCTTTGCATCGTGGGCGCTGCTGCCCGAAGGCTGGGCACAGGACGTGCTGCTGACATGGGATGCGCAGGGTGCGCTTGCATCGGTCGACACCGGAGTGACACCCGATGCGTCAGTGCCACGCGCCGTCGGCCCGATATTGCCCGGCATGCCGAACCTGCACTCGCACGCGTTCCAGCGCGGTTTTGCAGGACTGACCGAATATCGTAGCGTGGCACCGGGCGACGATCCTGCAGGCGGCGACTCGTTCTGGAGCTGGCGCACGTTGATGTACCGCTTCGCACTGCGGCTCTCGCCCGATGCACTGGAAGCCATTGCCACGCAGCTGTATATCGAGATGCTGCGCGCCGGCTACACCAGCGTGTGCGAATTCCACTACGTGCATCACGATGGCGATGGCAAGCCCTATGCCGACCGCGCGGAGATGTCGCTGCGCTTGCTGCGCGCGGCGCAGGCTGCCGGTATTGGCATGACACTGCTGCCGGGGCTGTACCAGACGGCCGGGTTTGGCGACAAGCCCGCGCAGGCCGATCAGCGCCGCTTCCTGAACGATGTCGATGCCATGCACACGCTGCTCGAACGTCTGGCGCCGCATTGCGCGGCCTATGGCGCGCGGCTTGGCCTCGCCCCGCATTCACTGCGCGCGGTGCCGCCGCAGAGCCTGAAGCATGCGGTGACGGCGCTGCACGCAGTGGATGCCACGGCACCCATACACATCCACATCGCCGAGCAACAAAAAGAAGTGGACGATTGCCTGGCATGGTGTGGTGTGCGTCCCGTGCAATGGCTGCTCGACCACATGCCGGTGGATCAGCGCTGGTGCCTGGTCCACGCCACGCACATGGATTGGGACGAACGGCGGCGGCTGGCGCAGAGCGGCGCGGTGGCTGGCATCTGCCCGACCACCGAGGCCAACCTGGGAGATGGCGTGTTCGACGCAGCACCGTACCTTGCGCTGGGCGGCGCCTGGGGCGTGGGCTCGGACAGCCACGCCAGCGTGAGTGCGGCGGAGGAACTGCGGACATTCGAATACGGCCAGCGTCTGGGTCTGCAACGCCGCAACGTGCTGGCGTCTGAGCGTCACCCACAAGTGGCGGACCGTCTGTGGCTGGATGCGGTGGCGGGCGGCACGCGCGCAGCGGCACGCAATGTGGCGGGACTGGCAGTCGGGCAGCGTGCCGACTTCCTCGTGCTCGATGGCGCGCATCCGGCGCTGGCGGGACTCGACGGACCGCGTGCACTAGCCACGCATGTGTTCGCGAGCCACGGGCATGAGACACTTGCGGAAGTCCGCACGGGCGGCGTGCGTCGCGTGCAACATGGCGCGCATCCGCTCCAGGCCGAGGCCGGACGGTTGTTCGCCGAAGCGCGCACACGCCTGCTGGCCGACTGAATCGCACGAATTTTTCAGCACCCAAGCATTTCCAAGCGCCCCTGAAATACGATGTCCGCCTTTACCACCGATATCCCCGCTTTCACCCTGCAGCGCGGCACGCGTCCGCTGCTGATCTCGATGCCGCACGTCGGCACGCATGTTCCTGCGCAACTGGCGTCGCGCTTCACGCCCGAGGCGCGCACCGTGCCCGACACCGACTGGCACATGGATCGCCTCTACGATTTCGCGCGTGAGTTAGGCGCGTCGATCCTGATGGCGACGCACTCGCGCTACGTGGTGGACTTGAACCGCCCGCCCGATAACGCGAATCTCTATCCGGGCCAGGACACTACGGGCCTGTGCCCGGTCGATACGTTCGACAAGACGCCGGTCTATGCCGATGGCACGCATGGTCCCGACGATGCCGAGATCGCGCTGCGCCGCGACGCCGTCTGGCATCCGTACCACAACGCGCTGCAGGAAGAACTGAAACGCCTGCGCGATGCGCACGGCACCATCGCATTGTGGGATGCACACTCGATCCGCTCGGTGCTGCCACGTTTCTTCGAAGGCAAGCTACCCGACTTCAACCTGGGCACCGCCGATGGCAAGAGTTGCGATGCAGCGCTTGCTGCCAGCCTGTTCGAGATCGCGAACGGTGTGCCGAATCACACCGCCGCGCTGAACGGCCGTTTCAAGGGCGGCTACATCACGCGCCAATACGGCAAACCAGCGGATGGCATCCACGCCATCCAGCTGGAACAGACACAGTCTTCCTATATGGAAGAGATCTACCCGTTTGCCTACGACGAGGGCAAGGCCGCGAACATCCGCCCGGCCATCCGCCAGATGCTGGAGACGGTGTTGGGGTTCGTGGAAGCGCGCTGAGCCAGCCAGGGCTTGCTCACTGATAGCTCATTGTGAAGGTGGCAAGCCCGACGACCGTGCCCGGGGTCACCGCGCCCGTGGCGACATATTCCGCGATGAACAAAATATCCGAGGTCGTCTCGGATGGCCCCACCAGGAACTGATTGAAGTTCCGGGGGTTCGGGGAGTCTGGTCCGTAGCGCACGGCCCGTCCCGATGGTCCCGTGATCTGCAACCGCACGCCTCGGGCGGTGGAGTCTGGTGTCAGCGTCAGCCGATCTGTCCGGTTGCCGGGAGTGGTGACATCGCTGAATGTCATATACACCCGCACCCGGGAATCGCTCGGGCATGCGATGTTGATGCGGAAAGGTGTGGCGCCAGCCGCAGCGCCGCCTTGGACTAGCGACGCTCGGGAGACGGTTGGCATCGAAACACCGACGCTGGGCGTGGTGACGCTGCAGGATCTGGCAGTGATGTTCGAATTGACGATGGCTACCGACGACAGCGTCGGGGATGTCACGTCATACGGGATGTTGTGGCTGACCAGCCGGAAGAGTTCCCCGATCGACAGCGGTCCGCTGACGGTTATCGAGCCGGTCTTGATCAGCTGGTAAGTGAATGTGGCATGGCCGGAGACACCGGCCGCGTTGACGCGTCGCGTGAAGTTGTTCGGTCCAAATGAACGCAATGACGACATGACCGTGTCGTACTCCACGCTGACGACCCGTATCCCGATGCCGGGCATGCCGGTTTCCCAGGAACTGGGAACGGTGAGGGAGACCGGACGTTGCGTATACATCTGCAGGAAGAAGCCCGGGTACCTGCCCCACATCCACCAGGGCGCATTCGGCGGGCAATTGAAGGTGGTTACGCTCGAGCGAATCTCGCTTAGCGGCGCACCTATGGGTGCGTCGCGCGCGATGTTGATGTCATTGAAGGTGATCGTCGTCGGCGTGGTCGACAATGTGCACTGCAACGGCGGCGGATATTGGGCGTGCGCACCTGGGGACATTCCCAGGCAGCCCAAAGCCATCATCAGTGATGCCGGCATGGATAGCCAGCCGCTACGAACTGGATTGAACAAGGCCAACTCCGCAGGACGCGATGAGGCCAAAGTCTATGAAACGTCGCTTGTTACAGATATCGTCAATCAACGAAATCGGAAGTCTTCCGAGTTCTTTCTGGTGTGGGGTTGCTGCAGCCGGGCTACTGATAGCTCATCGTGAAGGTGGCCAGCCCGGTGACAGTGCCGGGTGTCACTGCGCCCGTGGAGATGTATTTCACGCTGAACGGCATATCGATGACCGGCTGGGAAGGTCCGATCTCGAACTGATTGGTGGTTTCGGCCGCGGAGCTATCCGCACCGAAGCGCACGACCTGACCCGTCGGACCTGTGATTTGCAACTGCACGCCCTGGGCGGTGGAGGCACGCGTCAGCGTCAGCATGTCCGTGCGGTTGCCGGGCGTGGTGGCGTCGCTTAGTGTCATGTGCACCTGCAGCCTGGCGTCGTTCTGGCATGACACGCCCACGCGAAAGTAGGTGGTGCCCGCCGTGTCCCCGACCCTGTCGAGCGCGGTGCGGTTGACCGTTGGCATCTCGACATTCACGGCGGGCGTGGTGGCGATGCAGGATCTCGACATGATGGTGGTGTTGCCAATCCCTATAGCCGATAGCGGCGGCGATGACGTCTGGTTACGCGGAATGTTATGGCTGACGAGCTGAAGCAGTTCACCCATCGACACCGATCCGCCAATGGCCCCAGTGTCCACGCGGCCAGTCTTGATCAACTGGTACGTGAATGTGGCACTTCCGGAGTACCTGTCTGCACCGACATTCGGCGCGAAGTCGTCCCATCTGCCGAGCGGGATTTCCGACAGTACCTTGTTGTCGTAACTCGTACTGATGACCCGCACGCCGACGCCGGGAATGTTGGTTTGCCAGACATCGGGAACGGTAGTGGAGACTGCGGCGCGTGGAAAATACTGCAGGTAGAAGCCAACACTTCTACTGCCTTGCCATACGTTTCGCGGGCAATTGATCGTTGTCACGCTGGATCGGATAGCGCTCAGCGGTGTGCCAACGGGTGCGTCCCGGGCGACACTGATCGTGCCGAAAGAGATTGTCGATGGCGAGGTCGACATCGTGCATTGCAATACCGGCGGCCGCGGCGGTGGCTGAATCTGGGCGTACGCACCTGGACTGATGCCCCAGCATGCCAGGACGACGAACAGTGATGCCGACATCGCGTGGCGGCCGCGACGAACCGCATTGAGCAGGTATTTCATGATGCAAAGCAATCGAGTGTATCTAGTTGGACGTCCTCGGGGGGGAGGCGGTACCGCGCCGAAATCCGATGTGGCATCGCCAAGTCTATGGATGGGAGATCGACCAAGAAATGGCTGATCGACGAATTTAGGAATTTTCTGAGATTCGTTGGGAAGGGGTGCCGCCAGGGACTACTGGTAACTCATCGTGAACGTGGCGATCCCGATGACCGTACCGGGCTGCACTTCCCCCGTGGCCACGTAGTCGACGCTGAATGGAATATTGTCGGTCGTGCTGGATGGCCCGATCAGAAATTGATGGGTGTTCAGCGTCGTTGCGGCGTCCGGTCCGAAACGTACCGCGTCTCCAGAGGGGTTCGTGATCCGCAAGCGTACGCCCTGGGCCGTGGAGCCGCTCGTCAGCGATAGCAGGTTTGTCCGGTTGCCCGGCGTCGTGGCATCGGTCAACGTCATATGCACCTGTACGTTCGTATCCTGCTGGCAATTGATGCCGATGCGGAAGGCGGTCCTGCCTGCCGTATCGCCCACGTTGCCTAGTGTCGACCGCGAAATCGTGGGTAGTGGTACATCCACGCTGGGCGTGGTCACAAGACAGGAGCGCCCTGTGACAGTGGTATCGCCGAGCCCGACCGAAGACAGCGTGCCCGACGTGACATTCGTGTTGCCGTTGGCACTCACCAGCCGGAACAGCCTGCCGACCTGCATTGTTCCGGTGCCGGTGACCGGCCCCGTCTTGATCAACTGGTAGGTGAACTGGGCGATGTAGGTGTCGGGTCTTGAGCCGGTGTTCGGAAGAAAACTCTGGAAGCTGCCGCTGCTCACATTGGAAAGCACGCGATTGTCATAAGTTCTGCTGCGCACGCGTATGCCGACACCGGGGTAGCCGGTTTCCCATACGTCGTTGACCGTGGACGATGTGGGAAGGGTCGCGTAGGCCCGCAGGCTGAAGCCTCCGTGGAGGACATAGCAGGATTCTCGTTGGCCGGCGACGGTTATGCATTGGATACGTCCGAGATTCGCGGGACAAGTTACCGTCGTGGTCGACGTCCTGACCTCACTCAGTTCGGCGCCTACCCGTGCATCCCGTGCAGTACTGATGCTGCCGAAGGAAATCGTTGCAGGCGATGTCGACATGGTGCATTGCTGTGCCTGTGCACCCGGGCTGAATCCCCAGATCCCAAGGAGAAAGACAAGTGCCGCGGGGAACATGGACCGGGCACGACGCAACGATATGAGGGTCGTGGTCATGGCGCAAAAACGTGAGGCATGGTGTCCGAAGGCGTTGGCATGACTTCGACGCGAGACCGGGCGACGTCACGAGCGGAAGTCTAGGGACCGGCTGCCCCCTCAGAAATCGCTGAATGACGAAATTGAGATGTTTCTGATTTGCGAACGAGCGTGAAGTGGAAAGCTGTGCAGCGAGGGAGACATCCCCGGTGAAACCGGGCAGAAGTGTGACGAGCGAGAGGCAGGTGAAGGAAAGGTGCGGAGCAGGCGCCCCGCACCGGGCTTGCGGCAAAAGACTTACGACTACTATTTTTTGGTGACCTTCGTATCGGTCTTGCTGCCCGTGGCCTTGTTGTACTGCGCTACATATTCCTCGAACAGTTTGCGGATCGATTTGCCGATCTTCTGGTAATCCGATTCGTTAAGGTTGGCCAGCGAGACACGGCCAGACGGATGGCGTGTGCCAAAGCCGCGTCCTGGCAGCAGCACCACGCCCGCCTCCTCGGCCAGGCGGAACAGCAGCTCCGCAGGTTCGGCCGACGCCAGCACCCATTTCACGAACTCCGGTCCGATGGCCTTGCCGCCGAGTTGCTCGATATCGAGCAGCGTGTAGTAGTCCACCACGTTGGGGTCCACCGCATCATCGGGCGCAATGCCGATCTCGCGGTACAGCGCGGCCTTCCGACTACGGATCAGCCGCTTCATCGCCTGCTTGTACGCGTCGGGCGTATCCATCAGCGAGAACAACGCGAACAGCACCATCTGCACCTGCTGCGGCGTGGACAGCCCCGCCGTGTGGTTCAGTGCCACGGTGCGGCTGTCGGCCACGATGCGGTCGATGAACTTGAGCTGGTCCGGCGTGGTGGTGATCGAGTGGTAGCGTTTGTGCAGTTGCTCGCGCTGGTCCTTCGGCAGCTTGGCAAGCTTGTCGTCGAAGATATTCTCGCGATGCGTGGCAATGACACCGAGCCGCCAACCCGTGGCACCGAAGTACTTCGAGAACGAATAGACCAGGATGGTGTTGCGCGGGCACAGCGCGAACAGCGAAACGAAGTTGTCGGCGAAGGTGCCGTAGACATCGTCAGTCAGGATGATCAGGTCGGGACGTTCCTCGATGATCGACGCCAGGTACTCCAGGCTTTCATCGCTCATGCGCACCGACGGCGGGTTGCTCGGATTGACGAGGAAGAACGCCTTGACGCTGGGGTCGCGCAGCTTGTCGAGTTCCTTGTTCGAATACTGCCAACGCGACTCGGGGTCCGCATCGATCGACAGTTCCACAAGCTGGTAATCGTTCAGTTCCGGAATTTCGATATACGGCGTGAAGATCGGCATGCCCAGCGCGATCTTGTCGCCCGCCTTGAGCAGGTGGTTCTCGCGCATCGAATTGAACAGGTACGTCATGGCGGCTGTGCCGCCTTCCACCGCGAAGAGATCGAAGTCGCCGATGAACGGGTGGTTGCCGATCATCTCCTTGCGGATGTACTGGCCGACGATCACCTCGCTCAGCTTGAGCATGCGGTCCGGCACGGGATAGTTGCACGCCAGGATGCCCTCGCACATCTCGTAGAGGAAATCGCCGGCGTTCAGGCCAAGCTGGTCGCGGACGTACGACACCGCACCGGCCAGGAACTTCACGCCTGGCACGTCCTGGTGATCGCGTGCGAACAAATCGAAGCGTTCCTCGATGCCATCGCGGCGCGGAAAGCCGCCCACGCCTTCGGGCATGTACTGGAACGAGCGCTCGGACTCGCGCATCGCGAACAGGCCGAGCTGCCAGAAGCCATGGCGCGGCACCGTGGCAAGGAAGTTCGGGTTGCCGCGTCCGGCGTTGAGCATCAGGCGGTTGGAGTCGCTGCTGGCCAGCTTGATCAGTTCATCCTTCAGTTCGAACGGCGACAGGCTCGCCAGCTTGGAGAGATCCGGTTTGCTCATGGTGTGTAGCCTCCTGGGATTTCGATTGATCGACGAGTGAGGGGGATCGGCAGTCTGGTCAGACCAGGCCGACCACTAGTGGGCCAAGCAGTGTCAGCAGCACGTTGGCCAGGGCATAGGTAATGGCGAAGGGCACGGTCGGCACCGGGCTTTCGGCCTTGTCGAGGATGCCGCCGAACGCGGGGTTGGCGCTGCGCGAACCGGACAGCGCACCGGCCAGGATCGCGGCGTTGTCGTACTTGAGCACGTAGCGGCCGAACAACATCGTCAGGAACAGCGGCAGCAGCGTGACCACGGCGCCAAGCAGGAAGATCTGCAGGCCGCTCTGGCGCAACGTGTCCACGGCCTGCAGGCCAGAGTTCAGGCCGACAATCGCGACGAACGCCGCCAGCCCGAAATCCTTGAGCAGCTGGCATGCGGCGGTAGGCATCGCGCCGTACATCGGATGCTTGGACCGCATCCAGCCGAAGACGAGACCCGACAGCAGCGCGCCGCCACCCGAACCCAACGTGAGCGGGATGGAGCCGATGCGCACCACCAGCAGTCCGATCAGCAGGCCCACCAGTACCCCGGCGCCGAAGTACACGAAATCGGTCTTCTCGCTGGGCACCAGTTCATAGCCCGCGTGCTTGACGGCGCGCTTGGTGTCTTCGGGCGTACCGTAGAAGGTGAGGATGTCGCCATGCTGCAGCTTCAGGTCGGGCAGGATCGGCAGCGGATGGTCATAGCGTTCGATGCGCTCCACGTAGACGCCATGGCGCATGTCGCGGCCGACCTGGGCAATGATTTCGGTCACCGACTTGTTGTTCATGCCCTTGAGCGTGAACACGGCGCGTCGCGTCTGCATGACCATGCCCATGCCTTCGGCGTCGGCCACTTCTTCGCCGATCACAAGCGCGGTGGGCACCATCGCGTCGCGGCGGCCCACCAGCAGCACCAGGTCTCCGGCTTCGAGAACGGTGTTCTGATCGAACGCGAGGGGTTTGCCGCCGCGCTGGACCTTCTCTACCGTGACCAGGTCCTCTCCGCCCACTTCGATGTCCTTGACCGACTTCCCGGCGGCGCCGGTGACGCGGAACAAGCGGCCCACGAGCCGGGGCAGCGCGCCAGCCTGGCCTGGACCAAACTGCGGCAGGCCGCCGTGCATGGCGGCCTCCATCTTCTTGGCATCGGTCTTCAGGTCCGAACCCATGAAGCGCGGCAGGATGTTCACGCAGACGATGATGGCGCCGAGCGAGCCGAACACATAGGTCACCGCGTAGCCGATGGCCACGTTGGCCTGCATGGTCTTCACCACGTCAGGCGGCAGCCCTAGCTTGGTAATAGCGTCGCCCGCCGTACCGATGATGGCGGACTGTGTCATGCCGCCCGCTGCGAGCCCTGCGGCCAGGCCCTTGTCGAGATGGAACAGCTTGGCCAGCACTACCACGGTGACGAGACCGGCCACGGCCATGAACACGGCCATCGCAATCTCGCGCAGCGAACTGCGGTTCAGCGAGTTGAAGAACTGCGGTCCGCTTTCATAGCCCACCGCATAGATGAACACGGCGAACATCACGGCCTTTACGCCGTTGTCGATCTCCACGCCCACCTGGCTGATGATCACGGCGGCCAGCAGCGAGCCAGCGACGCCGCCCAACTGGAATTTCCCGAAGGTGATCTTGCCGATGGCGTACCCGATGGCCAGCGACAGGAACAGCGCTGACTCGGGTGATTTCTGGAAGATGGCATGTAACCAATCCATGGAACCTCCTTAAAGCGTGACGCGGATGAGGGGGCGCATGATCCGGTGCGCGAGGCGCCGGGCATGCCGGACACAGCTACTGCGGCACCATGCCGCGGCTGACCATTACGGAATTAGCCAAACGGCCACGCAATGGCGTCGGGGAGAGAGGATTGGAATCGAGGAAGGCTGGGCCGCTCACGGCGTGGCCGGACTGCGGGGCGGATACGGATGGCATGACGCGACGCGGGCCTCCCTATGGCTCATGGCAAGCCTGCGGCCGTGCGGCAGGCGAGAGCCATTATCAGCGTGGGGTCGCAACGTGCGTACTGAAAGCTTTTGACAGCGTATTAAACGGGATCGTAAATCCTTCAATTATTCTGCTCCGCGCAAGAAAAAGCCCCGCATGGGCGGGGCTGGGGTGTTGCAGTTGGCGCGGATTCAAAGCGGCCGATGCGGCCGCCCATTACTTACCCATCACTTTCCGCTGTTGAGTCGATCCTGGATGTGCTTGGCGCGTGCATCGGAGCCAGGGTGTGAGCTCAGCATGCTCGACTTGCCGCCATCGAGCTTGGCCAGTTTCTGGAACGCGGTCACCAGCGCTTGCCGGTTGGCCCCGTTCTTTGTGAGCAGGTCGAACGAGTAATCGTCGGCCGCCGACTCCTGGCGCTGCGAGAACTGGGCATTGATAAACGTCTCGCCCAGTTCCCCGATCTGCGACGACGACAACGCGGTCAGCGCCGTGTTGCCCGTGGAGCCGAGCAGCCCGCGCGCCGCCGCCGTGGTGTATGCCACCTGCATGGCTGCCTTGGTGTGGCCCAGCGCCACGTGTCCGATTTCGTGGCCGAGCACGCCGCGCACTTCGTCGTCGGTCATCAGGTCCATCAGTCCGCTGTAGACGCGAACACAACCATTGGCCATGGCCCACGCATTCACGTCCTTGGTCACATAGACCTTGGCATCGAGGGGCAGGCCGGTGTTCTTCAGGCCGCTCATGATGTTCACCAGGCGTTTTGCGTAGGTGCTGTCGGCTGCGGCGAGCGTGTTCTTCTTGTCCATCTCGGCGCAGGACTGGTCGGAGAGCTGCTTCACGCTGGCATCGCTGAGCGTGGCGGCCGTGAACAGGCTGCCGCCGGCCTGGGTCAGGCTATCCATGTTGGCACCTGCACAGCCGGCAAGCAGGGCGGCGCAGCCGAGGGCCGCAGCGGTGGCGGTGGCATTGGCGAGGAGTCGCTTCATGGTCGGTTCCCTGTATCGATGTGTTCTGGTTGGAGCCTCGAAGGATAAGCAAGCGCAACCGCACTCGCCAGCGGTTTATGTCTGACATGGCAAAGGTTTGATTTGACTCCGCCAGATGCCCCGGCGACACCCTGCGACGGCAGCGTGGCGCAGGCCACATACCGCGCGGCGGGGGCTGTGCGAAGGTCTGTCCATCCGGATTCCACCCGGCGTGAAACAACGAGCGGCACCGCACATATCGGCACGGGTGTAGGCCGCAACATGCAGGTATGGCAGTAGTTGAATGTATGCCAAGAAAAACAAAAAAGCATTTGTCGACACTGGAACGGGGCTTGGTTGGGCGCAGGGTCAGAAACTTTCTGTGATGTGCTTCAAGCTCCATTCCCATCGAAACCCGACTATTGGGAAGACCGGGAGCTTGTGACATGCGCAGCCTGATCATCAATGCCGACGATTTCGGATTTGACCAAGAGACGTGCGCCACCACGGTGGATTGCTTCGAAGCGGGCCTGCTGACCAGCGCCACCATCATGGTAGGTTGCGAGGGTTCCAAAGCCGCCTACGAATACGCGCGCGAAAACCGCAAACGCTTTTCGTTCGGCCTGCACTTCAATATCGTGGATGGCTTCGCGCCGGCAGCCAACCAGGCCAATTCGCTATGCGACGAAAGCGGCAGCTTCCGCGAAAGCGACGACCAGCGCCTGGCGGCCATGTGGGGCAGGCTGACGGTGGCCGACATCCGGCGCGAATTCCGTCTGCAACTGGAAGAACTGCGCGACAACTACGTGGAGGTCACGCACATCGACAGCCACGGCCACCTGCACAAATTCCCCGCAATCATTTATTCGCTGCGCTCCGAAATGCGCCGCGCCGGCGTGACCTGGGTCCGCCGTCCGCAGAACGTATTCCTGCGCCCCAACGGCAAACGCCGCGTGATCAACAACGTCTTCGCCATCCCGTTCTGGGGGTTGATGCGCACCGACTACTACTGCGCCGTGGACAGCGGCGACGAGATGTGGGCCAAGCGCCTGCCCGAACTGCTGCCCGAAGGACTGACCGAAGTATCGGTCCACCCAGGCCGCAACGAGGCGTGGCGCTACAACGAAGCCAGCCCGTTGCTCAAGCCGGACGAATTCCGTCGCGCGCTGAACGAAGCGGGGATCGAGTTGACGAGGTATCGGGCGTTTGGGTGAGGGGTGCAGAAAACAGAAAACCCCGCAGCGTTGGTGCTTGCGGGGTTTTTTTATGAAATGCGCGGAAAGCTTTGGTGCCCGGGGTCGGACTCGAACCGACACGCCTTGCGGCGGGGGATTTTGAGTCCCCTGCGTCTACCTGTTTCACCACCCGGGCCTGGGTCTGGCAACGGCCGCAATGGGCGTCGCGCGACGATGAAACGCGGATTATGCCGGATTTTCGGGCGCCTCACAACCGCTGGGCGCTGCGTCGGCCACACGGGCGCAATCGGGCGGTCACGGCAGTTGGGGTAGGATAGCGCGCAGCCGCGTCATGCGGCCACGCCGTGTTTCTTACCGGAGCCGAGTGCCATGTCCGCCGAGCCGACCCTCGACCTCACCGTAGCCGCCAGCCTTGCCGCGCTGGCCGCCTTGCCTTCGCAGGACCCCGCGTTCTACGCCCAGGCGTATGACAACCGCGCCAACGTGCCGGACAACGCCGTGCATATGGCGCGATGGGCGGCGGATTCGGCGCTGGTGCGCGCGGGTGCCGTCACGTATTTCGAGGATCTGGCTTACGGCGATGCCGCCAGCGAGACCCTCGACTACTTTCCCGCCAATTCCCTCGACGACGATCATCCGCCGCCGCTGCTCGTCTTCGTGCATGGCGGCTACTTCCGCGCGCTGGACAAGCGCGACCATAGTTTCGTGGCGAACGTGCCCACGCGCCGTGGGGTGTCCGTGGCCGTGGTCAACTACGCGCTATGTCCGGCGGTGAGTGTCGAGACGATCGTCAGTCAGGTGTTGCAGTCGGTGGCATGGCTGTATCGCGAGGCCGAGCGGCTCGGTCATGATCGGCGTCGCATCTTTGTGGCCGGACATTCGGTGGGCGGACATCTGGTAGCGATGCTGATGGCGGCGCGCTGGCCGGACGTCGGTGCCGACCTGCCGGTGGATCTGATCAAGGGTGGTTTGTCGATCAGCGGCCTGTACGACATGGAGCCGCTGCGTCGCACGGGTTTTTTGCAGTCGGATCTGCAACTGACCGAAGCGGCCGTGGCGCGACTCTCGCCGGCCTATATGACGCCGGCTACGGGCGCGCCATTGATTACCGCTGTGGGTGAGCTGGAATCGAGCGAGTATCACCGACACAATGCGCTGATCCGCGCCGCATGGCCGGACAACGCACGCGAAGACATCGCGCTGCCGGGCAAGCACCATTTCACGGCGATGGATGATTTGATGCGCGATGACAGTGTGTTGAGCCGGGCGCTGTTGGGGATGATTGCGGGGGTTTGAGCTTCGATTCCCGCTGATGGTTTATTCCCCTCTCCCGCTTGCGGGAGAGGGGTTAGGGGAGAGGGCAGGCGCTTCGTCTGCGATAGACGTGGTTAGAGCTTGAAGCTCTGGCCCTCTCCCCCGCCCCTCTCCCGCACGCGGGAGAGGGGAGAAAGATCAGGGCGGGAGAGGGGAGTAAACACAGGGTGATCAACTACCCCTTCAACTCCAACACCTTCAGCAACGACGACGTATCGTCTTTGCCCCAGTCCTGACGCATCAGCTCGACCAGTTGTCCCGACGTAGCCCGCATCGCAGGCAGGTCGATACCCAACTCCCCCGCCAGATCAGCCGCCAGGCCGAAATCCTTCGCATGCAACCGCGATTCGATGCCGGCGGCGAAATCGCGTGCCACCATCTTCGGGCCCATCAGGTCGAGCATGCGGCTGCCGGCCATGCCGGTGGACATTGCCTGGAAGACCTTGCCGGTATCCACGCCCTGCGCGCCTGCGAAGCGCATCGCCTCGGCAATGCCCTGGATGTTCACCACTTGGGCGATCTGGTTGCACAGCTTGGCCACTTGTCCGGCGCCGTTGTCACCAATATGCGTGATGGTCTTGCCAAGGCACTCCAGCATCGGCCGCACTTTCTCCAGGTTCTCTGCCTTGCCGCCGACCATGATGGTCAGCGTGCCCGCCTGAGCGGCGGTCGTGCCGCCCGATACCGGGCAGTCCAGCGCTTCGATACCCTTGGCGGCCAGCGCCTGCGCGATCTCGCGCGTGACCACCGGCGAGATCGTGCTGTGGTCGACGCAGATGGTGCCGGGTGCGGCGCCTTCGATCACGCCGTTCTGGCCGAGCAGGACTTCGCGCACGTCTTCCGATGTGGTCACGTTCGTGAATACCACCGCCGCGCCGCGAGCGGCCTCAGCGGGCGTGAAGAACGGTTCCGCGCCCAGCGCGCGGGCAGCGTCGGCGGCCTCGGGGCGGCGTACAAAGGCGCGCACCGTGTGGCCGGCGCGGATGAGGTGGCCAACCATCGGAGCGCCCATCGCGCCCAGGCCGATAAAAGCTACGGTCGTCATGTTTGCGGACTCGATTGAAAAGGGTTACTTCGCGGCCAGCCGCCACAGCGACGTGACTTCGGCCTTGCGTGCGGCGTGCAGCGGATCTTCGGCATCGGCGGCCTTCGGATGGCGCGGACGCACATCCGAGCGGCCCAGTACCTTGAGACCAGCGGCATCGATCCAGCCCAGCAGTTCCTCGCGGGAGCGCAGGCCGAGATGCTCGGCAAAGTCCGACAGGATCAGCCAGCCTTCACCGCCCGGCTCCAGGTGCGCTGCCAGCCCGGTCAGGAAACCGCGCAGCATGCGGCTTTCCGGATCGAACACCGCGTGCTCGATGGCCGAGCTAGGACGCGCCGGCACCCACGGCGGATTGCAGACGATCAGCGGGGCGCGGCCTTCGGGGAAAAGGTCGGCGTCGACGATTTCCACATCGTCATCGAGACCCAGCCGTTCGATGTTCTCGCGTGCGCAGGCCAGCGCGCGCGGGTCCTGATCGGTGCCGATCACACGCCGCACGCCTCGCTGGGCCAGCAACGCGGCCAGCACGCCGGTGCCAGTGCCAACGTCAAACGCCAGTGTATCGGACGGCAGCGGCGTCTTGGCCACGAGTTCGAGATACTCGCCGCGCACGGGCGAGAACACGCCGTACCACGGATGAATGCGCTCGCCGAGCATCGGAATCTCGACTCCCTTCTTTCGCCATTCATACGCGCCGATCAGGCCGAGCAGTTCGCGCATCGACGCCACGTAAGCCGCATCGGCCGGGCCGTAGACCTGTTCGCAGGCTTCCTGCACATCGGGCGCACGGCGCAGCGGCACCACATGGCCGGCCTCGAACGGCAGCAGCAGCATGCCGAGCGTGCGGGCGCGCTGCGATTGGGCCAGCCGGTGCTTGTGGAAGGACTCGGTGATGCTGACGGGCGTCTTGTCCGCATTGCGGGACTTGCGTTGCGGCTTCTTGTCCACACGGCGCGCCATGGCTTGCAGCAACTGGCGCGCGTTCTGAAAATCGCCGCGCCAGAGCAGGGCGGTGCCTTCACTCGCCAGCCGGTAGGCAGTATCGGCCGGCGTCTGGTCATCGGCGATCACCACGCGCTTGGGCGGCGGCAGGCCGGACTCGGAACGCCAGAGCGCGCTGTGCTCGGCACCGTCTTCGGTCCAGTGGATGGTGGGGAGGGGTTGGGCAGGAGACATTGCTTATATATATGTACGTGTGGTGAGCTTACAGCTCATATGCCTCGTGATCACCGGACATCGCTTGCTCCACGAGCTTGCGGTTCAGCGTCGGCGAGAACAGTTCGATGAAGGTGTAGACGAAGCTGCGCAGATACGCGCCTTGCTTGACGGCCAGATGGGTGACATTGGTGCCGAACAGGTGGCCCACAGGAATCGCGCGCAGATTGCGGTCCCGCTCGGGATCGAAGGCCAGTCCAGCCACGATGCCGATGCCCAGGCCGATCTCGACATAAGTCTTGATCACGTCGGCGTCGATGGCTTCGAGGATGATGTCCGGCTCCAACTGGCGCAATTCGAATGCCTTGTCGATCTTGGGGCGCCCTGCGAAGTTCACGTCATACGTGATCAGCGGATAGGCGGCCAGATCGTCGAGCGTCAGGTGCTTCTTCTCTAGCAGCGGATGATCGGCTGGCGTAATCGCCACATGCTGCCACTGGTAGCCGGGCAGGGAGACCAGCGCCTTGTCGCGCGTGATGCCTTCCGTGGCGATACCGATATCGGCCTGGTCGTGCAGGATCATGTCTGCGATCTGAGCCGGCGTGCCCTGCTGGATCGACAACCGCACCTTGGGGTACCGCTTGGTGAACTCCGCGATCACGCGCGGCAGGGCGTAGCGCGCCTGCGTGTGCGTAGTGGCGATGGTGAAGTTGCCCTGGTCCTGCGCGGCGTAATCCTTGCCCACGCGTTTCAGGCTTTCCACCTCCTGCAGGATCTTTTCGACCGAGACAAGGATGCGGCGGCCCGGCTCGGTCAGGCTGCGGATGCGCTTGCCGTGCCGCGTGAAGATATCGACACCCAGCTCTTCCTCAAGCTCGATGATGGCTTTGGAGACGCCGGGTTGTGATGTGTAGAGCGCTTTTGCGGCTTCGGTCAGGTTGTAATTCTGGCGGACGGCCTCGCGCACGAAGCGAAACTGGTGGAGATTCATATAACTTCGCTCGTATAAACAAACAACTTCTTATTAGTTTGAGATATGAGGCGAGTTTATTACGATTCTCGAACTTTGTTAAACGCCCGCCTGCCCGAATTGCGTCCGCATCTTGCCTGCCCCAGGTGAAGTTGGCGCCCCAGGCGGGCCCAAGTCGAGAAAAAGTCCCCGATGTCCCTAGCCTTCACCGTCTCCGGTCTGCTGGTAGGTATCCTGGTTGGCCTGACCGGGGTAGGCGGGGGTTCGCTCATGACGCCGCTGCTCACGTTGCTGTTCGGCTTCTCGCCGGCTACCGCCGTGGGCACCGATCTGGCCTTCGCGGCCATCACCAAGGGCTTCGGCACCATCGCCCATCGCGCGCATGGCCATGTGCAATGGGCCGTGGTGCGCCGCCTGTGCCTCGGCAGCCTGCCTACCGCCGTGATCGCCATCCTCGTGCTCAAGAGCGCGGGTGAGCTGAACGCGCAATGGCTGCATGCCATCCGCCTGACGATTGGCGTCTCGGTGCTGCTGACCGTGGTGTCGCTGCTGTTCCGCAAGCAGATGCTGGCGTGGCTCGAACGCAATCCGCGCTTCCAGTTGCATGGCCGCCGCCAGGTGGTGGCGACCGTGGCAGTCGGCGCCGTGATCGGCGTGCTCGTCACGGTGTCGTCGATCGGCGCGGGCGCCGTGGGCGCGACGCTGATCCTGCTGCTGTATCCCCACATGAAGCCCGCCGAAGTGGCTGGCACCGATATCGCCTACGCCGTGCCGCTTACGGCCGTGGCCGGGCTGGGCCACGTGTGGCTTGGCACCGTCGACTGGAATTTGTTGCTGGCGCTGCTGGTGGGCTCGATCCCCGGCATCTGGCTTGGCGCGCAATTGTCACGAAAGCTGCCCGAACGGCTCGTGCGCGCCGCACTCGCGACTACGCTCACGCTGGTCGCCATCAAGCTCGTTTCCTAAGCATTCACGAATACTGAACGGACCCCGCCATGTATCAGTACGATCAATACGACCAACGCATCGTCCAGGAACGCGTCGCGCAGTTCCGCGACCAGGTTCGCCGCCGCGTGGCGGGTGAACTGCCTGAAGAGGAATTCCTGCCGCTGCGCCTGCAGAACGGCCTGTACATGCAGCGCCATGCCTACATGCTGCGCGTGGCCATTCCCTACGGCCTGCTGGCATCGAAGCAGATGCGCATGCTGGCCCATATCGCGCGTGAGTACGACCGCGGCTATGGTCACTTCTCCACGCGCCAGAACATCCAGTACAACTGGATGGAACTGGAGCGCGTGCCCGACGTGCTGGCCGATCTCGCCAGCGTGGAAATGCACGGCATCCAGACCTCGGGCAACTGCGTGCGCAACATCACGACCGACCAGTTCGCCGGCGTGACCCCGGACGAATCCGTGGACCCGCGCGTGCTGGCCGAACTGCTGCGCCAGTGGAGCACGTTCCAGCCGGAATTCGCCTTCCTGCCGCGCAAGTTCAAGATTGCGATCTCGGCCACGAAGGATGACCGCGCCGTGGTGCAGATGCACGACATCGGCATCTACGCGTACAAGAACGAACAGGGCGAGACGCGCCTGCGCATCCTGGCCGGTGGCGGCCTGGGCCGCACGCCGATCCTGGGCACGATCATCAAGGAAGACCTGCCGTGGCAGCACATGCTGACCTACGTGGAATCCGCGATCCGCGTGTACAACCGCTATGGTCGCCGCGATAACAAGTACAAGGCACGTATCAAGATTCTCGTGAAGGCTATCGGCGCCGAGAAGTTTGCGGCCGAGGTCGAGGAAGAGTGGCAGTTCAGCAAGGATGGTCCCGGCACGCTGACGCAGGTCGAGTTCGACCGCGTGGCGCAGTACTTCCAGCCGCCCGCCTATGAAAAGCTGGCCGATACCGATGCCTCGTACGAGAAGCACCTGCTGGAAAGCAAGGCGTTTGCGCGCTGGGTGAGCCGTAACGTGCGCGCGCACAAGGTGCCGGGTTACGCGTCGGTGACGCTGTCGACCAAGCCGGGTCCGGTCTCGCCTCCGGGCGATGCGACGGATGCCCAGATGGACGCCGTGGCCGATCTGGCCGACCGCTACGGGTTTGGCGAACTGCGCGTGGCGCACGAGCAGAACCTCGTGCTGCCGGACGTGCGCAAGAAGGACCTGTTCGCGCTGTGGGAAGAAGCCAAGCTGGCCGGTCTGGCGACGGCCAACATCGGGCTGCTGACGGACATCATCGCCTGCCCGGGTGGTGACTTCTGCTCGCTGGCGAATGCCAAGTCGATACCGATTGCGCTGGCCATCCAGGAGCGTTTCGACAATCTCGATTTCGTGTACGACCTCGGCGAAGTCTCGCTGAACATCTCCGGTTGCATCAACGCCTGCGGTCACCACCACGTTGGCAACATCGGCGTGCTGGGCGTGGATAAGGATGGCTCGGAGTGGTACCAGGTCACGCTGGGCGGTGCACAGGGCAATGACTCGGCCATCGGCAAGGTCATCGGCCCGTCGTTCAGCGCGGAAGAAATGCCTGAAGTGGTGTCGCGCATCATCGACACGTTCGTGGCCCATCGCGCCGAGGACGAGCGCTTTATCGATACGTTCGCACGCATCGGCATCGCGCCGTTCAAGGAACGCGTGTACGCCGACAAGCAGCGCGAAGAGCGCGCCACGGCCTGACGAACGGAGAGACTGAACATGGCAAAGATCATTCAACTGCAACGCGATGACGCGGCCCAATTCCGTCCGGTCATCGTGGAAGACAACTGGACCGTGCTGCGCGCCACCGAAGAGCAGCCGCTCGACGATGCCCGCATCGCCGCCGCCGCACAGAGCGGTGACGCCGTGCTGTTCCCGCTGGCCGTGTGGAAGGCCAACGAGGCACTGCTGGCTGGCCGCGATACCGCCATCACCGGCGTGTGGCTGGCCCCGGAAGACGAACCCGGCGATGCCGAGGCGCTGTTCGACCGCGTGTCGCTGGTAGCGGTGGACTTCCCGGTGTTCCGCGATGGCCGCGGCTTCTCGTCGGCCTACCTGCTGCGCACGCGCTATCACTGGAAGGGCCAGCTGCGCGCCATCGGCGACGTGCTGCGCGACCAGCTGAACTTCATGAAGCGCTGCGGCTTCGACGCGTTCGCCGTGCGTGCGGATCGCAACATCGATGACGCCATCAAGGGCTTCACCGAATTCACGGTGGCGTATCAGGCTTCGGTCGACGAGCCGCTGCCGTTGTTCCGCCGTGCCCGCGCAGACGTGACCGCGCAAGGTTCGGCATGAGCACGATTTCCGAGATCCCCGTGATCGAGGCCGACGCTGTGCCTCAGGTCTCGTCGCTGCGCCCCCCAGCGCTGTGGACGATGCCGCTGTACACCGGTTCGATCGAAGCCCTCGACGCCAAGGAGCTTGCGCTGGCCGAACGGCTGGCCGGCATCGCCGCGCGGTTCTACCGTGCGCGCTTTGCCACGAGCCTGGCTGCCGAGGACATGGTGCTGACCGACGCAATCCTGCGCGGCAGCGACGCCGTGCGCGCGGGCATTCGCGTGTTCACGCTGAACACGGGTCGCCTGCACGCCGAGACACTGGCTGTGCTGGATGACGTGCAAGAGCACTACGGCTACACCGTGGAACAGTTCACGCCGGACCCGGAAGTCGTGGAGAAGTACGTGCGCGACCATGGCCTGAACGCGATCTACGACAGCGTGGACTTGCGCAAGAGCTGCTGCGGCATTCGCAAGGTGGAGCCGCTGAACCGTGCGCTTTCGCACGCCGATGCCTGGATGACGGGCCAGCGCCGCGAGCAGGCTGTGACGCGCGCCGAGCTGCCGTATGAGGAAATGGACGAGGCACGCGGCATTCCCAAGTTCAATCCGCTTGCGGACTGGACCGAAGCCGAAGTGTGGGCCTACCTGACGCGCCATAACGTGCCCGTCAACGCGCTGCACGCCAAGGGCTACCCGAGCATCGGCTGCGAGCCGTGTACGCGGGCCGTCAAGGCCGGTGAAGACGTGCGAGCCGGACGGTGGTGGTGGGAGAGCAAGGACTCGAAAGAGTGCGGGCTCCACGAGCAGAACATCAAGCATTGAACGAATGACAAGAGGCCGATAACGACATGGGCATCATGAACGACATCGCAGAAGCAGGCGTGGCCGCCAACGTGGATCACTTGCTGCAGGTCCAGAACGACCACCTCGACCGGCTCGAAGCCGAATCGATCTACATCATCCGCGAGGTGGTGGCCGAGTGCCGCAACCCGGCGCTGCTGTTCTCGGGCGGCAAGGACTCGATCGTCATGCTGCACCTGGCGCTGAAGGCGTTCCGCCTGGGCGACCGCAAGGTGGAGCTGCCGTTCCCGCTGGTCCATATCGATACCGGCCACAACTATCCCGAAGTCATCACCTTCCGCGATCAGCGCGTGGCCGAACTCGGCGCGCGCCTGGTGGTGGGCCATGTGGAAGATTCGATCAAGCGCGGCACGGTGCGCCTGCGCAAGGAAACCGATTCGCGCAACGCCGCACAGGCCGTGACGCTGCTGGAGACCATCGAGGCGCACAAGTACGACGCGCTGATGGGCGGTGCCCGCCGTGACGAAGAGAAGGCCCGCGCCAAGGAGCGCATCTTCTCCTTCCGCGACGAGTTCGGCCAGTGGGACCCGAAGGCCCAGCGTCCGGAGCTCTGGAGCCTGTACAACGCACGCATGGCGCAAGGCGAACAGATGCGCGTGTTCCCGATCTCGAACTGGACCGAGCTCGACGTGTGGCAATACATCGCCCGCGAGAACCTGGCCCTGCCGCCGATCTACTACGCGCATCAACGCGAAGTGGTGCGCAAGAACGGCCTGCTGGTGCCGGTGACCCCGATCACGCCGAAGCAGGATGGCGACGTCAGCGAAGTGATGTCGGTCCGCTTCCGTACCGTCGGCGATATCAGCTGCACGTGCCCGGTGGCCAGCGTCGCCGCCTCGCCGGTGGAGATCATCGCCGAGACGGCCGTGACGGAAATCACCGAACGCGGCGCCACGCGCATGGACGACCAGACGAGCGAAGCGTCGATGGAACGCCGTAAAAAGGAAGGCTACTTCTAAGCCGACGCAGCCAAGGAAACCGAATATGTCACACCAATCCGCACACCAGGGCCTGCTGCGTTTCATCACCGCAGGTTCCGTCGATGATGGCAAGAGCACGCTGATCGGCCGTCTGCTGTTCGACAGCAAGGCCGTGCTGTCCGACCAGTTGACCGCGCTGGCCAACGCCAAGAACAAGCGCACGGCGGGCGAGCAGATCGACTTCTCGCTGCTGACCGATGGTCTGGAAGCCGAGCGCGAGCAGGGCATCACGATCGACGTGGCGTATCGCTATTTCTCCACGGCGAGCCGCAAGTTCATCATCGCCGATACGCCGGGCCACGAGCAGTACACGCGCAACATGGTCACAGGTGCGTCGACCGCCCACGCCGCCATCGTGCTGGTGGATGCCACGCGCGTGACGGTCACCAATGGCCGCGCCGAACTGCTGGCCCAGACCAAGCGCCACTCGGCGATCCTCAAGCTGCTGGAAATCCAGCACGTGATCGTTGCCGTGAACAAGATGGACCTCGTCGACTACAGCGAAGAGCGCTTCAACGAGATCCGCACTGCCTACGCCGAACTGGCCACGCAACTGGGCTTGAAGGACGTGCTGTACGTGCCGGTCTCCGCGCTGCGCGGCGACAACATCGTGCACGCCAGCGATGCCATGCCGTGGTATCAGGGCGAGTCGCTGCTGCCGGTGCTGGAGTCGCTGCCCGTCGAGGACGTGGCGCCGGAAGGTGATGACGCACTGCGCTTTCCGGTGCAATTGGTCGTGCGCCAGGACGGTTCCGCTGCCGACGATTTCCGCGGCTATGCCGGCCGCGTGGAAGCGGGTACGGTCCGCGTGGGCCAGAAGCTGCGCGTGTTGCCGGCCAACCGCGAAGCCGTGGTGGCTGAAGTGCTGACGCCGAATGGTGCGGCGGATTCGGCCAGCGCTGGTGACACCATCACGGTGCGCCTGGCGGAAGACGTCGATGTATCACGCGGTGATATGTTTGTGGCAGCGGACGCCACGGCAGCTTCGGCCAAGAAGCTGACCGCCGACCTGTGCTGGTTCGACGACGAGTCGCTGAACCCGGCACGCAAGTACGTGCTGAAGCACACTACGGCGAGCGTGTTCGCGAAGGTGTCGGCGGTGGATCGCGTGCTCGACGTGCATACGCTTTCGCAAGAGACCGGCCGCCACGAGATCAACCTGAACGATATCGGCTCGGTGCAGATCTCGCTGCAAAAGCCGATCGTTTGCGACACCTATGGCGATAACCCGGCAACGGGCGCATTCGTGCTGATCGACGAAGCCACCAACCACACGGTGGCGGCGGGCATGATCCGTGCGTATGCCTGATATCGTCCTGGACGAACAGCGAGCGTGACGGAAATGGAAATGAACAGGCAGCAGGGCAAGCGTGCGGGCAAGGTGTACCTGATTGGTGCAGGGCCCGGTGCAGCGGACCTCATTACGGTGCGTGGTGCACGACTGCTGGGCGAAGCCCAGGTCGTGCTGCACGATGCGCTGGTGTCCCCCGAGATGCTGGCCTGGTGTCCCCAGGCCGAGCTGATCGAGGTGGGCAAGCGCTGTGGGCAGCGCTCCACGGCCCAACTGTTCATCAACCGCCAGATCGTGGATCTGGCGACCAAGCACGAGCGGGTAGTGCGCCTGAAAGGCGGCGACCCGATGCTGTTCGGCCGCGCCGACGAGGAACTGCAGGCGCTGGAAGCTGCGGGTATCGAGTATGAAGTGGTGCCGGGCATCACGGCGGCTCTTGCTGCCGCCAGCGCCATCGGCCGCCCGCTGACCAAGCGCGGCGTGTCACGCAGCGTGGCGTTTGCGACGCAGGCCAAGGCCGCAGACGCCATTGATGTGGAAGCCGACGTCAAGGCCGACACCATCGTCTACTATATGGGCCGCGACCAGGCTGCCGTTATCGCCGCACAACTGATTGCACGCGGCAAGCCTGCTTCCACGCCTGCATGGGTGGTAGAAGCCGCCACGACGCCGAAGCAGCGCAGCCATCAGTTCACGCTGAGCCAGATGGCTGCCGGCGAGGCCGCACGATGGATGGACCCGGTGCAACCGAGTTTGCTGATGATCGGCGAGGCGCTGGGAACGCGGGTGACGGAAGTCGTGGAGTCGGAACGGGCGGCTTGAGGCGGACAGGTTGAATGAAAAAAGCCAGAGGTGACTCTGGCTTTTTTTTCTGGCGATGACGAAATTACCGCCGCTGGTTTGCTCCCCTCTCCCGCAACGCGGGAGAGGGGCTGGGGGAGAGGGCCGGCGGTGGAATCGCTAACACGTCGCAAATTGCACCTCAGGCCCTCTCCCTAACCCTCTCCCGCAGGCGGGAGAGGGGACCGGCCCGGAAACTGGATAGCATCCACACAAAACCCCGCAATCGCATCCAGCACGCTATCCACTTCGCCCACGGCTGACGTCGCCACGATCTCCACCCCCGGATGCTTCTCCCGGCATTCCTCCACCAGCACCGGAAAGTCCCGACGCAGATGGCCGCCCTGGCCGAAGAACACCGGCACCACGGTAATCCGCGCGATACCTGCACCCGCCAGTTCGTCGATCGCATCACTCAGCGACGGCGTCATCAATTCCAGAAACGCGACGCGCACCGCAACGTCAGGCTGTTGCGCCGCCAGCCGGCCCTGCAGCCGGTCGAACGGCTCGCGCCAGCGCGCATCGCGTGCGCCGTGGCCGAAGAGGATGATCCCCTGGGTAGCGCCCATGTTCAGTGCCGATCCACCCAGCGCAGCGCAACTAGCGCCAGCGTCAGGTACAGCGTGCCGGGCACCAGCGCCGAGACAATCGGCGGCCACGTATGCAGCAGGCCCACGTGCGAGAACAGCGTGTTGGACAAGTGGAACGACAGCCCCAGCATGATGCCGCCGAACACCTTCACGCCCACCGCGCCGGCGCGTGCATGCAGGTAGGCGAAGGGCAGCGCCAGCGCCACCATCACGAACAGCGTCAGCGGGTAGACCACCTTCTTCCAGAAAGCGATTTCGTAGCGCTGCGTGTCCTGCTTGTTGTCACGCAAGTGGCGGATATAGCGGAACAGGTCGAGCGTCGACATCCGCTCCGGCGTCACCAGCAGCACCGACAGGATCTGCGGCGTCAGTTCCGAATGCATCACCATGCTCGGGAACAAGAGCTGTTCGGCACGGAAGTCAGGGGCCAGTGCGTCCTGCTGCTTCGGCGCCATGCCGTCGCGTAGTTCGATGAAGCGCGTCTCGTTCACGTCATTGAGCTGCCACGCCTGGTTGCCCTGGTAACGGCCTTCCTTGGCCACGCGAATCACGCGCAGCCGGTAATCCTTATCGAACTCGTAGATCGTGATGCCATTGATCGTCTGGTCCGGCTTCAGGCCCTGCACGTTGATGAATCGCGTGATTTCGCCAGCGCCATTCGCGGCGGTGTCGCGGTCCCGGTCCTTGACCCAGACGCCAGAGCGGAAGCCCGAAGACACCGTGGCGCCCACGGCCTCCAGCTTGATCTTCTGCGCATACTGCTCTCCCGCCGGGCTGATGAACTCGCCGAACAGGAAGGTGACGATCACCAGCGGTATCGCCAGCTTGAACAGCGAGAACAGCGCCTGACGCGTATTCAGCCCGGCCACCCGGAAAATCGTGTATTCCGACTGGCTGGCCAGCTGGGAGAACACATAGATCGCACTGATCAGCAGGGCGATTGGCAAGACCTCGTAGATCCGGGTCGGTGCCTGCAGCATCACGTGGATAAACGCGATCAGCGACGTGTAGCCGCCTTGCACGCTCTCCAGCTCGTTGAGCATGTCGAAGAACACGAACAGCGCCAGCACCGCGAACAGAATGAACGCGAACACGCCATAGATCAGCCGAGCGAAATAGCGCTCGTAGACGGCCAGCACCCTCATGCCTTGCCTCCGCCATTCGACTTGCGTTTCAGGCCGAACACGGCGCGCCAGCCTCCCAGGCTACGGTTCTGGCGATAGCGGAACAGCATCAATGCGCAACAGAAGACAAAGACGTGAATCGGAATCAGCGCGGTCCAGAAGCTCAGGGAGCCGGAGCGCACCCAGGCCTGGGCCAGGTTGATCGTGTTGCTGTAGGTGAGATAGATCAGCACGGCGAACACCAGCGGCGTGTAGCGGCCCAGGCGCGGGTTCACGTACGCCAGCGGGATGGCAATCATCACGAAGTTGAACGCCAGGATCGGCAGCGATACCCGCCACAGCAATTCGGCGAGGTTGTCGCGGGTCGGGTCGCGCAGCAGGTCGATGGTGTCGCGGCTCTTGGCCGGCAGACTGGCTTCGGTTTCGGGTGGAGAATTATCCACTTTCACCGCGTATTTATCGAATTCGAGAATCCGATAGTCCAACTGCCCGGGCACGCCCGCATAACGGCGGCCGTTTTCCATGACCACCAGGCGGTCGCCGTTGGGCTGGGTTTCGAACTGGCCCTGATGGGACAGCGCCACGCCGATCTTGCCGGCTTCGGCGTTGGCTACGAAGACATTGCGTGCGTGCTTCATGTCGGCGTCGATGCCTTCGATGAACAGCACGTAGTTGCCATTGGCGGGTTCGATGAAGCGGCCCGAGGCGATCATCGACAGCACGCCGCGTTGCTGGAAGCGGTCGCGGAATGCCGCGCTCTGCTGGTTGGCCCAGGGCCACGCGAACATGCCGAGCAGCAGCGCCATGACAAAGAACGGCGTGGCGAACTGCAGCACCGGCTTGACGAGGTCGCGCAGGGAGATGCCGGCCGAGAACCAGACTACCATCTCCGAGTCCTTGTACCAGCGGGTCAGGACGATCAGCGTGGAGATGAACAGCGTGGCCGACAGCAGGATCGACAGGTAGCCGATAGTGGCCAGGCCAATCAGCATCAGCACGTCGTTGGGGCTGGCCTTGCCATTGGCAGCCATACCCAGAATGCGGATCACGAGCGACGTGAGCATGAACGTCAGCATCACCAGGAACACTGCGCCGGCAGTGTAGGCGAGTTCGCGTCGCAGGGCTTGTTGGAAGATCATGCGGAATCGCTTCCGGCTTCCGGCCGGAACGGGCGATGTACCGGGGGCCGAAGGACTGGCAGGACCGCGTACTGTCAGCTTGCAGGATCGGCGGCGGCAGATCGCGGATGAAAATCGCGGATAATGGGGACTTTCTTTTCGACGAGCCCCTTGAAGGAAGCGCGATGGAATTTAGCACAAAAGCCCTGGATCTGAGCAAAGCCGGCCAAAATGGTTTCCTGGCCACGAAGTCCGACTGTCTCGTGGTTGGCCTGTTCGAGGGGCAGAACCTGGCCGGCGTGGCCAAGGCACTGGACGTCGCCACCAAGGGGCTGGTGGCACGCCTGGTCAAGCTGGGCGACTTTGACGGCAAGCGCGGCACGCACCTGATGCTGCATGAAGTCGCCGGTATCGGCGCCGCCCGCGTCCTGCTGGTGGGCCTGGGCAAGGAAGCCGAGTTCGGTGACCGCGCCTTTGCCGAATCGGTGCGCACGGCCATGCGTGCCCTGGGCGGCACGCGCGCGGCATCGGCGCTGTGGTGCCTGACCCAGCCGCCGCAGCAGCGCGACGTGGCATGGGCCGTGATCACCACGATCACCATCGTGCGCGACGCCGGCTACCGCCTGCTGGAGCGCCATCCCGAACTCAAGCGCGCCCCGCGTGGCGCTGCGGCCGAGAAGCCGGCGCTGCGCAAGATCGTGCTGGCCGTGGAGTCCGGCGACGCCAAGGCCGCCACGCAGGGCGTGGTGCGCGGCATCGCCATCGCCAACGGCATGGAACTCTCGCGCGACCTGGGCAACCTGCCGTCGAATATCTGCACGCCGACGTACCTGGCCAATGCCGCGCGCGGCATTGCCAAGCGCCACAAGCTCAAGGCCGAGATCCTGGGCCGCAAGCAGATCGAGGCGCTGAACATGGGCGCCTTCCTGGCCGTGACCAAGGGCAGCGTGGAGCCGCCGCAGTTCATCGTGCTGCACTACAACGGCGCCGCCGCCAAGGCCGCGCCGGTAGTGCTGGTGGGCAAGGGCATCACGTTCGATACGGGTGGCATCTCGCTGAAGCCGGGCGAGGGCATGGACGAGATGAAGTACGACATGTGCGGCGCCGCCTCGGTGCTCGGCACCATCCAGGCCGTGGCCGAGATGGGCCTGAAGCTGAACGTGATCGCCGTGGTGCCCACCTGCGAGAACATGCCCGCCGGCAACGCCACCAAGCCGGGCGACGTGGTGGTCAGCATGTCCGGCCAGACCATCGAGATCCTGAACACCGATGCCGAAGGGCGACTGATCCTGTGCGACGCGCTGACCTATGTCGAGCGCTTCAAGCCGGCCGCGGTGGTGGACGTGGCCACGCTGACCGGCGCCTGCATCATCGCCCTCGGCCACGTGAACTCGGGCCTCTATGCACGCAGCGACCTGCTGGCGGACCAACTCCTCGACGCCGGCCGCAAGGCCATGGACACGGCATGGCGCATGCCGCTGGACGAGGACTACCAGGACCAGCTCAAGTCGAACTTTGCCGACATGGCCAACATTGGTGGCCGTCCGGCTGGCAGCGTGACGGCGGCCTGCTTCCTGGCGCGCTACACCGAGAAGTACGACTGGGCCCACCTGGATATCGCGGGCACGGCATGGAAGAGCGGCGCGGCCAAGGGTGCCACGGGTCGTCCGGTGCCGCTGCTGACGCAGTTCCTGATGGATCGCGCAGGTTAAGCGCACCGTCATCGCAACAAGGCAGCCGGAATGACGCGCATCGATTTTCACAGCAACGTGCCTGACACACTGGCCTATGTCTGCCGCCTGGTCCGCAAGGCCTATGGGGCAGGGCAGAAGGTGGTGGTGTACGGCGCGCCGCAGCAGTTGTCGCAACTCGATGCGCGGCTGTGGTCGTTCTCGCCGCTGGACTTCCTGCCGCATTGCGGGCTCGACAACCCCAATGCGGCGGTGACGCCCATCATCCTGGCCGCCTCGCTCGACGGCGTGCCGCATCACCAGTTGCTGGTCAACCTCGCCCCCGAGGCCCCGGCGCAGTTCGCGAGCTTCGAGCGACTGATCGAAGTCATCGGCAGTTCGCCCGAGGCCCGCGACGCTGGGCGCGAGAGATATCGCTTCTATCGCGAGCGCGGATATCCGCTTTCGCACCATGACATTGGGCAGGCCAAGGGAGAATCGGCATGAGCGAACGCACGACTTCGCGGGTGATTCCGCGGCTGGCCTCGCACGACAGCGTGCCGCTATTGACCGAAGTGGTGGAACTGCCGGACGAGGCCTTCACCGAACCGCTTGCAGAACCGTTCGCCGAACCGACCCGTCAGGAAGCCCCCGTGATCGATACCGCGCACATGCCGGATTCGGGTCTGGTGACGGCGGTGGGCGATACCGGCGATGCCGAACCGATTTCTGCTTTCTACGATACCGAGCCACCCGTGCTGTCGGAGGTGGAAGCATTCGTGCCCGCTGAGGAGGATCTGCGCGCGATGCGCACGGAGCTGCTGACGCGTGTGATGATGCGTTTCCGCACCGAATGGCCCCAGGTGGTGGAAGCCCACACCGAAGCCACGTTGCAAGCGCGCCTGGCGCCTTTGACCGCCCAGTTGGCGAGTGAGTTGACGCAGGCGCTGGAGGCGAGGCTGGTGGAGTGGCTGGATGCGACGCTGGAAGAGATTGAGAGGGATCCGGGCGGGGTTTGATCTTTCCGTTTCCCCTATGGTTTTCTCCCCTCTCCCGCTTTGCGGGAGAGGGGAGAAAACCAGCAGCGAGCCTGGGGCCTCAATCCGTCACCGCCCCCTTGCTCGCAGTCGACGCCAGTTTCGAGAACTTCGCCAGCACGCCTCTGGTATAGCGCGGTGCCGGTTGTTTCCATGCGGCACGGCGTTTCGCCAGTTCTTCGTCGGGCACGTTCAGTTGCAGCAGTAGCTGCAGCGCATCGATCGTGATCGAGTCCCCTTCCTGCACCAGTGCGATCGTGCCGCCTACGTAAGCCTCCGGGGCGACGTGGCCGACCACCATGCCCCAGGTGCCGCCCGAGAATCGCCCATCGGTGATGAACCCGACCGATTCGCCCAGCCCCTTGCCGATGATCGCCGACGTAGGCGCCAGCATCTCCGGCATCCCCGGACCACCTTTCGGCCCCAGATAGCGCAGCACGAGAATATCGCCGGGCTGGATGCGGTCGGCGAGGATGGCGTCCATCGCGCTGGCTTCGTCCTCGAACACGCGCGCCGGCCCGGTGATGACCGGATTCTTGAGGCCGGTGATCTTGGCCACCGCGCCTTCTTCCGCCAGATTGCCCTTGAGAATCGCCAGGTGACCCTGTTTGTAGAGCGCACGGTCCAGCGGCATGATCACGTCCTGATCGGCGCGCGGCTGATCGGGTACGTGTTCCAGTTCCTCGGCCAGCGTGCGGCCCGTGATGGTCAGGCAATCGCCGTGCAGCAGGCCGGCATTGAGCAGGATCTTCATGACCTGCGGTATGCCGCCCGCGCGATGCAGGTCCGTGGCCACGTATTCGCCCGATGGTTTCAGGTTGCAGATCACCGGCACACGGCGGCGAATGCGCTCGAAATCGTCGATCGTCCACTCCACCTCGGCCGAGTGGGCGATGGCCAGGAAGTGCAGCACGGCATTGGTGGAGCCGCCCGTCGCCATGATCAGCGACACCGCGTTCTCGATGGACTTGCGCGTGATGATGTCGCGCGGCTTGATGTCGCGCTTGATGGCTTCCACCAGGACGCGGGCCGATTCCGCGGCGCTGTCCACCTTTTCCTGATCGGGGTTGGCCATCGTCGACGAGTACAGCAGCGACATGCCCAGGGCCTCGAACGACGAACTCATCGTGTTGGCCGTGTACATGCCGCCGCACGATCCCGTGCTCGGGCAGGCGTTGCGCTCCACGCCTTCGAAGTCTTCCTCGCTCATGCGGCCGGCAGTGAACTCGCCCACGGCTTCGAACGACGAGACGATGGTCAGATCCTTGCCCTTCCAGTTACCCGGCCGGATGGTGCCACCGTAGACATAGATGCCCGGCACGTTGATGCGTGCCAGCGCGATCATGCCGCCCGGCATGTTCTTGTCGCAGCCGCCGATCACGACCACGCCGTCCATCCACTGGCCCTGCGCGGCGGTCTCGATACAGTCGGCGATCACCTCGCGCGAAATCAGCGAGTACTTCATGCCCTCGGTGCCCATCGACATGCCATCCGAGATGGTGGGCGTGCCGAAGATCTGCGGATTGGCGTCGGCAGCGCGGATGGCGTCCACGGCGGCATCTGCCAGGCGCTGGAGGCCGGCGTTGCAGGGGGTGATCGTCGAGTGGCCGTTGGCGATGCCTACCATCGGCTTGTCGAAGTCTTCCTTCTGATAGCCGAGCGCGTAATACATGGAGCGGTTGGGGGAGCGCGCCACGCCCTGCGTGATGTGCCGCGAACGCTTGTTGAACGCCATGGGACTGTCTCCGGGGGATGGTTGTTGTTGCGTTGTTGTGCGGGAAAGGATGCGCTCCACGTTCCGGGGTGTCAAATAGTTCGATCCCGAGGTGCAAAAACGTTTTATGACATCATTACGCACCATTCGGCACGTCAGAATGACGGCGCGCGACCCCTGTCCGCGCACGCCAACGATTTCAATCTTTCCATCACGACATGCTCGTTCATCCGCAATTCGATCCGATTGCCATCCATCTGGGGCCGCTGGCCATCCGCTGGTACGGCCTGATGTACCTGGCCGGCTTCATCATGTTCCTGTGGTTCGGCCGCCTGCGCATCAAGCAGCCGCACATCGCCGCGCGCGGCTGGGTAACGCGGGATCTCGACGACATGCTGTTCTATGGTGTGCTCGGCGTGATCCTGGGCGGGCGGCTCGGCTATGTGCTGTTCTACAAGCCGAGCTACTACCTGACCCATCCGCTAGAGATCTTCAAGGTGTGGGAAGGCGGCATGGCCTTCCACGGCGGCTTCCTGGGCGTGCTGGTGGCGATGTGGGTGTTCGGCAAGGTACGGCGCCGCCACTGGATGGAAGTGACCGACTTCATCGCGCCGATGATCCCGTGCGGACTGGCTGCAGGCCGGATCGGCAACTTCATCAACGGCGAGCTGTGGGGCCGCCCCACCGACCTGCCGTGGGGCATGATCTTCCCGCAGGCCGGCGACAACATTCCGCGCCACCCGTCGCAGCTGTATCAGTTCGCGGGTGAAGGCGTAGCGCTGTTCATCATCCTGTGGCTGTTCTCGCGCAAGCCGCGGCCGATGGGCGCGGTGTCAGGGGTGTTCCTGATCGGCTATGGCGCGTTCCGCTTCCTGGCCGAATTCGCGCGCGAGCCGGACACCTTCCTGGGCCTGCTGGCGCTCAAGCTGTCGATGGGCCAGTGGCTGAGCCTGCCGATGATCCTGGTCGGCGTGTTGATGGTGCTGTGGGCCTACCGCCGCCAAGCCAACGGCGCCGCAGCCGGCGCCCGTTAAGAGACTTCCCCTCCGGTGTGCTCCCCTCTCCCGCCACGCGGGAGAGGGGCCGGGGGAGAGGGCCAGCGGTTCAAATCTCGACAAACGCCTGCCCACACCCCTCAACCGCCCCCACCCCGAATCGCCTCTATCCGCTCCCTCGTCAACGGGTGCGTCGAGAAGAATCCCGATTTCCCGTCATCGTCCTCATCGCTGGCCGCCTGTTTTGTACGACGGCCGCCGTGCGTATCCTCCAGCTTCTGCAACGCATCCGCCAGCGCCGCCGGCGGTAGTCGGTTGTCGCGCATGACCTGCACGGCAAACGCATCGGCTTCGCGCTCGTGTTCGCGGGAATAGCGCATCGACAGCACAGCGGCCGGCACGGTGGCGAGCAGCACGGAGACATCGCCGAACAGATAGGTCGACATGGCGCCCACGACAGACGCCTGGAACACCTGCTGCAACCCGTGTCGCTCTGCCACGTGTCCGGCCTCGTGCGCCAGCACGCCCGTCATGCCCGCGCCTGTACCGATCAGATCGACCAGTTCGTCGGTCACGACAATCGTGCCGCCTGGCAGTGCCAGTGCGTTGGCGCCAATCCGGCCGCCCTTGCGAAAGAGAATGCGGTAGTTGTGCCCCGCATCCTCGGGCCGGCGCAGCGCGGCGAAGCTGTCGCGAATGCGCTGCTGGTCGGCGGCAGGCAGGGCGCTGGGCCGCACCAGTTCGTCGAGGCTTTGCAGCGTGGCATTGCCTAGCTGCGCTTCCAGCGTGGACGGTATCGTCTTTGCAACCAGTGCGGCCGTCCACGGCAGCAGATAGAAATACGACACGACGACAAACGCCACCAGTCCCACGAGCGATAGTATCGCCATGCGCCAGCTGTTCTGGGCACGCGACACCATGCCCTCGCGATACCCCGTGGCGGCCAGCATTGCGTCGAAAGCGGCGTGATCGGTGACCTCGCAATAGGCCCCGTCGTCGAACGTCACCAGGCGCGGGCCGCGCCTGATGCGCTCGGAGACGCGCAATGAGGCCAGCGGCGCACGCCGCAGCACGTCGCCCTGGGCGTCGTGCAGTTCGGCGTGGCCTTGCTGCACCTGTATCGTCACAAGGTGGGCGCGCGACGACCGGGTATCGAAGTAGCGCGCGGCAACGCGTTCCGGTGTGGCGCCCGGCATGGCCGTTTCCGTCATTACAGTGCGATGTCGATGTCGTACCAGTCGGCGGTCGCGTCGCCCAGTGCGCCCACCTGCTGCTGCTCGCCGGCAACGAATTCGTCGAGCGGGCTGGCTGCCAGCATCGTCATCGACGCCACACGATACCTGGCCGTGCGCACACGCGCGAACGGGTAGTACAGGCCCAGGGTCAATGCGGTGAGAACCATATTGCCGATCATGATCCCGAACAGCTTGCGGGCCGAAACATTGCTCTGGAAGCGGTGCGGCGCCAGCGTCGTGCTGTTCCAGATCAGGTTCTGCATCTTGGCCTGGAAGATCGGCAGGATCAGCAGCAGGGCGATGTAGAAGGTGATCACACCCAGCACGATGGCCAGAACCGGGTGGGCCAGCGACCCCACGCTGCCGATCACGGCGCCGGCGATCAGGAACAGCAGCGTCAGGCCGGCTGTCATCAGGTAAACGCGGTAGAACGCGCCCGCCGTGGCGTCAAATGCAAACGGGGTGGTCCCGAAGCGCGTGTTGTTGTGCTGGTATTGCTTGAACCGCTGGTGCGCCAGCGGCCCGAGCAGCAGCAGCGAAAGGGCCGTCAACATCGGCCAGACCAGGAAGACCATGAAGCCGCCCTTGTCGTCGCCGGTAAAGGCGAAGCGCAGGCCGCGATAGCTCGAATTCGCCATGCGGAAGCGCAGCGAGCGTACCAGCAGGTAGGGGAAGACGAGCGTCAGCGCCAGACCCAGCAGTCCGCCCACCACCGGCGAGATGCCAATCAGCACCTGGTACACCATCGCCACGCCGAACACGATGGCGCGACCTTTCAGGATGGCCTGAGGCTTGCCGTGGTAGTCGAACGTCGCACCGTCCAGCTGCGTGCTCCGATAGAAGTACTGCATTGTGCGTACCTTGGCCCACGCGGAATAGATGCCGAGCGTGACAATGGTCAGCAGCGTATTGACGATCCAGATGCGGAAGAATTCGGAACCCGATCCCGTGAACGAGAACGGCAGGCTGCGAGGTTCGGCGGGCTTCTTCGGCGCGAATTCATCGCTGCCGAAGACGGTTTGGTTGACTTCCCAGTTCATTGATTTGACCTTTTCCTGTTTGACGCGCTTTACAAAGTTAACTCGGCTCTCGCGCGAGTTTCACCTTTGCAACCGTTTTGCTCGGTGCTTTTATGTATGGGGCAGCACATTGTCGCATCCACGGGTGATCTTTATTCCACAAAACGCTGTTGTGGAGGCTCAGACACTGTCCGAGTCGATTTCTGAGGCGTAACGATAGGGAAACATCCTGTTACACGCATTGATCTATGTAACAAGTTCTTGATTGTCCGCCCCAATAAAATCAACAGCTTACCTGCACTGGCATGGTCCTCGCTATTAAGCCTGTTACAAGAATGGTCGGGACTGGGGAGGACCGGCCCGGCGGCGGGAATTCAGGGAAAGTGCGTCCGACGAGGCGCGCAGATACCGCGGCACGATCGAAACAAGGCCGAACGGGAAAAGGCACGGGAAAGTCTGCACCCTGCGATGGGTGCTTGTACGGGGCAGGCGCAGGTTGGCGCCGGCATTGACACCAGCCTACGCACGCTCTCGCAAATCTCGCAGGGCGTCGATGACAAATCGCCACAGCGTTTCTTTCATGCGCGGGCAATCTTCTGCAGGGAGGCAGGGGATTGTCCGCTGCACCTACTTCTACTTCCGCATCCTGAATCTTTGTTGACGCCGCCGTGCGCGGGGTTAACCCCGCTTGCGGCGCGCCCGTCGCACTCCATAATTATGAATTATTGAGGCGTATGCGCCTCTCACGGTGGCTCCTGGATCAGGGGGTGTGATGCGTATCGTTCGGCAGGCGATGTACCTGGAAGTTGCCGACCGTCTGCGGGCGATGATCGACGACCGCACGCTGACGCCCGGTGCGTGGATCGACGAGGTGGCGCTGGCCGCGTCGCTCGGCACGTCGCGCACCCCGATGCGCGAGGCGCTCAAGCTGCTGGCCGCCGAAGGACTGGTGCGCCTGGAGCCCCGGCGCGGCTGCTTTGTCAACGCGCTGAGCGAGCAGGACCTCGACGAGATTTTCCCGCTGATGGCGTTGCTCGAAGGGCGCTGCGCCTACGAGGCCGCGCGCAACGTCACGGCGACGGACCTCGATGCGCTGGAAGGGATGCACGCCGAGCTGTCGCGCTACGCGCAGGACGGCGACATCGACGCCTATTACGAGACCAACTATCAGATCCATGAGGCCATCCAGCGACTGGCCGGCAATCGCTGGCTGTCTGGCGTGGTGAGCGACCTGCGCAAGGTGCTGCGGTTATCGCGGCACAAGAGCCTGAAGCTGCCGGGTCGCATCCATGAATCGTGCGCCGAGCACCTGTCGGTGTTTTCCGCATTGAAGGCCCATGATCCCGAAGGTGCCGAAGCACTGATGAAGACCCATGTGCTGCGCCAGCGAGGTGCGCTGCGCGCGCTGGATCATGCCGAATCCTTGTCCGAAACTGCTCCCGTCCCTCCGGCGCATCTGCGTCTGGCGGGGCAGGGCGGTTGATGGTTTGCATCCCAGTCGATCCCATCGCCAGGAACGTCCATGACTACTTTCGACCCCGCAGACCAACAGAAAGTCAGTGCGCCGCTGGAGGCGAGCGAACCGGTGGGCGACACGCTGCTCTCGCGCTTTGGCCGCTGGTGGGGCCGCAAGGGCGACGAAGCCCCGGCGCAGAAGCCGGAGAAGAAGGCCGCCGAGGTGCAACCGACACTCTCCGTGCGTGCCATCAAGCGCCAGCGCGAACAGTTGCGCCAGTGCTTCGACGCGCGGCTGACCGACGGTGCCGCGAACGCTGCTGCGCAGGCGTGGCAGGACGAGTATGAGGCGGCGACGGAGCCACTGCGCCAGGCCATGCTTGGCGTGCTGGCCGAGGTGGCGGCGGGGCGCGATGCCGATGGGGTACAGCCGGCCAGTGCCTCGGGTCTGTCGCACGCGCTGTCCAACGCCCGCATCCGCTTCTTCAAACGATTCGCCGCGCAGCATGGCCAACGCGCCAATAGCGCATGCGGACTGCATTTCCTGATCCAGTTGCGCGCGGACATGCTGCGTTGGCACAAGCGTATTCCGGGCCTGCGCGAACTAGACGAGGACCTCGAAGCGCTGTTCTCGAACTGGTTCGATGTGGGCCTGCTCGAACTGCAGCCGATCACGTGGGATTCCCCCGCGTCCCTGCTGGAAAAACTGATCCGCTACGAAGCCGTTCACGAGATCTCGTCGTGGACTGACATGCGCAACCGGCTCGATTCGGATCGCCGCTGCTACGCGTTCTTCCACCCGCGTATTCCGCGCGAGCCGCTGATCTTTGTCGAGGTGGCCTTCGTGCCGGAGATGGCGGTCAACGTGCAGGCACTGCTCGATGAAGCAGCGCCGCTCGAAGACCTGCGCCGCGTGAAGTGGGCCATCTTCTATTCGATCTCGAATACGCAGGCGGGCCTGCGCGGCGTGAGCTTCGGCAACTTCCTGCTCAAGCGCGTGATCGAGGAACTGCAGCGCGAGTTTCCCAAGCTCAAGCAGTTCGCCACGCTCTCGCCCATTCCCGGTTTTGCGGACTGGCTGCGCAAGCAGGATGGCGACGCGGTGGCACGCATTCTGGGTGACAAGCGGATGTCTCGCTGGAGCGAGCGCCATGGCGATGTGCCAGCGGATGGCGCGGCATGGTTCGCTGCGTTGCCGGCCGATGCCAGCGACCCGGTGATTCGCGATATCGCGCTGACGCTGGCCGCGCACTACCTCGTACGCGAAGGCGGGAAGGGCATGCCGGCGGACCCCGTGGCGCGCTTCCACCTGGGCAACGGTGCGTGTGTCGAGCGTGTGAACTGGGGTGCCGACCTGTCGCGAAAAGGCCGCGCGCAGGCGTGCGGCATGATGGTGAATTATCTTTACGTGCCCGAGGCGCTGGATGACAATCTGGCTCGCCTCGGTGACGGCAACCCGCGCATGAGCCGCGCGGTGGCCAAACTGCTCTGAGCCTTGGGTCGGGCATGAAGAACGCGCCAGGCAACTTTTTTGTCGGGTGTTTTTGCAGTGATATTGGGTAGCAGTACTTCGATTGACTTTCCGTAGTAAGTAGAGAGAAAGAGGAGACAGTACATGTATCGTCAGCGCAGCCTGACCGCGTTCGCTCGCGTGTTGGCAATCACCGGTTTCGTGGCCGGCATCGGGGCCGCAAGCCTCCACGCACCTGCCGCCATGGCAGCGGATCCCTGGCCCAGCAAGCCTGTCACCGTGATCGTGCCGTTCCCGGCCGGTGGCGGCACCGACGCGTTTGCGCGTCCCCTGACCGCGCAGCTCTCGAAGCAGCTCGGCAAGCAGTTCGTGATCGACAACCGCGGCGGCGCGGGCGGCACCGTTGGCGCGAGCCTGGCCGCCAAGGCCGCGCCGGACGGCTACACGATCTTCATCGGCGGCGCACACCACGCTATTGCCCCGTCGTTCTACAAGAAGCTCGATTACGACATCGAGAAGGACTTCATTCCCATCACCGTGATCGCGCAGCCGCCGCAGGTGATCGTGGTGAACCCGACCAAGGTGCAGGCCAACACGCTCAAGGAACTGATCGCGTACGCCAAGCAGCATCCGGGTCAACTGAACTACGCATCGGCAGGCAATGGCTCGGCGCACCATCTGGCGGGCGAACTGTTCAAGCTGGAGACCAAGACCGATCTGGCCCACGTGCCGTACAAGGGTGCGGGTCCGGCGCTGTCGGACCTGATCGCCGGCCAGGTGGACCTGATGTTCGATGGCCTTGGCTCATCCTCGCAACATATTCGTGCGGGCCGCATCAAGGCGCTGGCCGTGGCCTCCAAGACGCGCTCGGCGGCGTTCCCGAACGTGCCGACCGCAGCGGAAGCCGGTGTGCCGAACTACGAAGTGTCCACGTGGTACGCCCTGTGGGCGCCCAAGGGTACGCCGAAGGATGTGGTGGACAAGCTGTACGCCGAAACGGCCAAGGCGCTGAACAGCCCCGAGATGAAGCAGATCTGGCTGCAGAACGGTTCCGACATTCCGCAGTTCACGCCGGAGCAGTTCGCGCAGTTCCAGCGCGCCGAGATCAAGCGCTGGGCCGAAGTGGTGCAGCGCTCGGGCGCCAAGATCGACTGATGGGCGGCACTGTCACGTTCGCGCGCGACGGGGCCGTGGCCCTGGTCACGCTGTCGCATCCGGGCAAGCTCAACGCGATCTCGGCCGGCATGTGGCAGGCGCTGGCCGCCGGGTTTGCAGAGCTGGCTGCGGATACGTCGTTGCGCTGCGTGGTGGTGCGTGGCGCCGACGGCAACTTTGCCGCCGGTGCCGATATCGCCGAGTTTCCGACGGTACGTGGCGACGCGGCTTCCGTGCGCCACTATCACACGCAGACGATTGCCCCCGCGCTGCGGGCCATCGCCGAATGTCCGCATCCCACGCTCGCCGCCATCGAAGGCGTATGTGTGGGCGGTGGGCTGGAGATCGCGTGCCATTGCGACCTGCGCATCGCTGCATCGGGCAGCCGCTTTGGTGTGCCGATCAACCGGCTGGGCTTTCCGATGGCGCCGGGTGAGTTGGGCGGTCTGCTGGCTCTGGCCGGACGCGCCGTGGCGCTGGAAATCCTGCTCGAAGGGCGGGTGTTCGATGCCGACGAAGCGGCCCGCAAGGGTCTGTTGACGCGCGTGGTGCCCGAAGCGGCGCTACACGATGAAGTTGCCGCCACGGTCCAGCGCCTGTGTGCGGGTGCTCCACTGGCTGCGCGCATCAACAAGGCCACCATCCGCAGGCTCTCGCCCGAACCTGCACCGCTGACGGCCGCCGAGCTGGACGCACATTTCGCCTACGCCACGAGCCGCGACCATGCCGAAGGCGTGGCGGCGTTTCTGGCGCATCGGCCTCCGGATTTCACCGGGGAGTAATATGGCGGCCGGCCCGCTATCATGGCGGGCTGCACGTCATATCCAATCGTTTCCGTATCCATGAACGCCAATCTGTTCGCCCTGTTCGAATCCCGCTTTCCTGCTGACCGTACTGCCTGCTGCATCGAGACGCACGACGGGCTCTACTACACGTGGGACGATCTCGACCGCGCCACGGCGAAGATCGCCAACCTGCTGACCGCGCTGGAACTGCCTGCTGGCGCACGCGTGGCCGTGCAGGTCGAGAAGTCGGTCGAGGCGCTGTGCCTGTACCTGGCCACGCTGCGCGCCGGACTGGTTTACCTGCCGCTGAACACGGCGTACCAGGAAGCCGAGGTCGACTATTTCGTCGGTGATGCCGAGCCAGCCGTGGTGGTCTGCAGCAGCGCGAACTTCGGCTGGGTGTCGAAGGTGGCGTTCAAGCACAACACGCATCACGTCTTCACGCTCGACGAGAACCGCACCGGTTCGCTGCTGCAACGCGCCGTCCAGCAATCGGACGTGTTCACCACGGTCGAACGCCACGACGACGATCTCGCGGCCATCCTGTACACGTCAGGCACCACGGGCCGCAGCAAGGGCGCGATGCTGACGCACCGCAATCTCGCATCGAACGCGCAGACGCTCCACGAATACTGGGGCTGGCGCAGCGACGATGTGCTGCTGCACATGCTGCCGATCTTCCATGTGCACGGACTGTTCGTGGCATCGCACGGCGCACTGCTGGCCGGCGCCAAGATGATCTGGGCGCCGAAGCTCGACATGGCGCAGATCCTCAAATTCATTCCGCGCGCCACGGTGATGATGGGCGTGCCGACTTACTACGTGCGCATGGTGCAGGAGCCGCGTTTCGACAAGGAAGTCTGCGCCAACATGCGCCTGTTCGTGTCGGGTTCCGCGCCGCTGCTGCTGGAGACGTTCGACGCTTTCCGCGAACGCACCGGCCACACGATTCTTGAGCGCTACGGCATGAGCGAAACCGTGATGCTGGTCTCGAATCCGTACGACGAGACGTTGGGCGAGCGCATTGGCGGCACCGTCGGTCTGCCGCTGCCGGGCGTGGAAGTCCGCGTGGTGGATGGCGAAGGCCAGGCATGCGAGGCCAGCGTGATTGGCAACGTCGAGGTCAAGGGCCCGAACGTGTTCAAGGGCTACTGGCGCATGCCGGAAAAGACCGCCCAGGAATTCACCGCCGATGGCTGGTTCAAGACCGGCGACGTGGGTCGCTTCGGCGGCGAGGTGGGCGAGCGCAAGGTGCCGGACACCTATCTGACGATCGTTGGCCGCAGCAAGGACCTGATCATTTCGGGCGGCTACAACGTCTACCCGAAAGAGATCGAGAGCTTTATCGATGAAATGCCCGGCGTGGCGGAATCCGCCGTGATCGGCGTCCCCCATGCGGACTTCGGTGAGGCCGTGGTGGCTGTGGTGGTACGCAAGCCCGGCGCGGATATCGACGAGGCCGGCATGATCGGCACGTTGAAGGGCCGCATCGCCAACTTCAAGGTGCCCAAGCGCGTGCACGTAGTGGATGAACTGCCGCGCAACACGATGGGGAAGGTGCAGAAGAATGTGTTGAGGCAGCAGTACAACACCCTCTGAGCTTGTTTGCTCCCCTCTCCCATGAAATGGGAGAGGGGAGAACACCCATCACTTCACCATCTGCACGGCCCCATTCACCGACACCTGTACCTGCGTCTTGCCGCCTTCCACAGGGATCGGTGCGCCGGCGTCGGCGGACATGGCCTTGGCGGCGTACATGCGCGGCATCGGGGGTACCATGCCGCCGCTTTCGTTGACCGAGACTTCGCGGATGGTGTAGCTGGTATAGCCGAACAGCTTCGCGGTAGCCTGGGCCTTGTCGCGGAATGCGGCCACTGCCTGATCCGTCAGTTTCTGTTGCGTGGCCAGGCGGGCCTCGCGCGACAGCGAGAAGGCCACGTTCTGCACCTGCATCTGGCTGGCGAGTTCACCGGCGAGCTTCGACACGGCTGCAAAATCCTTCGACTTCAGGATGACCTCCGAGCGGCCACGCCATGCGCTGATCTTGCCGTTGCGATCGGTGGTGGGGTGAATCGTGAAGCCGCCCGATTGCGCTTCCACGCCCGACGTGCGCTTGGCCTGGTTCAGCACGGCCTGCGTACGGGTGGACAGTGCGTTTGAAATGGCCGACGGCTCCTGGCCTTCCTGCTCCACTGCCAGCGTCAGCTGCACCACGTCAGTCGGCACCTCGGCTACGGCTTCGGCGGACAGTGACAACACGCCCGAGGGCGGCGGCACGGTCTGGGCCGTGGCGATGGCGGCGGTGGTGGACAGCAGCGAGGCAAGCAAGAGTTTCTTCATATTGTTCTCCACATCGAAGTGATGGCCATCTGACGCGCGCCGGGCGGAATTGTTCCTCACGCGGCACAGTGCGCCAGTTTCACGAGATCGCGCAAGACGCGCATGGGGATGAAACGGGAGAGACGACGGGATGGGGTTAAACGGAGTCAAAAAAAACGGCGGACGTTCAGGCTCACCCCCGTGCCAACCTTCACTTCATCAGCTTGCTGGTGATGTAGCGCCACTCGGCGGGCGTGACCGGCGTGATCGAGAGTCGGTTGCCGCGGCGGAGCACGACCATGTCGGCCAGCGCGTCATGCTCGCGTAACGCGGGCAGCGGGATCAGCGCGGACTTGCTGACGAACTTCACATCGACGAGCGACCAGCGCGGGTCTTCCTTCTTCGATGCCTTGTCGAAATAGTCGCTTTTCGCGTCGAACTGGGTGGGGTCGGGGTAGGGCTGCGAGCAGACTTCGGCCAGTCCGGCGATGCCCGGCTCGGGGCATGAGGAATGATAGAAGAGCACGCCGTCGCCGATGCGCATCTGGTCGCGCATGAAGTTGCGCGCCTGATAGTTGCGTACGCCGGTCCAGGGCAGCGTGCCCTTGCTGGCAAGATCGTCGATGCTGGCTTCGTCCGGTTCGGACTTCATGAGCCAGTACTGGCGCGCACGCGTATCGGACATGTGAGGAAGATCAGAAGATTAGCTGATCGAAGGCACAAATGAAAAAGGCGGTGGTTCGTTGAAACCACCGCCTCTTCATCACTTGAAGGGGGTCCCCGCCTCGGCCGCTGGATCGGCATCCTGAACCCAAGTGAGGTTCAGAGTGGCTGCGGAAGTCGTATTTCGGGTACATCGGCCATTCAGGGAGTGTCAGGCAGAACCTGAAACTATGAATGTCGCGACGCGCTCGCCCACACGACATAATCCCGCACCATGCAATGCATATCGGTTCAAGGAGTTTATGACCCTCACGAACCAGGCAGGGAAACTGTCAAACGTCTGACTTTGGTTCCTTCACACAGACACATACAACCTTGTGCTGGGGATGTCAGACGTTTGCCGTTTCAATAGAGATGGGTGGAAACGGCGGCCAGGCACGATAACCCGGCCATTCGGCTGCGTCGGTCGTTTGGGCGCCGCGCAGTGGCTCCACTATACACCGCGCATCTGCGCATACCAAGTCAGACGTGTTGCACCGTTACATTTTCCATCACGACCATGGCAACACTGTCATGGTTGCATGCGAGGCGCGGCATCCGCTTCACATGCACGACATATTGTGGCCACTGCCGCGCAATTCAAGCGCGGTCAGCAGGGTTTTTGGCACGCTGGCGAATCGCTCTAGCGCGTGCCTACATGTGCGTACTGGCGTAGTGCCTCGTCGGCGCGCTCGTTGAGTTCGCGAATGCGCGCACGCACGGCCTCCACGGGAATGGCGCCTTCCTCGTCCTGCTTGTGGCGCATTGCCAGCAGGTCCGAGGCCAGGCTGATCGCGGCCATCACGGCCACGCGTTCGACGCCCTTGGTGGAGACGGTGCCCTTCAGCTTGTTCATCTTGTCGTCGACCAGTGCCACGGCTTCGAGCAGCGCGGCCTCGTTGTCGGGCGCGATGGCGAAGCGATAAGGCTGGCCGGCGATGTTCACTTCCACTTGCTTGTTGCTCATGCGTGTTCTCCGGGGGCTTGCTGCGAGCCTTCCGATGCGGCGCGCGGAGCGCCTTCGCCGAGGAGGTCGAGCTGGCGCGCATCGCTGGCCGTGGGCAGCTTGTCGAGGATCGACTGGATGCGCAGTTGCGCTTCCTCGATCTTGATGTTGAGCAGTTCGCGGTCGGCCGCCATGGCTTCACGGTCCGCGCGCAACTGGTTCGCCTCGGACTGCAGGCGGTCGATTTCCGCACGCAGCCGCTGGTTTTCCGCCGCCAGGGTGTCGGCGTGATGCAGCACGCGTCCGATCTTGGCGGCCAGTTGTTCGAGTTCGTTGAGCATAGTGCCTGTCGTGTCCGGTAGGAGTAGTGGTCAGGTTTCGGGATTCTAGCCGATGCACGCGCGAGGTTTACCGCCAACGCGCCCGATGAGACTGGGGTGCCGCACGGAAGTTGCGTCGAAGGGTGCCAGATCGCGGCAATTCGGCGCATTTCGGCATGTCATCCACGGTTAACGGCAGCTTGACGTATCGCATTGACGCAAAACTTGAAACTCCCTACACTCGCGCACGTTCCAGGTGCTCGCGGCACCCGCACACGTCGGGGCTGCAGTTCAACGGGAAACAGGGAGCAGGGAGGGGACGCCATGTCGCCGCCGGCCAACCTGTGCTGCCCCCGCAACGGTAAGCGACCGCGAACGCGCTGTCTCATGTTTCAATCCAGCGTCCTTCGCAGGGTTGGCCTAGCGCCACTGACCGGTTCCGGTCGGGAAGGCGGCCAGCCTGATGTCGTCAGCCCGGATACCGGCCTGTAGAACGCGGGCGTCCGCCCCTAACGCGGCACGCCTCATCGCCATAGGGTCCGCGGGGGAACGGATCCGGCCGTTCTCTTCCATCCTGACTCATGCGTTTCACGCCATCCAGGTCGACCGTTGCGGCAAAGCCGTCGGTTTGCCCTTGCGCGCCTGCCATCCTGGCAGCCGTTGCCGTTGTTTCCACTTCGTCCCTGCCGGCCTTTGCGCAGTCCGCTGCCGAAGCCGCGACCCAGACGTCGCCGCAGTCCTTCGCGCCCGTCGTCGTTACTGCCTCGCGCACCGCGCAGAGTGTGACCGAGGCGTTGCCGCATACCACCGTAGTCACCCACGACGATATCGTCAACTCCCAAGCACCTGATTTGCGCTCGCTGCTGCGCGGGCAGGCAGGCATCGAATTTGCCGCCAATGGCGGCATGGGGGCCAACACCACGCTGTTCATGCGCGGTGCAAACTCGAATCAGGTTCTGATCCTGATCGATGGCGTGCGGATTGCAGGCGTGAGCGGCGGTACCGCGCAACTGGCGAACATCCTGCCGGACCAGATCGAGCGGATCGAGGTGGTGCGCGGCAATGTGTCGGCGCTGTATGGCTCGGACGCGATCGGCGGCGTGGTGCAGATCTTCACCAAGAACGGGGTCGGTCAGCCGCCGGCCGCCAATGCGCAGGTGGAGTACGGCAGCAACAACACGCGGCAGGGCACGGTGGGCTACGGCGGCCAGGTGGGCGACACATCGTTCAACGTAACCGGCTCGATCTTCAAGACCGACGGGTTCTCGTCGGTCAACTACCAGCAATGGGCAGCCGCCAATCCTGCAGCCGTGCGTCGCGGCACGGGTCCGAACCCGGGCGACAACCCGTACGAGAACAAGAGCGTCTCGGGGCAGGTGCGCCACAAGTTCACGCAGGACTGGGATGCCGGCTTCGCGGCGTACTACTCGAACAGCCAGCTTTCGTACGACAGTCTCAGCGGAAAGCCCACCGACGACTATCGGATGGACAGCGAGTTGTACACGCTGTCGGCATTCGTCAATGGCAAGGTGACGCGCGACTGGACCACGCACTTCAAGATTGCGCAGAGCGAGGACCGCGCGGAGACCACGAAGAACAGCCTGTTCGATAGCCTGTTCAGCACCCGCTCGCGCCAGTTCAACTGGCAGAACGAGTACGCGCTGACGGCAGATCACAAGCTGTTGTTCGGCACCGACTGGTTGCAGCAGGAACTCGCATCGAGTTCGTACAGCGCACCCACGCGTAACGTGTTCTCGGTCTACGGTGGCTACGAAGGCCGCATCGGCCGGCACCAGTTGCAACTGAACGCGCGCAACGACCACTATTCCGATTTCGGCAACCAGGGCAGCTTCTTCGCGGGCTACGGCTTCAATGTGACCGAGCAGGTCAAGCTGATTGCCAACCTGAGCAACGCTTTCCGCGCGCCGACGTTCAACGAGCTGTATTACCCGGGCTACGGCCAGCCGAACCTGCAACCCGAGCGCGCCAAGTCGGCAGAGGTGGGCGTGCAGGTGGATACGGTGAGCGCCGGCCTGCTGCGCGTGACCGCCTTCGAGACGCGCTACAACGACCTGATCGTCTCCACGCTGCAACCGGGCGGCCTGTATCTGGCGCAGAACGTGGCCAAGGCCAAGGTGCAGGGGATCGAGGCGTCGTGGCGCGCCACGGTCTTCGGCACGGATCTCGGCGCCAGCGTGACGTTCCAGAATCCGGTCGACGAGACCAACAACACGCAGTTGATTCGTCGTGCACGACGCCATGCATCGTTCGATGTGGGCCGCAATATTGGCAGCTGGCGTTTTGGTGGCGAGTGGCTGGTGTCGTCGGAGCGGCTCGACAATGGCTCGCGCACGCTGGGCGGATACGGTATCGTCAACCTCAATGCCCGCTACAACATCGACAAGCAATGGTTCGTTGCCGCCCGTGTGGAAAACCTGTTCGACAAGCAGTACATGCTCGCCTTCCCGTACAACACGCAGGGCCGGGCGGGGTTTGTCACGCTGGGATGGCGGCAGAAGTAAGCCATGTCTGAGTTGCGGCGCGCACTGACCGTTTGGGGCGTCCTGGCCTTGGCCGGGGCGGCCGTGTTTGCGCTGTCGCTGGCCGTGGGCAGCGTGACGCTCGATAGCACGCAGCTATGGCAGGCGCTGACCGGCGCCGATACCGGCACGGCTGGCGCCATCGTGCGCGAGTTGCGTCTGCCGCGCGCCGCCGCCGCGTTTGCCTGCGGCGGCCTGCTGGCGCTTTCCGGCGCGCTGATGCAGGTGCTACTGCGCAACCCGCTGGCCGAGCCTTACGTGCTGGGTGTCTCGGGGGGCGCGTCTACTGGCGCGCTGCTGGCCATGCTGCTGACGCTGCCCTTGTGGACGGTGCAGGCCGGCGCTGCAGGCGGTGCGCTGCTGTCCATGCTGCTCGTGGCCACGCTGGCGCGCCGTGACCTGCTGCATCCGCAAGTGCAGGGCGGCCATCACGAAGCCGGTGCGCGTCTGCTGCTGACCGGGGTCATCCTGGCGGCTGGCTGGGGTGCGCTGATCACGCTGATCCTGGCCGTCGCGCCCGAGTCGCGATTGCGCGGGATGCTGTTCTGGCTGACCGGCGATCTGGGTGGTACATCGAGCTACGGCTGGGCACTGGGCATGCTGGTGGTGGCAATGGCGCTGACCTTGCCGATGGCGCGCGCGCTGAACGTGATGCTGCTTGGCGAGACCGTGGCGCAGTCGCTCGGTGTGCGCGTGGGACGCGTGCGGCTGGCCACCTTCCTGATTGCATCGTTCTCGATTGCTGCGGCGATCACCACGGCGGGATCGATCGGCTTTGTCGGCCTCGTGGTGCCGCACATGGTGCGTCTGGCCTGGGGCAACGATCAGCGCATGCTGTTGCCGGCAGCTGTGCTGCTGGGCGGCATGCTGCTGATGGCAGCGGACCTGATCGCGCGCACGGTCATCGCGCCTGCGCAGTTGCCGGTGGGCGTCATCACGGCGCTGCTCGGTGTGCCAACCTTCCTCTACTTGCTGTTGCGGAGGCCGCGATGAACCCATGGCATGAGCCACTCGCCGCATGTCCGCAACTTGCATTGCGCGATGTGAGCCTGCGCGCGGGAAGCCGCGTACTGATGCAACGGCTCTCGATGTCGATTGGCGCGGGGCAACTGTGGTGCATCGTCGGTCCCAATGGCGTTGGCAAATCCACGCTGATGGGTGTGCTGGCGGGCCTGCGCGCGCCCGATGGTGGTGCGGTCGAGGTGGATGGTGTCGCGGCCACGCATGTGCCGCCTGCCACGCTGGCGCGGCAGCGCGCGTATCTGCCGCAGGCCGTGCATGACACGTTCCCGATGAGGGTCGAGGATGCCGTGCGCATCGGTCGTCATCCGCATTTGAGCGGCTGGGGTTGGGGCCGCCGCGACGACGACAGCGTGGTGCGCGAACTCATGACCGCGCTAGATCTCGACGCATTGCGTGGTCGCGATGTGCTGACCCTGTCGGGCGGCGAGCGGCAGCGCGTGTCGTTGGCCGCTGCACTGGCGCAGCAGGCGCCGCTGCTGATGCTCGACGAGCCGGTGGCGCATCTGGACCTGCGCCACCAGATCCAGGTGCTGGAACTGCTTCAGCGTCTGACGCGCGCGGGTCGGCATGCCGTCGTGGTCATCGTGCACGATCTCACCTTGGCGCAGCGCTATGCGAGTCATGCGCTGCTGATGTCCGAGGACGGACAGGCGCTACATGGCCCGGCCTCCGACGTCCTGACTCCCGCGCAGTGCTCCCGTGCACTGCGCACCCCGATTATCCGAATCAGCGATGGCACGCACGCCGCGCTGATTCCAGATGGAAATCCGCAATGAGCGATATCGAAAACAACAATGCCGACGATGGACGCGACGAGCGTCACAAGGCGCGCATGGTGCGCAAGAAAGAAGTGGTCGACGCGAAGATCGCTTCGGCACAGGCCGAGCGCGGCGTGATCGTGATTACCACCGGCAACGGCAAGGGCAAGTCGAGTTCGGGCTTCGGCATGGTGGTGCGCGCAATGGGCCACGGCATGCAGACCGGCGTGGTCCAGTTCATCAAGGGCGCGATCCCGAGTGGCGAGGAAATGTTCCTGCGCCGCTTTCCTGAGCAATGCGAGTTCCACGTGATGGGCGAGGGCTACACCTGGGAAACGCAGGATCGTGCCCGCGATGTCGCCAAGGCCGAGGCCGCGTGGGAAGTGGCGCGCCGCATGCTGCGCGATCCGGCCATCGGCCTTGTGCTGTTCGATGAACTGAATATCGCGCTGAAGCTGCACTATCTCGATGTGGAAACCGTGATCGCCGATCTGCGCGCGCGTCCGCCGATGCAGCATGTGGTGATCACAGGCCGTGGCGCGCCGCCCGCGCTGATCGAGGCGGCGGATACGGTGACGGACATGACGCCGGTGAAACACGCGTTCCAGCAAGGGATCAAGGCCCAACGCGGCGTGGAAATGTAGGGCAACGCCATGAAGCCGATTCTGGCGTCGTTGCGCGGCCTTGTCGTACCTGTTGTACTGCCTGCGGCCGCGCGCCTGGCCAGAACCGCTGCGCTTCGCCTTCCTGGCGTTTTCCAAAAGATTTGAAACATATGACCCATTTCCCCGACTACGCCCTGACACTGCCGCCCATCGATGCGCCCGACGAAGCGCTGCGCGCGACGCTGCAGGCAGCTATCGACGACAAGACCAAGCCGCTGGGTTCGCTCGGACGGCTGGAAGCGCTGGCGCTGCAGATCGGCATGATCCGTGGCGGCACGACGCCTGAACTGACGCGGCCTGCAGTGATCGTGTTTGCTGGCGACCACGGTGTGGCTGACGCGGGTGTCAGTGCCTACCCGGCCGAGGTGACGGCGCAGATGGTGCTGAACTTCCTGAACGGTGGCGCGGCGATCAATGTGTTCACGCGGCTGCACGGGCTGGCGCTGGAAGTGGTGGATGTTGGCGTGCGTGCGCCGCTGCCAGCGTCGGTGGGACTGGTCAACTGCCGCGTGGCCAATGGCACGCGCAACTTTGTCGAGCAGGCCGCGATGACGCCGGCCGAGACCGGCGCGGCCATCAATGCCGGCATCGTCCGCGTGCTGCGCCATGCGCAGCAGGGCACCAACGTGATCGGATTCGGCGAGATGGGTATCGCCAATACCTCGGCGGCGGCTTGCGTGATGAGCCGTCTGACGGGGTTGCCGCTGGAAGCGTGCACAGGGCGTGGCACCGGGCTCGACGACGCAGGCGTCACGCGCAAGCGCGAGATTCTGGCGCGTGCGCTGGCACAGCATCCCGACGTCACGGCGCCGCTCGATGTGTTGGCGACGTTCGGTGGTTTCGAGATCGCGGCGATGGTGGGTGCGTTCCTTGCTGCCGCCGCAAGCCGCATGGTGATACTGGTTGATGGATTCATCGCTTCGGCGGCGCTGCTGGTGGCCGCGCGCATTGATCCGAACGTGGTGCACTACTGCGTGTACTCGCATTGTTCGCACGAGCAAGGGCACCGCGCGCTGTTGGCCGAGTTCGGTGGTGAACCGCTGCTTGCACTCGACCTGCGTCTGGGCGAGGGCACCGGCGCCGCGCTGGCATGGCCGCTGGTGGCATCGGCCGCCGCCTTCCTGAAAGAGATGGCAACGTTCAGCGGCGCAGGCGTGACCAACAAATCGGCATAACAGACAGATGGCCGACGAACTCCGCTTCTTCCTGACCGCCCTCGGCTACTTCACGCGCGTGCCGCTGCCGCAGCGGCTGGCCGGATGGGTGGGGTTCGCGCCGCACTATCTCAATGCCGCAGCGCGTTACTTCCCGCTGGTAGGACTGCTGGTGGGATTGATCGCTGCGTTGGTGACGTGGGGCGCGTGGCAGTTGTGGACGCCGTCAGTGGCTATCGTGCTGGGCATGGCTGCGACGCTGCTGCTGACAGGCGCATTCCACGAAGACGGGCTGGCCGATTGCGTCGATGCATTCGGTGGTGGCTATCGCACCGAGGACGTGCTGCGGATCATGCACGATTCGCGCGTTGGCGCATTTGGTGCCATCGCCATCGTGGTGGCACTGCTGCTCAAGTGGCAATTGCTGGTAGCGGTGGGCGAGGGTGGCGGTATCGTGACGCTGCTGGCCGTGTTGATCGTTGCGCATGGCGCGAGCCGCACGATGGCGATCACGTTCCTCGCCACGCATGAATATGTGCGGCCCGAAGGCAAGGCCAAGCCCGTCGCGCAGCGTCTGGCGGGCAAGGGGTTGGTGTTTGCGCTGGCATGTGGCGTGTTGCCGCTGCTGTGGGTGTCGCCGCTGTTCGCGGTCGTGGCACTGATCGCGCTGGCTGTGCTGCGCACAGTGCTAGGCGCGTACTTCGTGCGACGCATCGGCGGTTATACGGGCGATTGCCTGGGCATGGCCCAGCAACTCGCGGAACTGACGATCTACCTCGTGGCGGCCGCATGGAAGTGGTACTGATCCGCCATGCACAGCCGGCAGTTGATCCCGGCATCTGCTATGGCAGCCTGGAACTGGCACTGATGGAGCCGATGCAGCCGGCGGCATCGCTGATCGTTGGAGGCATGGGCACGCCGGTTGGCATCATCACCAGTCCTGCAGCGCGAGCACGCGACACGGCTTCGGCCCTGCGGGCCTGTCTGCCGACGCAACCGCCGTGCGAAATCGAACCGCGTCTGCGCGAGATGGATTTTGGAAGTTGGGAAGGCCAACGCTGGGACGCCATCCCGCGCGAGGCACTGGACCTCTGGGCAGGCAATCTCATGACCGCTCGACCCCACGGTGGCGAAACCCCCGCCGAGATGCTGGAGCGAGTGGGAAGCTGGGCGGATTCGCTCGATACGCAATCTGACGCGCGCCTCTGGGTGGTCAGCCACGCGGGCACCATGCGCATGCTCGCCGCGCACTGGCTGGGCGTGCCGCTGTCGCAAACCCTGCAGTGGTCGCTGGGATTTGGCGCGACGTGCAAGTTTGTGCTGGAGGGGAGTGGGGTCAGGTTGGGGTGGTGGAATCGGGTGGTGACGTAGCTGGCTTCCCGCTGGTTTTCTCCCCTCTCCCGCTCGCGGGAGAGGGGCGGGGGTGAGGGCAAGCGGTTCTGCACCGACAAGTCGAAGATTGCACCGCTGTGCCCTCACCCCCAACCCCTCTCCCACTGTGTGGGAGAGGGGAGCTAAAACAACAGCGGGAGAGAAACACCTAACTCCGCCGCGACCTAGCAACCTCCAGATCCTTGCAGATCTCCGCCGCCCCCTTCACCACCCGTGGCCCGGCGCGATTCACCAGGTCGCCGTCGATGATGAACAGGTTGTTGCGCGCAACCGCCGTGACCTGCTTCCACTTTTCCCACATCGAGAAATCCGCGAGTGGCTTGTCCGGGCGGGTGGCGCCCATGCCCGCTGTCAGCATGACTTCGGGATTGCCGGCCACGACCGATTCCACCGATACCGTGGGCACTAGCGGGGTTTCCTTCGCAAACAGATTGCGGCCACCGCACAGGGTCAGCAGGTCGCTGATCAGATGCTCGCCGTTGAGCGTCATCAGCGGCTGCTGCCAGACCTGATAGAACACGGTCACGGGTGGACGCGCGGCGTAGGTCTTGCGCAGCGTCTCCACCTGCTGCCGGAAATCGGCGGCGGCACGGTTGGCTACGGTCTCGGTGCCCATCAGCGCGCCGAGCTTCTCGATGTTCTGGGGAATCGATTCGAGCTTGCGGGGTTCGCTGAAGAACAGTGGCATGCCGAGTGCGCGCAGGCGGTCGGTCTGCTTCTGCGCATTGCCATGGCGCCAGACCACGATCAGGTCCGGCTTCAGTGCGGCGATGCGTTCAAGGTCCAGCGACTTGTTGTCACCCACGCGCGGGATGTCCCGCGCTTGCGGTGGATAGTCGCTGTAGCTCACGGTGCCGACGATGCGGTCACCGCCGCCTGCCGCGTAGATCAATTCGGTCACATGCGGTGCCAGCGAGACGATGCGGCGCGCCGGAGCGTTGAGCGTGACGGGCTGGCCGCTGTCGTCGGTGATGGTGATGGCCGCGTGGGCGGAGCCGAGCGTAAGGCACGCTGCGGCGATCAGGAAAGCAAATCTAGTAGCCATCTGGGTTCATGACTTGGGACAGGGTATCGAATGCCTTGGAAATCTGCGCCCAGGCGCGTGGGGAGCCGGGCGGCAGTCCGAAGCGAAGGCCGGGCGGGGAGCCGCCTGCCGCCGGGAAGTAGCGCGTCCAGACCTGATCTGCGGCGAGAACAGTCTGTATCCATTCAGCATCGGGATGCGGCACCCAGCAGAACAGCGAATGGCGCACGGGCTCGAAGCCACACTCGACCAGGAACTGGCGCAATTTTTCCGAGCGATGGATCAACTGTGCGCGCGTGATCGATTCCCACGACACATCGTCCAGCACGATTCGTGCGACGGCGCGGGCCGGGCCGGACACCGTCCAGTGACCGAGCACTTCGGACAGCGCCGTCAGCAGCGCAGGCGCAGCGAGCACGAATCCGCAACGCACACCGGCCAGCCCGAAGAACTTGCCGATGGAGCGCAGCACGACGAGCCCCTTCAGATGACTGTGCGGTGCAATGGTCTGGTCGGGCGTGCAGTCCATGAACGCCTCGTCCACGAGCAGCGTGCCGCCACGTTTCGCAAGGTCCGCATGCCACTGCAGCAGTGTCTCGGGCGGCAGTTGCCGTGCAGTCGGGTTGTTCGGATTGACGACGACCAGATGGTCGAGCGATGCGCCAAGATCGTCGCGCAGGAAATCGGCTTCGTCGAGCAGCACAACCTCGTGCCCTGCGCGGGCGAATGCCGGGGCGTATTCGCTATAGCCGAGCGCGGCAACGCCTACGCGTCCACGCTTGAGCAGCGTGGGCAGCGCGCGGATGGCCGCTTGCGAACCCGCCACGGGTAATGCGTGTTTGGCATCGTAGTAATGCGCGGCGAATGCGGCGAGGCCGTCTTCATCCTCGGGCAGTCGTTGCCACGCAGAGGCGGGGAGCTGCGGCACGGGATAGCCGTCGGGATTGATGCCGGTGGAGAGATCGACCCAGTATTGGGCGCGACCTCCATACTCCTTCATCGCACGCTGGAGATCCCCGCCGTGTCGAATGGTGTTCGTCATGATGTCGTTATCAGGCTGGTCAGTGGCACGCTCAACATCGCCACACCGAGCCACAGCCACAGCGTGCGTTGCACGAGCCGCAGGCACGCATGCACATGCGTGGCCGCCGGTGTCGCGCCGATGCCGAGCGGCGGTCGTTCTTCCCATTCGCCGTGGTAGCGCGCGCCGCCACCGAGCGCCACGCCCACGGCGCCGGCGCCCGACGCCATCACGGGGCCGGCGTTCGGGCTTGACCATCCGGGTGCCTGCGTACGCCAGCAGCGCAGTGCTTGCGCCGTGGCGCCGAGCAGTGCGTAGGACAGCGCGGTGAGCCGGGCCGGTATCAGGTTAAGCAGATCGTCTATGCGGGCGGCGGCCCAGCCGAACATTTCCCAGCGCGGCGTGCGATAGCCCCACATCGCGTCGAGCGTGTTGGCGAGGCGGAACACGATCACGGCCGGCGCGCCACCCACGAGAAACCAGAACAGCGCGCCGAAGATCGCGTCGTTGCCGTTCTCAAGGGCGGATTCGCAGGCCGCGCGCGCCAGCGCCTCGGTGTCGGCATCGGCGGTATCGCGCGAGACGATACGCGCGGTCAGCGTGCGGGCGGTGGGCAGGTCATCGCGATCCAGCGCATCGGCAATCGGCGCGATGTGTTGCGCGAGACTCTGCGCGCCCAGCGCGAAGTAGAGTGCCACGGCGTTCAATATCCACGCGAGCAGGGGATGCACGGCGTTGGCCCGCGCGACAATCCACCACGCCAGGGCGGCAGGTCCCAGCACGATCAAAGTCCACGCAAACAATCCGGCGAGTCGTTGTCGAGGCGCGCTGCGTGCGGGACGATTCAGGGCATTGGCGACGGCGGTGGCCACGCGACCAAATCCGACGAGCGGATGCCAGCGGCGTGGCTCGCCAAGCCAGCGGTCCAGCAGCACGCCGGCGAGTGCGGCCGCCACGCAGGCGGCCCAGGACAACATGATCATCGCGCGTGATTGCCGCGGGCAGGGGAAGTGGGGGAGGCAGGATCTTTGACGGCCACCGGGATGCCGGCTACGAGCAGGCGCACGCGATCGGCGGCGGCGGCCAGCTTCTGGTTCAGGCGTCCCAGCTCATCGACATAGAAGCGCGTGATGGCACCCATCGGCACCACGCCGAAGCCGATCTCGTTCGAGACCAGGATCACGTGGCCGGGCAGCATCGGCAGCGCGGTCATCAGCGCGTCGATTTCCTCGGTGAACGCAGGCGGCGGCGTGATGACGCCGTGGTCGGGATACTCGCGGCCATCGCCGAAGATCAGGTTGTTCAACCACAGCGTTACGCAATCCACGAGGATGCAGCCATCGTGCCGCGCGTGGGCGTAGAGCGCGTCCGCCAGATGGACCGGCTCCTCGACGAGCGTCCAGTCAGCCGGACGACGCGCGCGATGCAGTGCGATGCGCAGCTCCATCTCCTCGTCGGCGGGTTCGGCATCGTGGCGCGCGGTAGCGATGTAGGTGACGGGCCCGCGCATCAGGGCGGCGTGATCGGTGGCAAGCTGCTCGGCGAAATGGCTTTTACCCGAGCGCGCGCCGCCCAGTACCAAGGTCAGTTCGCGCGCCGGCCCCGGACTGGACGGCTGTGGTTGCGCGGCGGTCTCGGTGACCGGATCGCTGGCCGTGGCGGCGCCTGCCGCAGCCGGTTCGGCGGCAGCCGTGATATTGAGCGCCTGAGGGGGGGCCTGGGTGTTCATCCGGCGTATTGTAGCCGTCGCATCGCGCCGCCGCATGCACGGAACTTGCAGGCTGGCGATCCATTTCGCCACGCCGTAAGCCGGGGCTGCTGCGATAATCTCGCGATGCGAAACGATCCCGCCGCCAACTTCCCGATTCCCGATGCCGCGCGTGCCCTGCGCGGCACGCTGATGGTCCAGGGCACCACATCCGATGCCGGCAAAAGCACCATCGTGGCCGGACTGTGCCGCGTACTGGCGCGTGCCGGGGTGCCGGTGGCGCCGTTCAAGCCGCAGAACATGGCGCTCAACAGCGCGGTGACCGTCGACGGCGGGGAGATTGGCCGTGCGCAGGCGCTGCAGGCGCAGGCGGCCGGGCTGGCACCGCATACCGACATGAATCCCGTACTGCTCAAGCCGAGCAGCGACATCGGCGCTCAGGTCATCATTCACGGCCGTGCCCGCATGGACCTCGACGCACGCGCGTATCACGCCTACAAGCCGCAGGCGATGGCGGCGGTGCTGGAAAGCCATGCGCGGCTGACCGGGGCCTACAACGTGGTGATGGTGGAGGGCGCGGGAAGCCCCGCCGAAGTGAATCTGCGCGACCGCGACATCGCCAATATGGGTTTCGCGGAGCGCGTGGATTGTCCGGTCGTGATCGTGGCAGATATCGACCGGGGCGGCGTGTTTGCCCATCTGGTGGGCACGCTCGATTGCCTGTCCGAATCCGAACGGGCGCGCGTGACGGGGTTCATCATCAACCGCTTCCGGGGCGATATCGCGCTGCTGCAACCGGGGCTGGACTGGCTGACTGCGCGCACGGGCAAGCCGGTGTTCGGCGTGCTGCCCTACCTGCACGGCCTGCACCTCGATGCGGAAGACGCCATTGCCAGCGGGCAGGTGGCGCGTGGCGATGGCGATGCCGAGGTGCTGCGCGTGATCGTGCCCGTGCTGCCGCGTATTTCGAACCATACGGATTTCGATGCGCTGCGCGCGCATCCGCAGGTGGACCTGCGTTTCATCGGACCCGGCATGCCGATTCCGCCTGCGGACCTGGTGATCCTGCCCGGCAGCAAGAGCGTACGGGCCGACCTGGCATTCCTGCGCGAGAATGGGTGGGATCGCGCCTTGCAGCGGCACTTGCGCTATGGCGGCAAGCTGGCGGGGATCTGCGGTGGCATGCAGATGCTGGGTCGCCTGATCCACGATCCCGATGGACGCGAAGGTCCGGCGGGCACGAGCGAAGGGCTTGGGCTGCTGGACTTCGAAACGACGTTGGCGTCTGACAAGCAGCTGCGGCGGGTCAGCGGGCGGCTGGCGCTGATGGAGGGCGAGGGCGCGGCTGTGCAAGGCTACGAGATCCACCTCGGCGTGACCGTCGGCGCCGCGCTCGATCGTCCTGCGCTTTGGCTGGACGATGGCAATGGCGGCAACCGTGCCGACGGCGCGGTGTCCGCCGACAACCAGGTGCTGGCTACCTATTGCCACGGCCTCTTCGACCAGCCGGATGGATGCGGTGCGCTACTGCGCTGGGCCGGGCTGGCGCATGCCGAAGGGGTGGACCTCGATGCGCTGCGCGAGGCATCGATCGAGCGGCTGGCCGATAGCATGGACGCCAACCTCGACCTTGGCGCGATGTTCGCGCCGCTGGTGCAGCCTTAACGGGACAGGTCGTCAGGGTCCCGGCGCAAGCCGGCTGACCAGCGCGTCCGCATCCTCCCAGGTCACGCGGCGCACGGCCACCATGAAGTCGGTGCCGGGAAACGGGTCGTTGAACATGTCCGATTCCACGCCGCCGAGCCGACGATAAAACTCGCGCGCCTGCACATTGCCATCGAGCACGTAGAGAAACAGCGCCTTGCCCGGCCACTGGCTGGCCGCGCGGCAGGCGCAATGCGACATCAGCGTCTTGCCGTAGCCACGTCCGTGATACTGCTGCATCACGTGAAGGTTGTCGACGTAGATGCCATAGCCGGGTTCGGCAAGCGGCATCAGGCATGAGAAGCCAGCCGGCTGGCCGTCCACGCGCAGGATCGTGACTTCGATGGGCGCTTCGGCACCGTCCAGCATGCGGGCACGCCAGGTGGCCAGGCGTTCGTTCACGGCGTGGACGTCAAGGTATTCGTTGGGAATCAGGCCGGCGTAGGCATGGCGCCAGCTATCCGCGTGCATCGAGGCCAGCAGGTCGGCATCGGCCGACGTGGCAGGAACCAGTTCAATCAGGGGCATGACGGAGGCGCGCAACGCGCCGGATAGAGGAATCAGGGGGCGAAGCCGATCTTAACAATGCACTGTTAGAATCGCGAATTCTTCGCATTTGCATTTGCGCGCTGGCGCACAGATGCGACGCCGAATGCCCTCAAAAAAGGGCGCTGCAGGGGGCAACCGGCCTCAGCGGCCAGAAAAACGCCTTTCAACAATTGCCCTCGCCATGGTCTCCGGCCGACTTCGCACCGTACTCCGCAAGCTACACCTTTACATCGGGCTGGTCTTCGGACTGCTGTTCATCATGCTGGGCCTGACCGGTACGGCGATTTCCTGGCGTGACGAACTCGACAGGTGGCTCAACCCCGATCTGCTGCAGGCTGTTTCCGCCACGCGCATTCCCGTGGGCGCGGCCACCGTGGAAACGGTGACCGCGAGACTGCTGGCCGATCCCAAGTACGGCAAGCCGAACCTGCTGATGCTGCCGGTGGACGAGCATGACGTGTTCATCGCCTATTACCCCATCCATGGCGAACAGGCGGCGGTGGGACGCTCGCGGCAGGTCATGATCGATCCCATCACGCTGGCCGTGAAGGGCGAGCGGCTCTGGGGCGTGCCGGGGCTTTCGCGCCCGCAGTTGCTGCCGACGATGTTCCATCTTCACCGTTACCTGCTGTCGGGCGATACCGGCAAGACGATCATCGGCGTGACCGGGATGATGCTGCTGTTGTCGGTCCTGCTGGGCATTGCGCTGTGGTGGCCCAAGGCCACGCAGCGTGCTTGGAAGCAGGCGGTGCGGATTACCCACGGTGGTTCGTGGTCGCGGTTCAACTATTCGTTCCACCGCGCCGCCGGGATTTTCGTGGCGCCGGTGCTGGCCATCACCGCGTTTTCGGGCTGGTATCTGAACCTGCCGAAATGGGTCACGCCGATCATCGCAAGCGTGGCCACGGTGAGTCCCCAGGTGAAGCACCAGTCCGAGACACCGCCGCCCGGCACCCGCGCAATCACCCCGGCCCAGGCCATGACCGCCGCGCAGCAGCAGTTTCCCGACGCACTGGTGACGCGCGTGGGCCTGCCGCGCAAACCTGGCGATGCGTATGAGGTGCGCCTGCGGCAGAACGCAGAGATCCAGGGCGGCAGCGGCGCTACGCGCCTGTGGCTCGACGCCTATACCGGCCGCCCGCTTGGCGTGCGCGACCCGCTCAATGGCGCGTCCGGCGATACGCTGATCAGCTGGCTCTTTCCGCTCCACACCGGCGAAGCGTTCGGCAGCTACGGCCGTGCGTTCATCACCGTGTTCGGCTTGATGCCGCTGGCGTTTGCCGTGACGGGAGTGCTGATCTGGTGGAAGCGCCGCAGCGGACATCGGCGGCATCTGGAGAGGGAGCGGGGGAGAATTGTTCCCCTCTCCCGCGGGAGGGAGAGGGGTTAGGGGAGAGGGCCGGAGGGTCTGCTTGCCGACCGCTCGCAATTTGCACGGCTGGCACTCTCCCCCGCCCCTCTCCCACTTCGCGGGAGAGGGGAGCAAACAAGCTGGAGCGAGTTAGATCTCGAGGTTATCAATCAACCGCGTATTCCCCAGCTTCGCGGCCGTCAGCACCACCAGCGGTTCTCCTGCCGCGAATTCCTCGCGCGTGGGCGGTTGCAGGTTGTCCTGCTTGCGGATCGACACATAGTCAGCCTGCCAGCCACGGCCCTGAAGCTTCGCCAGCGCATCGGCTTCCACCTTGAGCAGGTCCACATTGCCGTTGCCGAGCACGGTGTCGCGCACTTCGTGCAGTGTCTTGTAGAGGATGGGGGCCTCGGCGCGTTCGGCTTCGGTCAGGTAGCGGTTGCGTGACGATAGCGCCAGGCCGTCTTCCGCACGAATGGTCTCGGCCGGGATGATGTCCACGGGCAAGGCGAACTGCTTGGCCATGCGGCGCACGATCATCAACTGCTGGTAGTCCTTCTTGCCGAACACGGCCACGCGCGGCTGCACGCAGCAGAACAGTTTCATGACCACGGTGCAGACGCCCTTGAAGAAGCCGGGGCGGAACTCGCCTTCCAGGATATCGCCCAGATCATGCGGCGGATCGACGCGGTATTCCTGCGGCACCGGGTACATGTCGCGCTCGGTCGGGGCAAAGAGTACGTAGACGCCTTCGCTCTGCAGCTTCTCGATATCGTCCTGCAGCGTGCGCGGGTACTTGTCGAAATCCTCGTTCGGGCCGAACTGCAGCCGGTTGACGAAGATCGACGCTACCACCGGGTCGCCGTGCTGGCGCGCCAGACGCATCAACGACAGGTGGCCCTCATGCAGGTTGCCCATGGTGGGAACGAATGCCACGCGGTTCTGGCCGCGCAACTGGTCCCGTAGCGCCTCGATCGAAGAAATGACTTTCATGAATGTGGTGAGCGGTCGTGGTAGGAGCGTCCCGGCCGCCGTGCTTCGGGGCGGGGCCGGGTGTGCCGGACTCTCATGTGGGTGCGTGGGCCGGCTGTCGGCGGATTGTAGAGCATCCGCGCCGGTTCAGGCCTGGGGATGGGCCTCGGTACGTCCGCCAGGCGGGACAGTCAGGCCGGCGTGTACGCCAATCGCACATAAACCGGTGCGAACGGCTCGGCCTGGGTGATTTCCACAAGCGACTCGCGCGACAGTTCGAGCATGGCGATGAAGTTGACCACCACCACGGGCACGCCCTTGCCGGAACGGATGGCGTCCTCGAACAGCTCGGTGAATTCCATGAACCTTGCGTGTTGCAGCCGCCGCAGGATCTGGCTCATGTGCTCGCGCACGGAGAGTTCCTCGCGCGAGATCTTGTGATGCTGGTTCAGCTTGGCACGCTTGAGCACATCGGCCCAGGCGGCCTTCAGGTCCACGGTTTCCACATCGGGAAAGCGCGGTGCCAGGCTCTGCTCGATGTAGACCTGCGAGCGAAGGAAATCGCGGCCCAGTTGCGGCACGGTGTCCAGCCGCTGCGCGGCCAGCTTCATCTGCTCGTATTCCAGCAGGCGGCGCACCAGTTCGGCGCGCGGGTCCTCGGCCTCGTCGTCGCTGTCCGCCTTCTTGACCGGCAGCAGCATGCGCGACTTGATCTCGATAAGCATCGCCGCCATCAGCAGGTACTCGGCCGCCAGTTCCAGATTGGTCTTGCGAATCTGGTCAACGTACGAAAGGTACTGACGCGTCACCTGGGCCATCGGAATGTCCAGGACGTTGAAGTTTTGCTTGCGGATCAGGTACAGCAGCAGGTCGAGCGGACCTTCGAAGGCTTCGAGGAAGATCTCCAGCGCGTCCGGCGGGATATAGAGATCCTGCGGAAGCTTGAACAGCGGCTCGCCATACAGGCGCGCGAACGCCATGCCGTCGATCATGTCGGCGGGATTGGCGGCGCTGCCCATGGGGGCCACGCTGGGCAGTTCCACCGGCAGGCTCAGCTTGTCCTGCGGGTGCTGCTCCAGCGGATCGCTCGATGGCATGCGGGGAGAGGGCAAGGGACTGACCGGCGCGAGCCGATCAGTTGTCCGACGAGTAGACGTAAGGCTTCTGGGCCACGCGCGATTCGTCGGCGCGGGCGCGTTCCTCGAGGTCGATCGGCGCCTTGTCCCACAGCAGGTTGCGGCCCTGGCGCTGCTCCGCCTCCAGGGCAGGACGTTCCTGCTTGAGCGTCTTCAGGAACTGGGTGATATCCGATTCGTACATGGCCATGGCGAAACCTGAGCCCTTTCCGGGCGGCGTTGGGGGTAACGGGGCGAGATTTTACCGTATCGGCGCGGCCACCCGCCGTGGCGGCCAATGAATCTTTATTTTTGCGGACGGGAATGGCGTGTCGTCGCCGACGGTGTGGTCAAATAGCGACTTGTTTCTGGACCCCAAGGACGGATGAGCCTGGTTTTTGGCCACATGGCCGGACTGATCGCCGCAGGCAGGACGCGACGCCCCGGCTCGGGTGGCGCTCTCTTCACGCGCGCGTGTTCCTGCCTTGTCACCTTGCTGCTGGCCTGCGCGGTCTGGATACCCGACGCCCAGGCCAAGGACGCCTACAAGGTCGAGATCGACGCCCCCGATCCGCTGAAGGACATCCTCAAGGAACACCTCGACCTCTCGCGCTACCGCGACCGCACCGATATTTCCGACGACCAGTTCCATTACATGGTGGAAACCGTGGGCGACCAGGTGCGCCAGTTCGCGTCCACCGAAGGCTGGTTCGATCCGGAGACCACGGCTACCGTGGAAGGCGAGGGCGACCAGCGCGTGGTCAAGATTAAGGTGGTGCCCGGCGCGCGCACTGAAATCCGGCGCGTGGACCTGAGCGTGACCGGCCCGGCGGCCACACAGTCGCCCAGGCAGATCGAAGAGATGCGCAAGAAATGGGGTCTGCCGGTGGGCGACCCCTTCCGTCAGGCGGACTGGGACAAGGCCAAGGAGGATGCTCTCGTCCAGTTGCAGAGCCACACCTACTACGGCGCGAGGATGACCGCGTCGCAGGCGCGTGTCGAGCCCGAGGAACATGCCGCCGATTTGTCGGCGAAGTTCGAGAGCGGCCCGGCCTATGTACTTGGCCCGCTTGAAATCGAAGGCACGCGCCGCTATCCCGCCCGCATCATTCAGAACGTGAATCCGCTGTCGCAAGGGGAGCCGTACCGCGTGGAGCGACTGCTGGAGTTTCAGCGCGCGGTGCAGAACCAGCCGTATTTCTCGAACGTGCAGGTTGATCTGCTGGAGCCGCCGGCGGCAACCTCCGCCGAGGCCGCCGCGCAGCAGGAGACCGTGATCGCGCCCGTGCGCGTCAGGGTGCGCGAATATCCGACGCACCGGCTTAGTTCCGGTGTGGGCTACACGACCGATACCGGCGCCCAGGTGGAAGGCCGCTATTCCTACTACAACCTGTTCAACCGCGCATGGGTGTTCGATTCGCAGGCGCGGATCGAGCAGAAGCGCCAGTACGCGTTCGTGGAAACGGCGATGCCGCCGGATACCCACACTTACCGCAACAGTATCTACGGCAGCTACGAGCGCACCATCGACATCGAGAGCACCGACCTCACCAGCTGGCGCGGCGGCCTCAAGCGGTCCCGCTCGCGCGAGAAGTACGACACCACGGTCTCGCTCGATTTCTACTACGACAACCTCACGCCATACGGGCAGCCCTCGCAGATATCGAAGGCGCTGGTGCCGGCCTTTGCGTGGACGCGCCGCGATGTGGATAACCCGGTCTTCCCGCGCCGGGGCAACGTGATCAACACGCAGGTCGGCGTGGCGGCCAAGAACGTGCTCAGCGATGCCACATTCCTGCGCCTGTATGGCCGGATTCGGCAGTACGTACCCGTGGGCAATCGCGACCTGTTCATCGCGCGACTGGAGCTGGGCGCAAATATCACGTCGAGCGATCCCGCGCTGATTCCGGCGTCGCTGCGCTTCCGCGCGGGGGGCACCGACTCGATCCGGGGTTACAGCTACCAGTCGATCGGTACGCCTAACGGCGCCAGCGTGCTGCCGGCGCGCTTCCTGGGCACGGGTAGCGTCGAATACCAGTACTGGTTCAAGCCCGAGTGGGGCGCGGCGGTGTTCTGGGACATGGGCACGGCCACCAACAACCTGGCTGGCGTGAAGATCTATCACGGCGTGGGCGTGGGCGCGCGCTGGCGCAGCCCGGTGGGTCCGGTGCAGCTCGATGTGGGCTACGGCATCCAGGAGAAGCAGTTCCGGCCGCACATCTCGCTCGGGGTGGCGTTCTGATGAGTATTCCGGACATGCCCCCCGTGCCGCGTGACGACGAGAACACGCCGCGCGCGCCCCGCAAGCCAAAGCGCCACCGCGTCTGGAAGGTCCTGGCGTGGCTCGTCGGCCTGCTTGTGCTGCTGCTGGTGGCGATTGTGGTCACGGTGGTGGCGGCGCTGCGCACGGAGGCGGGTACGCGTCAGGTGTGGAATCTCGCCACGCGTTTCTCGGCGGGCATGCTGGCGGGGCAGCTCGATGGGGGCACCGTGGCCAGCGGGCTGCGCATGCACGATCTGGTGTTTGCCAGCGGCGACACACGCGTGACCATCGACCGCATCGACGCCAAATGGCAGATGTCGTGGTCGCCCCGTCGCCTGCATGTGGAATGGCTCAAGCTCGGCAAGATCGATGCGCGGCTGCCGGCGTCGGCGCCCAGCACCGAGCCGGCGAAGATGCCCGAGTCGCTGGAACTCCCCCTTGCTGTCGATATCGACACGCTGACCGTGAGCGAGTTGTCGCTGCTGCAGGGGCCGGCGGCCACGTCGAGCCCACTCGTGCTGTCGGACCTCGCCGCCACGCTGCATAGCGATGGCCTGCGGCACCGGCTGACCGTGGACCGGCTGACTACGCCTTACGGCAAGCTGCAGGCCAATGCGCAGATCGCGGGGCAGAAGCCGTTTGCGCTGTCCGCCGAGGCACTGCTCGAAGGCAAGTGGAAGGAAGAAGCGTACGCAGTGTCCGCCAGGGCCAATGGCTCGCTGGATCAACTGCGTGCCGATGTCGACGCCACCGGAGACCGTATCCGCGCGCGCGCCAATGCCGATGTCACGCCCTTTGGCCGCGTGCCGTTCACGCACCTGCTGATCGACGGCGAGCGCATCAATCCGCGTCTGTTCAGCCCCACGGCACCGCAGGCCAATCTGACCGTGCATGCGGAATTGCGCCCCGTGGAAGCCGTGGCGCCGCCGCCGCGCGTGGCCGCGCCGAAGCCCGGCGAATCGACCGCCAGCGCGGTGGAGGCGGCCTCGGCAGCTTTGGCTTCCGCGCCCGTGCCGACACCTGCCGCGCCAACGTCGAATCCCCTCGCCGTAGCGGGCGAGGTCACGATACGCAACCTCGATCCCGGCACCATCGACCGCGAGCGCTTGCCCGTCCACAGCGTGACGGCGCGCGTGGAACTCAGCGAGAAAACGCAGACGCTGCGCGACCTGCGCATCGCACTGCCAGGGCGTGCGGAGATCGTCGGGCAGGGCGCGCTGCAGGACGGGCGCGGCGGCTTCGATCTCGACGTGCGGCGGCTCGACGTGGCCGCGCTGTACACCACGCTGGTGAAGACCAATCTGTCCGGCCCGGTGATCCTGCGGCTGGAGCCGGGGCGCCAGAGTGTGGCACTTGACGTGGCGGGCGGCGAGATCAAGCTGTTCGCCGATGCGAAGATCGACGAGGAGTCGGTCACGCTGTCCGCGCTGCGCGCCGGACTGGGTAGCGGCACGCTGACCGCCGATGGCAAGCTCGGTCTCAAGGGCGAGCAGGCTTTCGACTTCAAGGGCAAGCTTGCCAATTTCGATCCGTCGCGGCTCGCCAAGGTGGCGCCGGGGCGCATCAATGCCGATTTCTCGACCAAGGGCTCGCTGGCAAACGTGCTGCGCGTGGCGCTCGATTTCGCGCTGGGCGAGAGTGAATACGCAGGGCTGCCGATGACTGGCAAGGGGCGGGTCCGGCTGGAAGGCGAGCGGTTGCTGCCGAGCGAGGCATCGCTGCTGATGGCGGGCAACCAGGTGAACCTGAACGGCAGCTTCGGGGCGCGTGGGGATCGGCTCAAGGTCAATGTCGACGCGCCGCAACTGGATCGGCTCAAGTTCGGCGTGGCCGGCAAGGCCAAGCTCGATGCCGAGGTCACTGGCACGTTGAAGAAGCCCGAGATCGTGGGCGACTACAGCGCGCAGTCTCTGGTCGTAGGTCCGCACAAGGTGGCGAATGCCAGCGGCCACGCCGAACTGCGCGGCGGTCTGGATGGCACCGTCAATGTCCAGCTCGCCGTGCGCGACTATCAGGGTCCGCAGGCATCGGTGCGTACGCTCGATGCCAACCTCAAGGGCACGCAGGCCAATCACGCCTTCGATGCCAAGGCGGCTGGCACGATGAACGGGCAGCCACTGCAACTCTCGCTGGCCGGGCAGGGCGCGTGGCGTGGCGACCAGGGCTGGAACGGCACGATCCAGACGCTGGACGAGCGGGGCACCGTCAACGTGCGCCTCACCGCGCCCGCGCAATTGCTGGTGGCAGATCAGCACATCCGGCTCGGCCAGACGCGTTTGCAGTTTGCCAAGGCCACGATGAACATCGAGGGCTTCGAGTTCGACCATGGCCGCATCCGCTCGCAGGGACGCATGGATGGCGTGGAAGTCGCCAACATCCTCAAGCTGCTGGAAACATTCACGGGCGATGCGCCGCCGGTCCGCTCGGACGTCGTGCTCGATGCCAGCTGGAACCTGAGCCTTGCCGAGACGGCCACCGGGTTTGCGGACATCCGGCGCCGTAGCGGCGATGCCTCGATCAACGCGGGCCGTGGATGGACCGCGCTGGGGTTGGGCGAGACCGGCCTTCGCGCCGAGTTCTCCGGCAACCGCGTGACGCTCCGCGGCGGCACCACGGCGCAGCGGCTCGGCAAGCTGGTCGTCGATGCTTCGGCGGGACTCGTCAGCGAGCAGGGACTGCTGACAGTGGGGCCGGCCTCGACACTTGGTGGTACGGTCACGGCCGACATGCCGCGCCTGAAATCCCTGGAGGCGCTGGCGGGGCCGCAGTACGCGCTCGATGGCAAGCTGGCGGCGGCGCTGCAACTCGCCGGTACGGTGGGCAATCCGTTGCTGACGGGGTCGATCGATGGCAGCGGCATCGGCATTACGCTGTACGACCTCGGCATCCGCTTGACCGATGGCGTGGTGCAGGTGGTGCTGGACCAGAATACGGTGGAGCTGAAACAGGTGCATTTCCGCGGCGGCGACGGCACGCTGACGGCTACCGGCGCCATCAAGCTCGGCGAGACCGATCCCAACCTGACGGGCAAGATCGTCGCGGACAAGCTGCAGTTGTTCGCCAGCCCTGAGCGCACGCTGATCGTCTCGGGCGAGGCTGGCATTGCCAACGAGAACAAGCAGATCGCGATACGCGGCAAGTTCCGCGTGGATCGCGGGTTGTTCGATTTGCCGAAGGCTGGCGCGCCGGTGCTCGGCGACGACGTGGTGGTGGTGCGTCGCAGCGACCAGCGCGAGGTCAAGACGGCGGCCACGCCTGTAGTGCCCGAATCGAAGCCGGCCAGCCGCTTCAGTCCGCTGATCGACGTGGCGATCGACCTCGGTGACAACTTCCGCTTCCGGGGCGCGGGCGCCGACATCCTGCTGGCCGGTACGCTGGGCATCAAGAGCGAGCCGCTGGCGCCGATGCGCGCTACGGGCACGGTGCGCGTGGTGGATGGCACCTACGAGGCGTTTGGCCGCAAGCTCAACATCGATCGCGGCATCATCAATTTCAATGGTCCGGTGGACAACCCGAACATCAACATCCGCGCGATGCGCCGCAACCAGGAAGTGGAAGCGGGCGTGGAGGTGACCGGCACAGTGCGGATTCCGCGTGTGCGACTGGTGTCCGAGCCAAACGTACCCGACGAGGACAAGTTGTCATGGCTGATGTTCGGCTACGGCGCCGAAAGCGCGGGAACAAGCCAGCAGCGGCAGTTGAGCGGGGGCGCACTCGGTGGCGCGGCGCTGGGCATGATCGGTGGGAAGGCGGGAAAAAGCGTGGTCTCGCACTTCGGCATCGACGAATTTTCCATCGGACCGAGTACCGCCGGCCTGAACGACCAGCAGGTGGTCAGCATCGGCAAGGCGGTCTCTGACCAGATCTCTGTGGGCTACGAACAAAGTCTGACCTCGGCATCGAACGTGGTGAAGCTCACCTGGGCGTTCTCGCGGCGCTGGTCGCTGATTGCCAAGGGTGGTTCGATCAATGGCCTGTCCGTCTTGTTCAACCGCCGGTTCAACAACTGGAGTACGCTGTTCTCCGGCGGTTCGGGCCGGCGTACCGCCGACGCCGATCCGGCCGCGCAGGGCGCCAGCGCTCCGGCTGGCGATCCCGTCGAAGCGATCAAACGATAGGCCGATGATGACTCGATTGACCCGATTGACTCATGCGTCCGCGCGACGCCTTACCGCCATGGGACTGATTGCGAGCGTGCTTGCCCTGTTCGGTTGCGACCAGCAGAAGGTGGACGAGACGATGAAGAAAGCCGGTGACGTGGCCCGGAACACGTGGAACAGCGTGAAGCCTGACAGCCAGTTGTTCAAGGGCATCGAGATCGGCAAGTCCACCGAGGACGATATCCGCCGTCAGGCCGGCAAGCCCGAGATCGTGTGGGAGGAACCGGACGGCGGCCGCCGCCTGGAATATCCGCGCGGCCCCGAAGGCACTACGACGTGGATGGTCACCACCAATGCCGATGGCACGGTGCGCTCGATCGAGCAGGTACTGACCGCCGAGAACTTCGCCAAGGTGCGGCCCGGCATGAACAAGGACCAGATCCGTCGGCTACTGGGCAAGCCGACCAAGGTCGAGGCGTTCCGCCTGAAGCAGGAAGAGGTGTGGGGCTACCGCTGGATGGAAACGAGCATCGACCGCGCATTCTTCAACGTGCATTTCAACCCGGACGGCACGGTCAGCACGACGTCGAGGAGCGATGACCCGTCGAGGCGGCAGGGAGGGTAAGAATCTGCTGAGGGTGTGCTCCCCTCTCCCGCACGGCGGGAGAGGGGAGCAAGAGCAAGTTGGCGATCGATCCGCGAATCAACGAATCCGCATCCCCGGCACCGCGCCACTGTGCGGCTCCAGAATCCACAGCCCCGGATTCGCCTTCTCGTCTGCCGCCGACGCTGCCAGCACCATTCCTTCCGACATACCGAACTTCATCTTGCGCGGCGCCAGGTTGGCAACCACCACGGTGAGCTTGCCCTTGAGCTGTTCCGGCGTGTAGGCCGACTGGATGCCCGAGAACACGTTGCGGGTCTTGCCTTCGCCCACGTCCAGCGTCAGTTGCAGCAGCTTGGTCGAGCCTTCCACCTTTACGCAATCGACAATCTTCGCCACGCGCAGGTCGATCTTCACGAAATCGTCGATCGTGATCGTGTCGGCAATCGGTTCGATGGCGGCTTCGGCCGGTGCAGCAGCGGGAGCCGCGGCGGCTTGCAGCGAATCGCGGTTGGCGGCCAACAGCGCATCGATCTGCTTGGTATCGACGCGCGTCATCAGATGCTGGTAAGGCTGCACCGGACGGTCCGCCGACAGTTGGGTGTCGATGGCGCGCCAGTCCATCGATTCCACGTTCAGGAAGCGCTCCACGCCAGCAGCCATCTCCGGCACCACGGGCTTCAGGTAGACGGTCAGCAGGCGGAAGGCTTCGAGCGAAACCGAGCAGGCCGCGTGCAGGGCGTCGCGCTTGGCGTCGTCCTTGGCCAGTTCCCACGGCTTGTTGGTATCGACGAACGCGTTCACCGCGTCGGTCAGTTCCATCACCAGTCGCAGCGCCTTGCTGTATTCACGGCCTTCGTAGAACGCCGCAATCTGCGGGGCGGCCTGGCGCAGTTGCTCCAGCAGCGGATTGGCCAGCGCGGCTTCGTTGACCTTGCCGTCGAAACGCTTGACCAGGAAGCCCGCTGCGCGGCTGGCGATGTTCACGTACTTGCCGATCAGGTCGCTGTTCACGCGGGCGACGAAGTCGTCCAGGTTCAGGTCCAGGTCTTCCATGCTCGCGTTGAGCTTGGCGGCGAAGTAGTAGCGCAGCCACTCCGGGTTCATGCCGGTGTCGATATAGCTCTGCGCGGTGATGAACGTACCGCGCGACTTGCTCATCTTGGCGCCATCGACCGTCAGGAAACCGTGCGCGAACACGTTGGTCGGTGTGCGGTAGCCCGAGAACTTGAGCATGGCCGGCCAGAACAGCGTGTGGAAGTACAGGATGTCCTTGCCGATGAAGTGGTACTGCTCGGCGGTGGAGTGCGGGCCGACCCAGGCGTCGAAGTCAATGCCGCGCTTGGCCGCCAGGTTCTTGAAGCTCGCGTAGTAGCCGATCGGGGCATCGAGCCAGACATAGAAGTACTTGCCCGGCGCGCCGGGGATCTCGAAGCCGAAGTACGGCGCATCGCGCGAGATGTCCCAGTCGGATAGCGTCGAGGCTTCGCCTTCGGCGCCCAGCCACTCCTGCATCTTGTTGCTGGCTTCGGGCTGGGCCAGGTCGGCCACCCACTCGCGCAGGAACGTCTCGCAGCGCGGATCGGACAGGCGGAAGAAGAAGTGCGTCGACGACTTGCGCACCGGCGTGGCGCCCGACACCACGGAATACGGGTTCTTCAGGTCAGTGGGCACATACGTCGTGCCGCAAACTTCACACGAATCGCCGTACTGGTCCTTGGCGTGGCACTTTGGGCATTCGCCCTTGATGAAGCGGTCCGGCAGGAACATTTCCTTGACCGGGTCGTAGAACTGCTCGACATCGCGCTCGGCGATCAGATCCTTGTCTTTCAGCGACAGGTAAATCTTCTCGCAGAGTTCACGGTTTTCTTCGGCGTCCGTGCTGTAGTAGTTGTCGAAGGAGACCAGGAAGCTGTCGAAATCGCGCTTGTGTTCGGTCCAGACGCGGTCGATCAACTGCTTCGGCGTGATGCCTTCCTTTTCCGCGCGCAGCATGACCGGCGTGCCGTGGGTATCGTCGGCGCCCACGTAATAGACCTCGTTGCCCATCATTCGCTGGAAACGCACCCAGATGTCGGTCTGGATGTACTCCACCAGGTGGCCGATGTGAATCTGGCCGTTGGCGTACGGCAGGGCAGAAGTAACGAGGATGCGGCGTGCGGTCATGAAAAAGCCGTTCAGAGGGGTGGGAATGCGTGTCCTGCGGAGAGCGGGACGAAGGAACCGGCTATTTTAGCAACTGCGGGGGAGACGTGCCTGTTCCGGGGTGGAACTGGCCGCAATGTCGGCGAAATGACCGCGAAATGGGGGCGTTAGGGAGCGAAATCGGCGCCGATCACCGTGAATTCACTTTGAAAAAGCCAAAAAAAAGCGCCGGTTAGACACCGGCGCAGCTTTCCACAACGGAAAAGGAGGAGAAATCAGGCACCGCCCGGGAGGTCAGCCACCCATCGCGAGCCAGCAACGGTGGCAAGCGGTACCTGAACTCTATGACTGCTTACCCAGAAATTGGTTTCAAGAAAATTTCGACTCGGCGATTCTGGGCGCGTCCCTGCTCCGTGGAATTGTCTGCAACCGGCTGCGTCTGGCCCCGGCCTTCGGCGGTCAGGCGGTTGCGCGCCACGCCGCGATCGCCCAGATAGGCGGCCACGCTCTGCGCGCGGCGCTGGGACAACTGCATGTTGTAGCTCGGGTTGCCGGTACTGTCGGTATGGCCCACGACATTGGCCACCACGTCCTGGTGCTGGCCCAGCGTCTGGGACACCTGGTCGAGCACCGCGCGGAACGACGGCTTGATCGTCGAGCTATCGGTATCGAAAGTCACCTGGCTCGGGATGTTCACCTTGAGCGAGCCATCGGGCTGCTCGGTGATCGTGGTGCCGGTTCCGGCCGTATCCTTGTTCAGTTTGCCGCGGATCGCGTTCCAGTTGTAACCGGTGGCACCGCCCACTGCCCCACCTACGGCCGCGCCGACCAGCGTGCCGGTGGTGTTGCCGCCGATCAGGTTGCCAAGGCCGGCGCCCACTGCCGCGCCCACGCCGGTGCCGACAGCGGTATTGGTGCCTTGTTCGGTAGCACAGCCGGCCAGTGCGGCAGCAGCCACGATCGAAACGGTAACGAGCTTGAAGTTCATGCGTTCTCCTTCTGGAAATTCCCGTAAATGTTCTGCCAACAGCATGCCGCATGGTACTGCCTGGCGCCATGCGCCGGACCCGCTGCAAACAAGTTTCAACATTGTGTTTGAAAACGCGCATGTAGCGGTATCGGACGGCGTCCGATACCGGGCGTTCACGCCGGCCGCTATCGCTGTCCTTCGGGCGGCCGCTGCAAGTTGGCGCACTACAATAGGCAGATGGCGGTAGGGGCACAAGACACAGAGTGTGAGAGATGTAAATGTCTGTAATCCCCCACATCGGGCAAGGTGTGGCGCCGCCTGATACATTACCCCCACATTTTCAGAATATTCCCAATCCCCATCCAGAGCGGAGTCCGACTTGAGCCTCACCACTGAACAGGTAACCGAAACCCTGCGCACCGTCATTGATCCCAATACGGGCAAGGATCTCGTCTCCACGCGCTCGGCGCGTAATGTGCGGGTCGACGGCGGCAATGTCTCCGTGGAAGTCGAACTTGGCTATCCGGGCCGCAGCCAGTTCGAACTGATCCGCCAGAAGGTCATCGATGCCGTCCGCGCCTTGCCTGGCGTGGCCAATGTCAGCGTGGCGGTCTCGATGAAAATCGTCGCGCATGCCGTGCAGCGTGGCGTGAAGCTGCTGCCCGGCGTACGCAATGTGATTGCAGTGGCATCCGGCAAGGGTGGGGTGGGCAAGTCCACCACGGCCGTGAACCTGGCGCTGGCCCTGGCGTCCGAGGGCGCACGTGTGGGCATGCTCGACGCCGATATTTACGGCCCGAGCCTGCCGATGATGCTGGGCATCAGTGGTCGCCCCGAGTCATCGGATGGCCAGACCATGCAGCCGCTGGAGGGCCACGGCCTGCAGGCCAACTCCATCGGGTTCCTGATCGACCAGGACAATCCCATGGTGTGGCGCGGCCCGATGGTGACCTCGGCGCTGGAGCAACTGCTGCGCCAGACCAATTGGTCGGACCTCGATTACCTGATCGTCGACATGCCGCCGGGCACCGGCGACATCCAACTGACGCTGTCGCAGAAGGTGCCGGTCACGGGCGCCGTGATCGTGACGACACCGCAGGACATCGCGCTGCTGGACGCGCGCAAGGGTCTGAAAATGTTCGAGAAAGTCGGCATCCCCATCCTCGGCATCGTCGAGAACATGGCGGTCTACTGCTGCCCGAACTGCGGCCATACCGAGCATATCTTCGGCGCTGGCGGCGCGGCCAAGATGAGCACCGACTACCACGTTGACGTGCTGGGCAGCCTGCCGCTGAACCTTTCGATTCGCGAGCAGGCCGATTCGGGCCGGCCGACCGTGGTGGCCGAACCCGACGGGCAGATCGCGGAGATCTACCGCGAGGTGGCGCGCAAGGTGGCAATCAAGGTGGCCGACAAGGCGCGCGACATGACCAACAAGTTCCCCAGCATCGTGGTCCAGAACACCTGAGAATCGGGCATTGTCCGACATTGCCGTCGCGATCACCTGACCTACAATCCACACGGCATACCACGCGAAAATACAACGCGAACACACCAAGGGAGGAAGCGGCATGAAACGGGTACTGTTTGGACTGGCAATCGGCGCGTCGGCCATCGCGATGGCGGGCTGCGCGGGGTCGGACAAGAGCGCGACGGCGGCCACGGCTGCGCCGTCCGCCATGGCAGCTTCGGCGTCCGGTGGCGGCTCCACCAAGGCGGCGGCCACGCTGGCGGCCAAGAGTGGCACCAACACGGCGGGCCGCGTGACCTTCGACCAGCAATCGGGTGGCGTGCTCGTGGGTGTGCTGGTAACCGGCCTGGCGCCGGGTAGCGTGCATGGCTTCCACGTCCATGAGAAGGGCGACTGCTCGGCGCCGGATGGCATGAGCGCGGGCGGCCACTTCAACCCGGGCGGCAAGCCGCACGGCCAGATGACCGGCGGCGGCGACCACCACGCTGGCGACATGAACAACCTGACCGCGGATGCCAGCGGCAATGCCCGCGTGCAGTTCCTGATGCCAGCGGTGACGGTGGCCCCTGGTCCGAACAGCGTCGTCGGCAAGGCCGTGATCGTCCACAAGGACCCGGACGACTATCGCACGCAGCCTACGGGTAACGCGGGCGGCCGGATCGCTTGCGGTGTGATCGCGGCAAGCTGACAGGTAGCTGATCGATGCATGGCCCCCTTTTGCCGGCTTGCGGCAAGAGGGGGAGTCCGCCGGCAATATGGTTGTACAATGCGCCCCAAATCGCATGCGGCGCCCCGATTGGCGGGCCTGCCGTCCGTCCATCCTGCCACGCCCTTATGAGTATCAAATCCGACAAGTGGATCCGCCGCATGGCGGAGCAGCAAGGCATGATCGAACCGTTCGAGCCCGGCCAGGTACGGGAATCGGACGGACGCAAGATCGTTTCCTACGGCACGTCAAGCTACGGCTACGACATCCGCTGCGCCAACGAATTCAAGATCTTCACCAATATCAACAGCACGATCGTCGATCCGAAGAACTTCGACGAGAAGTCGTTCGTGGACTTCAAGGGCGACGTCTGCATCATCCCGCCGAACTCGTTCGCGCTGGCCCGGACGATGGAGTACTTCCGCATTCCGCGCAGCGTGCTGACGATCTGCCTGGGCAAGAGCACGTACGCGCGCTGCGGCATCATCGTCAACGTGACGCCGTTCGAACCCGAGTGGGAAGGCTACGTGACGCTGGAGTTCTCGAACACCACGCCGCTGCCCGCCAAGATCTACGCGGGCGAGGGTTGCGCGCAGGTGCTGTTCTTCGAGTCCGACGAAGTCTGCGAGACCTCGTACAAGGACCGTGGCGGCAAGTACCAGGGCCAGCACGGCGTCACCCTGCCGAAGACCTGACACACCTGTCATCTTCCCGAACTAGAATGCCGGCGTCTCATCCACGCCGGGGGTGCCACCGGCCATGAACCGGTACGGCGCCAGACCTGACGAATGAGCCACATGTCGCCGCTGCGGGAAACTTCCGCCGGCCATGTGGCTCAGTTCTTTCCAAGTACGCTCAACACCCAAGGATTTCCGATGAAATTCCGCTTCCCCGTCATCATCATCGATGAAGACTTCCGTTCCGAGAACATTTCGGGCTCGGGTATTCGCGCACTGGCCGAAGCCATCGAACGCGAAGGCATGGAGGTGATGGGCCTGACGAGTTACGGCGACCTGACGTCGTTCGCACAGCAGTCCAGCCGGGCTTCCACGTTCATCGTGTCGATCGACGACGACGAGTTCGTGCGGGCCGACGACCAGCCCGAAGCCGCAGCCATCGAGAAGCTGCGCGCGTTCGTGTCCGAAGTCCGCCGCCGCAATACCGACCTGCCGATCTTCCTGTATGGCGAGACGCGCACGTCCCGTCACATCCCGAACGACATCCTGCGCGAGCTGCACGGCTTCATCCACATGTTCGAGGACACCCCCGAATTCGTGGCGCGACACATCATCCGCGAAGCCAAGGTCTATCTCGACACGCTGGCGCCGCCGTTCTTCAAGGCACTGATTGACTACGCGCAGGACAGCTCGTACTCGTGGCATTGCCCGGGGCACTCGGGTGGCGTGGCATTCCTGAAGAGCCCGGTGGGCCAGGTGTTCCATCAGTTCTTTGGCGAGAACATGCTGCGCGCGGACGTCTGCAACGCCGTGGAAGAACTGGGCCAGCTGCTCGACCACACGGGTCCGGTGGCAGCATCTGAGCGCAATGCCGCGCGCATCTTCAATTCGGACCATATGTTCTTCGTGACGAACGGTACGTCGACGTCGAACAAGATGGTGTGGCACGCCAACGTGGCGCCGGGCGACATCGTGGTGGTGGACCGCAACTGCCACAAGTCGATCCTGCACGCGATCATGATGACCGGCGCGATTCCGGTGTTCCTGATGCCCACGCGCAACCACTACGGCATCATCGGCCCGATCCCCAAGAGCGAGTTCGATCCCGAGACGATCCGCCGCAAGATCGCCGCGCACCCGTTCGCCAGCAAGGCAAAGAACCAGAAGCCGCGCATCCTGACGATCACGCAGGGTACGTACGATGGGGTGCTGTACAACGCCGAGCAGATTAAGGAAATGCTGGCGTCCGAGATCGACACGCTGCACTTTGACGAAGCGTGGCTGCCGCACGCCGCGTTCCACGAGTTCTACCGTGACATGCACGCGATTGGCCGCGACCGTCCGCGCAGCAAGGACGCGCTGGTGTTCGCCACGCAGTCCACGCACAAGCTGCTGGCCGGTCTGTCGCAGGCGTCGCAGATCCTGGTGCAGGATTCCGAGACGCGCAAGCTGGACCGGTATCGCTTCAACGAGGCGTACCTGATGCACACCTCGACGAGCCCGCAGTATTCGATCATTGCCTCGTGCGACGTGGCGGCAGCGATGATGGAAGCGCCGGGCGGCACGGCACTGGTGGAGGAGAGCATCCAGGAAGCGCTGGACTTCCGCCGCGCCGTGCGCAAGGTGGAAGCGGACTACGACGTCGATAACAACGGCGACTGGTGGTTCAAGGTCTGGGGTCCGGATACGCTGAACGAAGACGGCATCCCCGACCGCGACGAGTGGATGCTCAAGGCCAACGAGCGCTGGCACGGCTTCGGCGATCTGGCCGATGGCTTCAACCTGCTGGACCCGATCAAGGCCACGATCATCACCCCGGGCCTGGACGTGGACGGCGAGTTCAGCGAGCGCGGCATCCCGGCCGCCATCGTCACCAAGTATCTGGCCGAGCACGGCATCATCATCGAGAAGACGGGTCTTTACTCGTTCTTCATCATGTTCACGATCGGCATTACCAAGGGCCGCTGGAACTCGCTGGTGACCGAGCTGCAGCAGTTCAAGGACGACTACGACCAGAACCAGCCGCTGTGGCGCGTGCTGCCGGAATTCGTCGGCAAGTACCCGCAATACGAGCGGATGGGCCTGCGCGACCTGTGCGACGCGATCCACAGCGTCTACAAGGCCAACGACGTGGCGCGCGTGACCACGGAGATGTACCTGTCGGACATGGAACCGGCGATGAAGCCGTCGGACGCCTGGGCAATGATGGCGCACCGCGAAATCGAGCGCGTGCCCGTGGACGAACTGGAAGGCCGCGTCACCGCCATCCTGCTGACTCCGTACCCGCCGGGCATCCCGCTGCTGATTCCGGGCGAGCGCTTCAACCGCATCATCGTCCAGTACCTGCGATTCGCCCGCGAGTTCAACAAGCTGTTCCCGGGCTTCGAAACGGACATCCACGGGCTGGTGGAGGATGAGGTCGATGGCGTGAAGGCTTATTTCGTGGATTGCGTGAAGCAGTAAGCGTTTCGCTGTTAAAAAGAAAAACCCCCGCTACCGAAAGGTGCGGGGGTTTTTGTATGCCTTTGGTTTCGCTCCCCTCTCCCGCTTGCGGGAGAGGGGCCGGGGGAGAGGGCCGGAGCATCAACAGCCGACCAACTGCACCATTGACCTACTTGCTCTTCTCGAACTGGAACTGTGGCGCCGCCGGCTCGCTGGACTCGCCAGCCCCCGGTAGCTCCAGCGTCCCCGGCGTGGAAGCTGCCCCTCCGGGCTTGTCAGCTTCCTGCCCGCCAAGCGGGATACTCACCTCCGCCGAATTGCTGTGTTTCAGCGATCCTTTGTCGAGCAGTCCGGTCACCATGCCCGGCCAGAACATCACCAGCAGCACCATCACCATCTGCAGGCCCACCCACGGGAGCGCGCCCCAGTAGATGTCCGAGCTCTTCACTTCCTTGGGTGCGATGCCGCGCAGGTAGAACAGCGCGAAGCCGAACGGCGGGTGCATGAACGAGGTCTGCATGTTCACGCACAGCATCACGCCGAACCAGACCAGCGCGGCAGTGGCCGCAGCTTCGGGGTTGCCGCCCATCGAATCGAGCACGACCGGTGTCAGCACCTTGACGGCCACCGGGGCCAGCATCGGCACCACGATGAACGCGATTTCGAAGAAGTCGAGGAAGAATGCCAGGAAGAAAATGAACAGATTGACGACGATGAGGAAGCCAATCCATCCGCCCGGCAACGAAGTGAACAGGTGTTCGACCCACGCGCCACCATCCACGCCCTGGAACACCACCGAGAAGCAGGTGGAGCCGATCAGGATGAACACCACCATGGCGGTGATACGTGCCGTGGACTGGTAAGCGTCGACGATCAGCAGGCGCAGTTCGGTCAACTGTCCGGCGCGGATCAGCAGCCACAGCACCACCAGGTAAGCCACCGCCAGCGGAATGCGGAAGGCATGCGAGCCAAACGCGAACACGCCCACGGCTGCGGCCACGACGGTGGCGGCAATCCCGATGCGGTAGATGTTGCGGTCGATCTTGTTGAAACCCTTGTCGCGGATCACGGCCAGCACCAGCGCGCCGACGGCGCCCATCGCACCGGATTCGGTCGGCGTGGCAATGCCGAGCATGATCGTGCCGAGCACCAGGAAGATCAGCACCGCGCACGGGATGATGCCACGCAGGCACTTGGCCCACAGCGCCCAGCCACGCAGCGTGCGCGCTTCGGCGGGAACGGGCGGCAGCCAGTCGGGCTTGATGCGGGTGAGGACGAAGGTGTAGAGCGCGAACAATGCGATCTGCACGACCGACGGACCCCAGGCGCCCAGGTACATGCTGCCCACGTCGGCGCTGCCCATCGGCGTCTTGAGCTGGTCGGCCAGCACCACGAGCACCAGTGACGGCGGCACCAGCTGCGTGATCGTTCCCGATGCAGCCAGCACGCCGGTGGCGTACTTCATGTTGTACCGGTAGCGCATCATCACGGGCAGCGAGATCATCGCCATGGCAATCACCTGCGCGGCCACCGTGCCGGTAATCGCGCCAAGGATGAAGCCGACGATGATCACCGAATAGCCCAGCCCGCCGCGCACGGGGCCGAACAACTGGCCCATGGAGTCGAGCATGTCCTCGGCCAGCCCGCATTTCTCCAGGATGGCGCCCATGAAGGTGAAGAACGGGATCGCCAGTAGCAACTCGTTGCCCAGCACGCTGCCGAACACGCGGCTCGGCACGGCCTGCAGGAACTGCATCGGGAAGTAGCCCCATTCGATGGCCAGGAAGCCAAAGGCCAGGCCTACCGCGGAGAGCGAGAATGCGACCGGAAACCCGATCAGCATGAATACCACCAGGCCGCCGAACATCAGCGGCGGCATATATTCCAACGGAATCATTATTGCACCGGCCTTTCGTATTTTGATTCGATGCGCACCAGGCCCTGCAGGGCGGCGAAGCGCTTGATCAGTTCGGAGATACCTTGCAGCGTGAGCAGGGCAAAGCCGAGGGGCACCACGAGCTTGATCGGATACCGGGGCAGGCCGCCCGAGTTACCCGACTGTTCGAGAATGCGCCACGAAGGCAGGAACAGCGATTCCCACGACAGCCACGTGAACAGAATCGTGGACGGCAGCAGGAAAACGAGGATGCCGAAGATGTCGATCCAGTGCTGCGCGCGCTCGGACACGTTGCCGTAGATCAGGTCCACGCGAACGTGTTCATTGCGCTGGAACGTGTACGACGCGCCAAACATCACGGCGATGGCGAACATGTACCACTGGAGTTCGAGCGGCCAGTTGTCGCTCAGGTTGAAGCCGTACCGCAGCAGGGCGTTCCCTGCGCTGACCAGGCACGACAGCAGGATCATGATGTTTGCAAGCCTGCCCGTGTGCTGGTTCAACCTGTCGATCTGTCGTGACAGACCAAGCAAGTAATTCATGGGTGTCTCCCCCGGTCTTTCCCGGTTCTTTTTGCGCCGATCAGTTTATCTGTCACATTTTGTAAGGGCGCTAGGGGATTGTCCTAGCAAGGCTCGGCGTAGCGCTCCCAGATACAAAAAAGCCGCTGGCCTTTCGGCGCAGCGGCTTTTTTACGACGCAGTCTTACGGGAAACTTACAGCGGCTTGCGTGCGGCAGCGATGGCGGCGCGTACCTGATCGGGCGCGGTGCCGCCGATGTGGTTGCGCGAGGCGACCGAGCCTTCCAGCGTCAGTACGGTATGCACGTCGTCGCCGATCAGCGCGGCCTTGTCGCCCAGGCCGGAAACGTCGCGCAGTTCGGCCACGGTCAGGTCGGCCAGGTCGCATTGGCGGTCGTCGCAGGCGCGCACGGCGTGGGCCACGGCTTCGTGGGCGTCACGGAACGGCAGGCCGCGCTTGACCAGATAGTCGGCCAGGTCGGTGGCGGTGGCGTAGCCTTGCAGCGCGGCGGCGCGCATGGCGTCCGGCTTGACGCTGATGCCCGGCACCATGTCGGCAAAGATCCGCAGCGTGTCGACGATGGTGTCCACCGTATCGAACAGCGGTTCCTTGTCTTCCTGATTGTCCTTGTTGTACGCCAGCGGCTGGCCCTTCATCAGCACCAGCAGGCCGCTCAGGTGGCCGAACACGCGGCCGGTCTTGCCGCGCGCCAGTTCGGGCACGTCGGGGTTTTTCTTCTGCGGCATGATCGAGCTGCCCGTGCAGAAGCGGTCGGCAATGTCGATGAAGCCAACACGCGGGCTCATCCAGATCACCAGTTCTTCAGAGAAGCGCGAGATGTGCGTCATCACCAGCGAAGCGGCGGCGACGAATTCGATCGCGAAGTCACGGTCGGACACGGCGTCCAGCGAATTGCGGCAGACGCCGTCAAAGCCCAGTTGCTGGGCCACGAATTCGCGGTCGATCGGGTAGCTCGTGCCAGCCAGAGCAGCCGCGCCCAGCGGCAGGCGGTTCACGCGGCGGCGGCAATCGGCCATGCGCTCGGCATCGCGCGTGAACATTTCCACGTAGGCCATCAGGTGGTGACCGAACGTGACCGGCTGCGCCACCTGCAGGTGGGTGAAGCCCGGCAGGATCGTGTCGGCGTTCTTGTCCGCCAGATCCATCAGCGCGCCGCGCAGGTCGCCCAGCAGGCCGATGATGTTGTCGATTTCGCTGCGCAGCCACAGGCGGATGTCCGTGGCCACCTGGTCGTTACGCGAGCGGCCCGTGTGCAGGCGCTTGCCGGCGTCACCGACCAGCGCGGTCAGGCGCGCTTCGATATTGAGGTGGACGTCTTCGAGGTCCAGCTTCCATTCAAACTGGCCACCCTCGATCTCGCCACGGATCTGCGTCATGCCCCGCTCGATCTCGGCGCGGTCGGCCTCGGCGATGATGCCCTGCTTCGCCAGCATGGCCGCGTGGGCCAGCGAGCCCTGGATGTCGAACAGCGCCAGGCGCTTGTCGAAGAAGACCGAAGCGGTGTAGCGCTTCACCAGGTCGGACATCGGTTCGGAGAAGCGGGCGGACCAGGCTTCGCCTTTCTTGGCAAGTTGGGAAGTCATGACAGGGGCAGGGCGGAAAATCGGAAACGGCGATTATATCGCTTGGCAGGTCCCGAATCCCGCAGAACGGTTCCCCTCTCCCGCGTGCGGGAGAGGGGTTAGGGGAGAGGGCAAGCCTCTCAAGACGCGTTGGGTGGCGTTAGAACCGCTGCTCCCTCTCCCCCGACCCCTCTCCCGCAAGGCGGGAGAGGGGAGAACAACCAGCGGGAGAGGGGAGAGAAATCAGCGGGAGGGAAGGGCCAAACCAGCAACAAGGGCAGTCAGAATCACCCGCTATTCCGCAACCCAGCCGCCACCCCGTTGATCGTCAAGTGAATCCCGCGCCGCACGCGCACATCGTCGGCGTCCTTGCCGGCGCGGTAGCGCTTGAGCAGTTCCACCTGCAAGTGGTTCAGTGGATCGAGGTACGCGAAGCGGTTCTTGATCGACCGGGCCAGCAGCGGATTCTCCGCTAGACGCTCCGCACGGCCCGTGATCAGGGCCAGCATGTCGCAGGTCAGGTGCCACTCGGCGCTGATGCGCGAGAACACCGTCTTGCGCAACGCGGCGTCTTCGCACAGCCCGGCGTAGCGCGAGGCCACGGCCAGGTCGGTCTTGGCCAGCACCATGTCCATGTTCGACAGCAGCGTGCGGAAGAACGGCCATGTCTTGACCATGCGCTTGAGCGTGGCGATGACGGCCTTGCGGGCCTTCTCGTCCGGAGCATCGTTCAGCAGGGATTGCACCGCGCTGCCGAAGCCGAACCAGCCCGGCAGCAGCAGACGGCACTGGCCCCACGAAAAGCCCCAGGGAATCGCACGCAGATCTTCGATCTTGCGGTGTTTCTTGTCCATCAGCTTGCGCGAGGCCGGTCGTGAACCGAGGTTCAGGTCGGCGATTTCCGTGATCGGCGTCGTGGCGAAGAAGTAATCCTTGAAGCCCGGGGTGTCGTAGACCAGGTGCCGGTAGCTCGTGAACGCGCGGTCCGACAACTGCTGCATGATGGCCTCGAAGCCTTCCAGTCCCGCTGGCGCGTTCTGCGTGGGCAGCAGCGAGGCTTCCAGCGTGGCCGCGATCACGGTTTCCAGATTTCGCCGGCCGATCTCGGCATTGGCGAACTTGCTGTTGATGATTTCGCCTTGCTCGGTCAGGCGGATCTGGCCGTTCACGGTGCCCGGCGGCTGCGACAGGATGGCTTCGTACGTCGGGCCGCCGCCGCGACCCACCGTGCCGCCGCGGCCGTGGAACAGGCGCAGCTTGACGCGGCGTTCTTCGAACAACTTCACCAGCGCGAGTTCGGCCTTGTAGAGTTCCCAGTTCGAAGTGAGGAAGCCACCGTCCTTGTTCGAATCCGAATAGCCGAGCATCACTTCCTGCTCGACGCCATGATGCTTGATCACCGAATCGAAGCCCGGCAGGTCCAGCAGCGATTCCATGATGCCGGCGGCGTTGCGCAAGTCCTCGATGGTTTCGAACAGCGGGATGACCATCAGCTCCATGCGCGCCGGATCGGTCTTGCTGCCCAGCGTGCCGCGCAGCATGCCGGCTTCCTTCTGCAGCAGCATGACCTCGACGAGATCGGACAGCGTTTCGGTGTGCGAGATGATGTAGTTGCGCGCCACGCGGTTGCCATAACGGGCACGCAGGTCACGGGCCATGCGGAAAATGGCCAGTTCGCTGCGGGTCTGCTCGGAATAATCGTGCCAAGGCAACGTGAGCAGGCGCGGCTGGCGCAGCTCGGCCAGCAGCAGTTCCAGCTTCTTTTCCTCTGACAGTGCAGCGTAATCCTTCGCGATGCCGGCGGCCTGGAACAGCTCGGCGATCACGGCCTCATGCACGTCCGACACCTGGCGCATGTCCACCGATGCCAGATGGAAGCCGAAGATGGCGATGGCGCGCACCAGCGCGTCGATGCGACCGCGAGCCAGCGATTCCCCGTGGTGCGAGCGCAGCGAATCGACCACGATCTGCACATCGGCGGCGAAGGCCTCCGCGTTGTCGTACGGGGCCACATCGGCCACCGGGTGGCGCTGCGCCTCGTGGCCGGTGAGGTTTGTCGTGGTCGCGGCCAGACGCGCATAGATGCCGATCAGTGCTCGGCGATACGGTTCGTCGGCACGATGCTCGGAATGGTCGGGCGATGCCTCGGCCAGTGCGAGCAGCTCGGGGCTGGCATCGACCATCAGCGAGGACAGCGGCAGTTCCGCGCCCAGTGCGTGGACCTCGTCGAGATACCACTGCATGATCAGCGTGGATTGCTGACGCGAGGCGTACTCCAGCGTTTCGGCGGTCACGTTCGGATTGCCGTCGCGGTCGCCGCCGATCCAGGAACCCATCTGCAGGAAGGGCGCCAGCGGCGCAGGCGTAGTGCCAGCCTTGCTCTTGCGCGGGAACACGGTCGCGATGTCTTCCTCCAGTTCTGCCATCAGGCGCGGAATGCCATGGAGGAACGTGGTGCGGTAGTAGGACAGCGCGTTCTCGATTTCGTCCACGACCATCAGTCGCGTATTGCGCAGCATCCGGGTCTGCCAGAGCGTAGTCACGCGCGCGCGCAGTTGCGCCGTGTTGTGATCGCGTTCGCGCGCGGTCATCGGCAGGTCGCGCTCGGCCAGCAGGCGCGCAATCTCGCGCTCGGCGTCCAGGATCGACTTGCGCTGCACTTCGGTCGGGTGCGCGGTCAGCACCGGCATGATCAGCGAGTTGTCGAGGAAGTCGCGCAACTGCTTGCCGGTCACGCCGGCGGCGTCAATGGCTTCCAGCGCACGGGCCAGGCTGCCCGGCTGCGCCGGCGAGCCCGCCAGCGCATGCACGCGTCGGCGGCGGTTGTGGTGCTGGTCCTCGGCGATATTGGCGAGGTGCGAGAAGTAGCTGAAGGCGCGGACGACCGAATTGGTCTGATCGCGCGACAGGCGTTTCAGCAGGCGGTCCAGCTCGGCCCCGGCGGCACGGTCGTTCTCGCGGCGGAACCGCACGGCGGTCTGGCGGATCGTCTCGACGAGTTCGAACGCGGCATCGCCTTCCTGTTCACGCACGGCATCGCCCAGCAGTCGGCCGAGGAAGCGGATGTCGTCGCGCAGCGGCAGGTCCTTGTCGGCGGCGCGGCGGGCGGGGGAAGCCGTGGTGGTCCCTTCGGGCGTCACCACGGTGAGCCTGGGCCGGGCGGATGCCTTGCGGGCGGGGGTGTTCGTGGATTTCGCGGGGGCGCCCGGCGTGGTGTCTTTCGCGTCATGCTGGCCTGAGGCTGGCGTAACTGACTTGCGGCCGGTGGAACGGGATCGGCCGGTAGGGCGCGCAGCAGGCTGCGTCATGAAACTATCTCCTCGTATCACTACGTTATAGATATATGTATTCGGTACAAGACAGGTACGTTTCGTCCTCTTCCTGGGTGCCGGAAGAGGATAGGGTGCGTGCTAACATGCGCGCATGCAAGCACCCGCCCAAACTACCGTCCAACCGTCCGCACAATCGCCGTCTGCGGCCTCCGCGTCTTCTCCGTCCGCTGCCGCCACAGATCGTAGCGCGCCGTCCCGCCTCGTGATCGCGTCGCGTGAAAGCAGACTGGCGATGTGGCAGGCGGAACATGTGCGTGCTGCGTTGCAACAATACTATCCCTCGTGCGATGTGTCCATTCTGGGAATGACGACACGGGGTGATCAAATTCTCGATAGGACACTGTCGAAAGTTGGCGGCAAGGGCCTGTTCGTGAAGGAGCTGGAAGTCGCGATGGCCGAAGGGCGTGCCGACCTGGCCGTGCATTCCCTCAAGGATGTGCCGATGGAGTTGCCCGAAGGGTTTGCCTTGACGGCCGTGATGGAGCGCGAGGATCCGCGCGATGCACTGGTGTCCGCCGAATATGCTTCGCTCGACGATATGCCTCCGGGCACGGTGGTCGGCACGTCGAGCCTGCGCCGCGAAGCCGCGTTGCGCAGCCGCTACCCGCATCTGGTCATCAAGCCGCTGCGCGGCAACCTCGACACCCGCCTGGGCAAGCTCGACCGTGGCGAATACAGCGCGATCATTCTCGCCGCCGCCGGCCTGAAGCGGCTGGGCATGGGCGACCGCATTCGCGCGCTGATCGGGCAAGACAGTTCGTTGCCCGCGGCTGGGCAAGGTGCGCTGGGCATCGAGATCTGCTCGAACCGGCCCGAATTGGCCGAATGGCTTGCCCCCCTCAATCACTCCTCGACGTTGCTGGCCGTTTCCGCCGAGCGCGCCGTGTCGCGTCGGCTGGGTGGGTCGTGCCAGGTGCCGCTGGCCGCCCATGCGCGCTGGCACGACGACATCCTGCAACTCGATGCATTCGTGGCCTTGCCCGATGGCACGCGCAGCGTGCGTGCCCATGCCACGGGTCCGGTGAATTCGGTGCAGGCCGCAGAGGCCCTCGGCACCGCCGTGGCCGGAGACCTGCTCGCCCAGGGTGCCGACGCCGTGCTGGCTTCGCTCGCCACGGCCGGACCTGCCTGAGGACGCCCCGATGCCTCGCCCGACCGTCGTCGTGACGCGACCTGCCGGGCAGTCCCGGCAATTGACCGAAGCGCTGCAAGCCGCCGGTCTGGATGTACTGGGTTTTCCGCTGTTGGCGATCGGCCCTGTTGCGGATGACACTGCCATGCGCGATGTGCTGGCCCGGCTGGCCGAGTACGCGCTGGTGGTGTTCGTGAGCCCGAACGCGGTGTCGTTCGCGTTCGATGCGCTCGCACAGGTGCAAGGCACCACTGGCGCCGCGCAATGGCCGGTGGCGGTGCCCGTGGCCGTGGTGGGGCCATCGAGCGTGACCGCGCTGGCCGAGCGCGGCGTGACGGCGCCAACGTATCGGGTGATCGCGCCGGCCGGCGCTCAGGCCAGTCCCGAGCAGTCCCCCGAAGTGCCGCGCTTCGATTCCGAGGCGCTGTGGTCCGAACTCGACACCACGCCAGGTGCCTTCTCGGGCCGGCGTGTCCTGATCATCCGGGGCAACGGCGGCCGCGATTGGCTTGGCGACCGCCTGCGCGAAGCGGGCGCCACGGTGGATGCCGTGGAAGCCTATAGCCGCACGCTGCCCGAGCCCACCACCATGCAGTGGCAGGCGGTGCGCGACAGCCTCAAGCCCGCCGCGCCCCCCTACGCCTGGTTGCTGACCAGTTCCGAAGCGGTGCGCAACCTCGACGCGCTGGCGCGGTTGCACCTGTCGCCTCAGGAATACGAGCGCCTGAAGCAGGTGCAGTGCATTGCGCCCCATGCGAGAATTGCCACGCAAGCCCTGACACTCGGCTTTGCGCACGTGCTGCCTGCCGGACCCGGCGATGCCGGACTGCTGGCCGCCTGTACGCAATGGAGCAATGCCCATGCAGGGCCGGCCACGCCGGTGGCGACGCCGCCTGTGCAGACCGCGGCAAGCGCGGTGTCGACGGCAGAGCCGGCATCTGCCGCAACCCACGAATCAACCGGATCGCCCAGATCCACGACAACGAAGGCCGAACGCGTGACGCCAGACACTACGTCCTCCTCGTCCAGCCATGCCGCATCGTCTGCATCCTCGCAATCGACCAGTGCGACGGGTGCGTCGGGTGCAGCCGCCCATTCGATGAATCCGCCGCACGCAGCGCCCGGGGCTTCCCGCCGGATATCGCCGTGGTGGCCGGTGGCGGCGCTACTTGTGATTGCCATCGCCGCCGGCTTCTGGTGGCTCCAGATGCGGGTCGAACACCTGACCACGGAACTCGCCCGGCGCCAGCAAAGCAACGACGCGATGGTGCAGGAAACGCGCGTGCTCTCGAAGAACGCGCAGGACATCGTCAAGGAGTTGCAGGCGAAGGTCGGCGCGCTCGACGGACAGGTCGTGGAAGCGCGTGACAAGCAGGCCGCGCTGGAGCAGGTCTACCAGGACCTGATGCGCAATCGCGACGACTGGGAAATCGCGGAAATCCAGCAGTTGCTGACCAATGCCGGCCAGCAGCTCCAGCTCACCGGCAATGTCCAGGTGGCACTGGCGGCGCTGCAGAGCGCTGATGCCCGCCTGGCGCGTTCCGACAAGCCGCAGTACAACCAACTGCGCCGCGCCATCGCCCGCGACATTGCGCGGATGAAGGCCGTGCCCGATACCGACCTGACTGGCGCCGCGATCAAGCTCGACGAATCGATCAACCAGATCGATGCATTGCCGCTGCTGTCCGGCGAACAGATGCTCGACCGCACGCCGGGCGAAGGCCGCCACGCGGCGAAGGGTGCCTCGGCGCCTGCCGCCAGTACGGCTGCCCCGGCCGGCAATGTGCTGACGCGTACGTGGGACTACATCGTGTCCGAACTGGGTCACGTGATCCGCGTGCGCAAGGTGGACGATACCAACGCCTTGCTGCTGTCGGGCGACCAGGGCTGGTTCCTGCGCGAGAACGTCAAGCTGCGCCTGCTCAATGCGCGGCTGGCGCTGCTCTCGCGTAACGAGCCCGTGTTCCGCAATGACCTGGCGGCTGCCCAGGCGATGATCGGGCGCTATTTCGATACGCGCTCGCGCCGTGTGCAGGGCGTGCTGACGCTGCTCAAGCAGTCGCAGGCCAGCGCCGTCACCGTGTCGCTGCCGACGATGGCCGAAAGCCTCAGCGCGCTGCGCGCCCTGAAAAAGGAGTAGCCGCATGCGACTGCTTTTCTGGGTAGCTGTCCTATTTGGCGGCGCGGTGGGACTGGCGCTGTTCACGCAGTTCAATCAGAGCAACGTGGTGCTGTTCTACCCGCCGTACCGGGTGGAAATGTCGTTGAACCTGACACTGGCGCTGCTGCTGCTGGTCTTCTTTGTTATCTGGACGATCATGTCGGCGTTCCGACATCTCGCCGAGATGCCGCGCCGTGCCGCGGCCTATCGCGAACGCAGCCGCATGAGCAAGGCCCAGGCCGCGCTGCGCGAATCCATCGAAAACCTGTTCGCGGGGCGCTTCGCGCGAGCCGAACGGGCTGCCAAGGAAGCTCAGGTCTGGCCGGAGCAGGCGCAGACCGCCGCGCTCGTGGGCGCGCGTGCCGCGCACCGGATGCAGGAATCGGGGCGCCGCGATGCCTGGATGGCGCAAGTGACCGATCCTGATCGGGAGCAGGCCCGGCTGGTGTCGATGGCCGAACTGCTCGTCGATGCACGCGATGCCGAGGGTGCGCTTGAGACTATCGCTCAATTGCAGGAGAAGGGCGGTCGCCAGATCCACGTGCAGCGCATCGCGCTGAGAGCGCACCAGCATCTGAAGAACTGGACCGAAGTGCTGCGGCTGGCGCGCTCGCTCGAGAAACGCAACGCGCTGCATCCGGTGCTGGCGCTGCGGCTCAAGCAGATGGCCGTGGAGGCGATGCTGGAAGAGCGTCGCCATGACGCTGAGTCGCTCTATCACTTCTGGCGCTCACTGTCGGCCGATGAACGCCACGCGGTGCGCATCGCCGAGCAGGCCGCACGTTATTTCTCGGCGCTGAACCGTCAGACCGAGGCGCGCCGCATCATCGAGGAAGCGCTCAAGGTCAATTGGGACAGCCGCCTTGTGCAGCGCTACGCCGACTGCGCGGAGCCCGGCAAGGCGCTGCCGCAGATCCAGCAGGCCGAACGCTGGCTCGTCGATCACCCCAACGATGCCGATCTCTACTACACGCTCGGGGTGCTATGCCTGGGCGAACAGCTCTGGGGCAAGGCACAGTCGAACTTCGAACGTACGCTGAAATACGCCGACCGCGACAGCCAGCGCCGCATCTGCGTGCGCGCGCATCTGGCGTTGGCGCGGTTGTTCGAGGAAACGGAACGGCCCGAGGAAGCGCAGAAGCATTATCGGGAAAGTGCGATGCTGGCGGCTTGATCGCCGCTTTTCCCGCTGTTGGTTTGCTCCCCTATCCCGCTTGCGGGAGAGGGGAGCAAACCGAGAGGCGGCGAAAACTCTTCACTCTTCCCGCACCTTCGACCCTTTCACCTTCCCATACCGTTCCAGCGTCTCCATCCGCGCCACGCTGTGCTGCACGATGGGCCTCGGATAGTTCTCGCCCAGCCGGACCCCCGCAGCCGCCAGCACCTCATCCGGCGCTGTCCACGGCGCATGCACATATCGATCCGGCATCTCGGCCAGCACCGGCAGATACTTGCGAATGAACTGGCCTTTCGGGTCGAACTTCTCCGATTGCGTGACCGGGTTGAAGATACGGAAATAGGGCTGGGCATCGCAGCCGGTGGAGGCCGCCCATTGCCAGCCGCCGTTGTTCGATGAAAACTCGAAATCGTTGAGCTGATCGGCAAAGTATTGCTCGCCCGCGCGCCAGTCCACGCCCAGGTCCTTGACGAGGAAACTGGCCACCACCATGCGCAGGCGGTTGTGCATGTAGCCGCTCTGGTTGATCTGCAGCATGGCCGCATCCACCAGCGGGTAGCCAGTCTGGCCCTGGCACCACGCGTCGAGATACTCCTGGGTCGTGTCGGCATCCACCCACTGCAGCGCGTCGTATTCCGGATGGAAGCACTTGCCTTCGGCCACGCGCGGATGGTGGTGCAGGACCATGAAATAGAAATCTCGCCAGATCAGTTCGGACAGCCAGACGGCCGCGCCGGCGCTGGCCACGCCACCGTCGCGCACGGCTTCGTGGGCGGCGCACACCAGCGTGCGGATCGAGATCGTGCCGAAGCGAAGGTGAACAGACAGGTAGCTTGGGCCACGCACCGCCGGGAAATCGCGCCGGTGCCCGTAGTCGCCAATCCGTCCCATGAAGTCATCGAGCAAGGCCCGGGCGCCGTCGCTGCCTGTGGGCATGGCGATATCGGCAAGATTGGTCGGCGCGAAACCCAGCGAGGCCAGCGCAGGCAGGGCATGGCGATGGGCCGATGGCACCGGCGCGAGCGCTTTCGCATATGGTTCGACCGGATACTCCCGCAAGTCGAACGGCTGCACGGCCTTGAGCCACGCGTTCTTGTACGGCGTGAACACGCTGAACGGCTTGCCTTGCCCGGTCAGGATCTCGTCGGCCTCGAAGATGCACTGGTCCTTGAACGTCAGCAGATGGCGCGCGTCCCGGGCCAGCGCTTCGCGCACTGCTGCATCGCGATCGTTGGCAGCAGGTTCGTAGTCGTGGTTGGCGAAGACGACCTCGATGCCGAGTTCGGCGGCAAGGCTGGGGATGGCCTCGCGCGCTGTGTCATGGAGCACGATCAGGCCGCCGCCGGCCTCGGTCAGCGTCTGGCGCAGCGGTTCCAGTGACCGCAGGATGAACTCGACGCGACGATCCTGCTGGAGTCCGCGTTCAAGCAAAGGGTCCAGGATCTCGCGGTCGAAAACGAAGGCGCACCATACCTGGCGGCAGTGCTTGAGGGCATAATGCAGCGCCGCATGGTCGTCGGCGCGCAGGTCGCGCCGGAACCAGACCAGTCCGCGGTCATAATCCCGGTCGATCCGGTACGGCAGGCGCCCGGTGGCTGCGCCTGCGTCAGTGGAAGATTGAGGTGATCTCGGCATCGCCGTAACCTAACATAGCCACCAGTCATTCCGTATTTGAAGAGTTTTCCCATGGCCATCACACTCGACCGCATCCTTCAATCCCAGGGCTTTGGCACACGCCGCTATTGTGGCGATCTCGTGGAGGCCGGGCTGGTGGAGGTCAATGGCGAGCTGTGCGAGGACCCGGGCGCGCGCTTCGACGTGGATGGCCTGCGCCTGACCGTCGATGGCGAGGAATGGCTGGCTTGCACCAAGGCTTACCTGATGCTCAACAAGCCCACGGACTACGAGTGCTCGCAGAAGCCGCGCCACCATCCGAGCGTCTACAACCTGCTGCCGGTGCCGTTGCGCCAGCGTGAGGTGCAGGCCGTGGGGCGGCTCGATCACGACACCACGGGCCTGCTGCTGCTGACCGACGACGGCCAGTTCATCCATGCCCAGACTTCGCCCAAGAAGCAGGTGCCCAAGGTCTACGAAGTGACCACATTCGACCCGGTCACTTCTGAGCAGGTCGAGGCACTACGCACCGGCGTCAAGCTGGACGACGAGCCAGCCCCGATTGCCGCCGATGCCTGCGAGGCCATCGGCGAACGCACGCTGCGCCTGACGTTGATGCAAGGCAAGTATCACCAGGTCAAGCGCATGGTGGCCGCCGCAGGCAATCATGTGACGGCGCTACACCGGAGCCACATCGGCAATCTGGCCCTGGACCCGGCGCTCAAGCCCGGCGAATGGCGCTGGCTGACGGCCGAGGATCTGGCCGCGCTGAAGCCGTCGGCGGGTTGATGGGCTTCCGTTTCCGAGTTGGCCGAAGTGCGGAAAGCGTTGTTCGGACACAGAACATTTACGCAGAAGTCGGGCGTTGATTTGGTAGAATGCAAGCCATGGCGACGCCCGAAGCTCACATCAATCTCACCAATCAGTTCCTGATTGCCATGCCCGGCATGGCCGATCCGACGTTTTCGGGTTCCGTTGTCTACCTTTGCGAGCATAACGAGCGCGGCGCGCTTGGGCTGGTGATCAACCGGCCGATCGATATCGACATGGCGACGCTGTTCGACAAGATCGATCTCAAGCTCGAAATCCAGCCTGTTGCCCACCAGCCGGTCTACTTCGGCGGCCCGGTGCAGACCGAGCGCGGCTTCGTGCTGCATGATCCGGTCGGCATCTATGTGTCGTCGTTGGCAGTGCCCGGCGGGCTCGAAATGACCACCTCCAAGGACGTGCTGGAAGCTGTTGCCAATGGCAGCGGCCCGCATCGTTTCCTGCTGACGCTTGGCTATGCCGGGTGGGGCGCAGGGCAACTGGAAGAAGAACTGAGCCGCAACGGCTGGCTGACTGTCCAGGCTGATCCAGAGATTATTTTCAGCGTGCCGCCCGAGGAACGTTTTGCGGCGGCCGTTCGCCTGCTGGGCATCGATGTGGCGATGCTGTCGGGCGAGGCAGGGCATGCCTGAGTTGCCGGGGCGCGAGACGCCCCAGGACGGCACCGTGCTCGCGTTCGACTACGGCGAGAAAAAAATAGGCGTGGCGCTCGGTAATTTCATCACCCGGCAAGCGCGCGCCCTCACCATCCTTCCCAATATCACGGTCGATGGCCGCTTCGAGGCGGTTGGCGCGCTGATTCGCGAGTGGACGCCTGTGTGCCTCGTGGTCGGCCTGCCGGTCAACCCCGATGCCGGTCCCGATGACGCCGAACAGGCTTCGATGCGGCTTGCACGCCGCTTCGGCAATCAGTTGAACGGTCGCTTCGACCTGCCCGTGGAATGGGTGGACGAGCGCTATTCCTCGCGTGCGGCGTCCATGGCGGGCGCCAAGCGCGGTGCACTGGACGCCGAGGCTGCCCGGATCATTCTGCAACAGTATTTCGACGAACTCCCGCTATGAACCAGACCTCCACTCCCGACGCCGAGGCGCTGTACCACGCGCTGCGCGATCAGGCCCAGGCCCTGATGCCGTCCAGCGACCGTGCGCGCTGGTCGGTGGCTGGCATCCACTCTGGCGGCGCCTGGATTGCCGAGCGTCTGGCTGCGGATCTGAACCTGGGCGGCCACGGCGTGATCAACGTGGCCTTCCATCGCGATGACTATGCGAAAAAGGGTCTTCATAGTCAGGCGCAATCGACCACGCTGCCATTCGACGTGCAGGATCGCAACGTCCTGCTGATCGACGACGTACTGGCCACCGGCCGCACGATCCGCGCCGCGGTCAACGAACTGTTCGACTACGGGCGCCCGGCCCGCGTGGCGTTGATGGTGCTTGCGGACCGTGGTGGCCGCGAGTTGCCGTTCGCTGCCGAGTTTGCCGCCACCACTGTGGACCTGCCGCAAGACAAGACACTGGTGCTGTCACACCAGGGTGAGGGCGCCGCCATGCGTTTTGCCTTCGCCACTGAAGCGCGCACCTGAGCGCCGAGCCGGTGTCAACCGGCACCGCCCCTTGCGCGTCAAGCACCCCAGCCATACCTAGACCGAATCCAGCGCCCGACCCACCTGCCATGACCAAGACGTTCCGCAACCCGCAGCTCACCAAGAACGGAGAGCTCAAGCACTTGTTGTCGATCGAAGGGTTGTCGCGTGACATGATCACGCACATCCTCGACACCGCCAGCCAGTTCGTATCGCTGTCGGATTCCGACCGCGAGGTCAAGAAGGTGCCGCTGCTGCGCGGCAAGAGCGTGTTCAACCTGTTCTTCGAGAATTCGACGCGGACCCGTACCACGTTCGAGATCGCCGCCAAGCGGCTGTCGGCGGACGTGCTGAACCTGAACATCAACGCATCGTCGACGAGCAAGGGCGAATCGTTGCTCGACACCATCAACAACCTGTCGGCGATGTCGGCGGACATGTTCGTGGTGCGCCACGCCAGTTCCGGCGCCCCGTACCTGATTGCCGAGCACGTGGCGCCACACGTCCACGTGATCAACGCCGGCGACGGCCGCCATGCGCACCCGACGCAGGGTCTGCTGGATATGTACACCATCCGGCACTTCAAGAAGGATTTCACGAACCTGACGGTTGCCATCGTCGGTGACATCCTGCACTCGCGCGTGGCCCGTTCTGACATCCACGCGCTGACCACCCTGGGTGTACCTGAAGTGCGAGCCATCGGTCCCCGTACGCTGCTGCCCTCGGGGCTGGAGCAAATGGGGGTGCGCGTCTTCCACAACATGGAAGAGGGACTGAAGGGCGTGGATGTGGTGATCATGCTGCGCCTGCAGAACGAGCGGATGAGCGGCGCGCTGCTGCCGTCCGCGCAGGAGTACTTCATGGCGTATGGCCTGACGCCGGAACGGCTGGCGCTGGCCAAGCCCGACGCCATCGTGATGCATCCGGGTCCGATGAACCGCGGCGTGGAGATTGACTCCGCCGTGGCCGACGGCCCGCAGTCGGTGATCCTGAACCAGGTCACGTTCGGCATCGCCGTGCGCATGGCAGTCATGGGAATAGTGGCTGGGAACAACGACTAAGCGTGACCTTGGATACAACGAACCGTACAGCGCAAGACAACATGAAGATTCACATCCAGGGTGGCCGCCTGATCGATCCGGCCGCAAACCTAGACGCCGAGCAGGACCTGTTCATTGCCGCCGGCAAGGTGGTGGGCGTCGGCAAGGCGCCCGCCGATTTCCATGCCAACAAGACCATCGACGCACGCGGCCTGATCGTGTGCCCGGGTCTGGTCGATCTCTCCGCACGACTGCGTGAGCCGGGCTTCGAACACAAGGCGACGCTGGAATCCGAAGTGGCTGCGGCATCGGCGGGGGGTGTCACCAGCCTGATCTGTCCGCCCGATACCGATCCGGTACTCGATGAACCGGGCCTGGTCGAGATGCTCAAGTATCGCGCGCGCAAGCTGAACCAGACGCACGTGCATCCGCTGGGTGCACTGACCGTGGGGCTGAAGGGCACGACGCTGACGGAGATGGGCCAACTGACCGAGGCCGGCTGCGTGGGCTTCAGCCAGGCTGAGGAGCCGATCCAGGACACGAAGGTGCTGCTGCGCGCGATGCAGTATGCCCAGACGTTCGGCTTCACACTCTGGCTGCGTCCGGAAGACCCGTTCCTGGGAGGTGGCGTGGCGGCGAGCGGCGCCGTGGCGTCGCGGCTGGGTTTGTCAGGTGTGTCGGTCATTTCCGAAACGGTGCGCCTGCATACGATCTTCGAACTGATGCGCAGCACCGGCGCGCGTGTGCATCTGTGCCGCCTCTCGTCCGCCGCGGGTCTGGAACTCGTCCGTCAGGCGCGCAAGGAAGGTCTGCCGGTGACTTGCGACGTGAACATCCACCACGTGTCGCTGACTGACATGGACATCGGTTTCTTCAACAGCCAGATGCGCTTCACGCCGCCGCTGCGTAGTGGCCGGGACCGCGACGCGATCGTTGCCGCGCTCGCCGATGGCACCATCGACGCATTGTGTTCCGACCATACGCCGGTGGACGACGACGAGAAGCTGCTGCCGTTCGCCGAGGCCACGCCTGGTGCAACCGGGCTGGAACTGCTGCTGCCGCTGACGCTGCGCTGGGCCGCCGAGCACAAGGTGCCGCTGGTCAAGGCGCTGGCTCGCATCACCAGTGAGCCTGCTCGCGTGGCTGGCCTGCAGGCCGGTGCCCTGGCAGCGGGTGGCGCGGCAGATATCTGCGTGTTCGATCCGAAACTGGTCTGGAAGGTGGAACGCAATGTGTTGAAGAGCCAGGGCAAGAACTCGCCATGGCTCGGCTACGAGATGGAAGGGCGCGTGCGAGTGACGTTGGTCGGCGGCCAGGTCGTCTACGAGCAGCGCTGAAGCGAGTCGCCAGGCGCTGAACAAGGATCGGGATTCGACGATGATCTGGTTACGCAAGCTGCGACTCGGGCTGCATCTGTTGCACGCGATGCTCCTTTGCCTCACGGTCTTCCCGTGGGCAAACACTCACACCCGTGAACGCCTGATCCGGGCCTGGTCGCGCAAGCTGCTGGCGCTCTGCAACATCGAGGTCGAGGTGCAGGGCCTGCCGCCCGGGCAAGGCGCCCCGCGTGGGGCCATGCTGGTGTCGAACCACATTTCCTGGCTCGATATCTACGTGATCCACAGCTGGCAACCCGTGCGCTTCGTGGCCAAGTCCGAAATCCGTAGCTGGCCGGTGGTCGGGTGGCTTTGCGACAAGACCGGCACCATCTTCATCGAACGTGGCCGAAAGCGCGATGCCCACCGTGTGCTGCATCACATCACCGAGGTCATGCAGCAGGGCGACCTCGTCTGCGTGTTTCCCGAAGGCACCACCACGGACGGCAGCCACGTGCTGCCCTTCCACGCCAACCTGATGCAGGCACCCGTCGCGGGTGGATTGCCGGTCCAGCCGGCCGGGCTGAGCTACGTGGATGCCGCGACCGGCAAGCCGACCCTGGCACCGGCATATATCGACGATATCTCGCTGGGCCAATGCCTGGACGCCATCCTGCGGTCACCGCCGATCAAGGCGCGGTTGACGTTTGGTCCGCAGTTGATGGCGCATTCGGCGAGCAGGCGGGAACTGGCGGAGGCGGCGCGGGAGGTGGTGGAACACCTTAGCGCGGGAGATCAGGGCAGCGCTCGGGATCGCGCCCAGGCGTTCCAAACGACTGATTCGCCTGATCACGGCCTCGATGCAAGTCTGACCGCTGCCTCTTAGGCAACGTCTGGGTATTCCGCAAGTGGCCACCGCTAACTCGATCCTCTGACCCGGGGTTGTATCAAACTTCCGGCACTCTAGAATTCCTCAATGTTTCAGCACCGAAACTTCGGGTGTATTGTTTGTCGTTTGTAACGAAGGTAGTAGTTTTCAATGTTCTTCACAAATTGACAAGCAATGCATTCAGTGAGCGGGATGGATTCGCAGGTGGCCGGCGGCCAGTCGAACGACTTCACAAAGGTTACCGAAATCGTTCTGAGGTGGACTAAGGCCCATATTTGGGTCTTTTCTTTAACGGCTGGACTGTCTACGGCACTCCTATTCACCGTACTCTTTCTCGCGTTTCGCGGATATCAGAGCGAGGGCTTTCTGCAGGCGAACCGGCTTCTGAGCGAGCTCAACATCCAGCGTCCAGCATTGGAAGACAGGGCCAACCTGTTGCGATACCTGCAGTACCACAATCAGATGGACGATCCCAATGCCTCCTTTCTACTGCAAGAGATAGGCTCAGGCATGATGCAGAGGCAGGTCAGGACCACGCTGACCTATTCGAAGGAGGATCTGCACTATCTCTCGGACGCTAAGGCTCCGCTTGCTGCGAGTGTTCTCGGTTTGGGTATTAAATTCACGGCCGGTTCGGCAGAGGATGCCGCCGCGCGCGTGCAACTCATGGGGGACTACTTGCGCGACAGCATGCTGCGCCTTGAACTCCTGCAGAACATCCGTGCTGGCGTGGCATCGGCTAGATCCCAGAAGCAATTGCTAGACAATCAGTTGATTGCCAAGCGGCTGGAACTGGATGAGGCAACCCGCAAATTTGAAGCGCTCAAATCCATTGCCGCGAAGTATCCGGAAGCGTCCCGCAACGATCCTCGCCAATTGCTTTCTTCCGATACTGACAGCTCGCGATACCTGCCTCCTATCATCCAATTGATCGGAGCGGAGTCTAATATCGCCGATCTAGGTATTGCAGTGGCCTCGCTTGAGCGCAACGTCGCGCAGAACACGTTGCGCCTCGACTTCTATACCCGTGCCAATCAGATCGCTGCTGCAGCGCCGACGGGCCTGACGATGCTGGCTGCCTTCAAGGCTTTGAAAATCGAGGTATTTGAAACGGTCAATCTTGATGACGATCAGGTGCGCGAAGTCGTCAACAATATCAGGATCGTCTTGGAAACGCTGCAGGCAAAGCACGTGACAGGCACTAGCTTCACGTTCGGGCCGACAAAGCCGCAGCATCGCTCGGGTCCAAGGCCTCTCGTGCTGCTTGTGCTGGCATTGGTTTTCGGCAGCTTACTTACCGGACTGGCCATGGTGGCGTTCGAGCGAGTGTCTGGCCGTAGCATCGAAGCTCCGCTCCGGGCACGGATGCAGCGCTGAATCATAAATTGAGCGGGTCGCGGTATTCCGGGCAATCCACCTGGACGACGGTGCGATCATCGGGGTTGGCGACCAGACGCGCGGCAGACAGCCTGCCGCCCCAGACGCAGCCGGTGTCCAGGGCCATCACGTCGGAGCGCATCAACAATCCAAGAGTAGACCAATGCCCACATACGACCGTGACATCCCGGGTCTTGCGATCTGGTACGTCAAACCATGGCATGAGACCGGCCGGAGCGTTGTTGAGCCCTTCCTTGGTTTTCAGGTCCATGACGCCGTCGGCGGAGCAAAATCGCAAGCGCGTCAGCGCGTTGACGATGGCTCGGTGACGTTCGATACCGCGCAGACTTTTCTTCCAGCGGTCAGTAGCATTGCCAAACACGTCCGCCAGAAAGCCCTGCCAGTTGCTGCCTTGGAGTTCGGCCTCGACCTCGCGCGACAGATCCACGACTTCGTCGGCGCTCCACTCGGGCAGCACTCCGGCGTGGAGAATCAGAAAGTCTTGCTCTCGAATCGCTAAAGGTTGATGTCGTAACCAAGTTGTTAAAACGTCACAATCTGCTGCCGCGAGAATATCGTCAAGGGTGTCGGACTTGCCCTTTTTCCGTACTCCGGCCGCCACGGCGAGCAGATGAATGTCGTGGTTTCCTAGGACCGTGCGGCTGTTCTGCCCAAGGCCGGCAACGATTCGGAGGGTTTCCAGGGAGGCTGGGCCCCGGTTGACAAGGTCGCCGACGAAGCGCAGAGGCGCATTGGGCGGCAGCTTGGTCATGAGCTGTTTCAGGGAGGCGGCGCACCCCTGAATGTCACCGATCGCAAACGGGGCCGGGGGGGGTGAAGGGTTTAAGGACATCTATAAGTGCTGGGTATATTGAAAGGCCTGCTAGGAAAAGTGACGATTTTCCCGAACCTATAATTGATTCTGCCATTCGTTACAAGGCGCAACAAAAAGTTAAGTTCCAGCGCCGGGATGGACTGCGGGGTCAGATAGAATAGCGCCACTTCCAATAGGACGAAAAAAAGGGCCGCTATTCCCCACTGGAACAAGCGGACACCCGACTATTGTCGGGCACTCGAAACATATCGATAAGTAGGGAGCAGAGTTTTGTCGCACATTCTTGTCACTGGCGGGGCTGGGTTCATCGGGGCAAATTTTGTCCTCGATTGGCTGGCACAGCCGGGCGCAGACGGCGTGGTCAACGTCGATAAGCTGACCTACGCAGGCAACCTCAAGACACTGGCTTCGCTCGAGGGCGATGCCCGGCATGTCTTCTCGCAGACCGATATTTGCGACCGTGCCGCCCTGGACCGTTTGCTGGACGAATACACTCCGCGCGCCGTGCTGCATTTCGCGGCGGAAAGCCATGTCGATCGATCGATCCATGGGCCGGGTGATTTCATCCAGACCAACATCGTTGGAACGTTCACGCTGCTCGAAGCCGTGCGTGCCTACTGGAACCGGCTCGATGGCGACGCGAAGGCCAATTTCCGCTTCCTGCACGTCTCTACCGACGAAGTCTTCGGATCGCTGGGTCCTGCAGACCCTCAGTTCTCGGAGACCACCGCCTACGCGCCAAACAGCCCCTACTCGGCCTCGAAGGCCGCGTCGGACCATCTCGTCCGCGCCTATCACCACACGTATGGGCTGCCCGTCGTCACCACGAACTGCTCGAACAACTACGGCCCGTATCACTTCCCCGAGAAGCTGATTCCGCTGGTGATCACCAATGCCCTCGCCGGCAAGCCGCTGCCTGTGTATGGCGATGGTCTGAACGTGCGTGACTGGCTCTACGTGCGCGATCACTGCAGCGCGATTCGCGAGGTATTGGCGAAGGGACGGCTGGGCGAGACCTACAACGTGGGCGGATGGAACGAGATGTCCAACCTCGATGTGGTGCACACGCTGTGCGACCTGCTCGACGAACTGAGCCCGAAGGCCGCGGGTTCCTACCGCGACCAGATCACGTTCGTGAAGGATCGGCCAGGCCACGATCGCCGCTATGCGATCGACGCGAGCAAGCTGGAGCGCGAACTTGGCTGGAAGCCAGCCGAGACGTTCGAAACCGGCCTGCGCAAGACCGTGCAGTGGTACCTCGACAACCAGGCATGGGTGCAGGACGTCATTTCGGGTGATTACCGACACTGGGTAGCGAAGCAATATGCCGCATAAGCATTCTGCCCCTCCCACATTCCTTGTAACAGGAAGCAACGGTCAGGTTGGCTTCGAGCTGCGTCGCAGCCTTGCGCCGCTGGGGATTGTGGTTGCGCTTGATCGCGCCGCTTGCGACCTGTCGGATCCCGGCGCGGTGCGCAAAGTCCTGCAAGAAGTTCGGCCTGACGTAATCGTCAATGCTGCGGCCTACACCGCGGTCGACAAGGCTGAGAGCGAGCCGGCCGCAGCGTTTGCGATCAACGGCGTGGCACCGCGTATCCTGGCCGAAGCCGCGCGCGATGCGGACTGCCTGCTGGTGCATTACTCGACGGATTACGTATTCGACGGCTCCGGAGATACGCCCTTTGTCGAAGACGATCCGGTCGCCCCCCTTTCCGTCTATGGCAAGAGCAAGGCCGCCGGCGAGGAGGCCATTGCACAGTCCGGCGCGCAGTACATCGTGCTGCGGACTTGCTGGGTGGCCGGCGCACACGGTGGAAATTTTGCAAAGACCATGCTCAGGCTTGCCAGCGAGCGCGACAGCCTGCGGGTCATCGCCGATCAATTTGGTGCGCCGACCACCGCAGCGCTGATCGCCGACGTCACCGCACAGATTGTGAGCCGCGCCTGGTTGCACGGCGACCGCGCGGCATTCCCGAGCGGCATCTATCACCTTGCGGCCGTGGGTGAGACTTCGTGGCACGGCTATGCAAGCGAAGTCTTGCGCTATGCCGCCGATCGGGGCGTGGCGCTCAAGGTTGCCGCCGATGCGATCGAAGCGATCCCTGCATCGGCCTATCCGTTGCCGGCACCCCGCCCGAGCAATTCGCGGCTGGACACGCGCAAGCTGCGCGAGACGTTCGACATTCATCTTCCGGCGTGGCAGCAGGGCGTGCATTTCCTGCTGGACCAGATTCTTTCGTGACACTGCACCATGCGTAAAGGCATTATCCTGGCCGGAGGCTCCGGTACACGGCTGTATCCGATCACCCGATCGGTATCGAAACAGCTCCTGCCTGTCTATGACAAGCCGATGATCTACTATCCGCTGTCCACGCTCATGCTGGCAGGGATACGCGACATCCTGATCATCTCCACGCCGGAAGACACGCCGCGTTTCGTGGAGATGCTCGGTGACGGCAGCAACTGGGGGATCAACCTCCAGTACGCTGTGCAGCCATCGCCCGACGGGCTGGCGCAGGCTTTTATCATCGGGCGGGATTTCATCGGCAGCGATCCGTCCACGCTGATCCTGGGCGACAATATTTTCTTCGGGCACGACCTGGTGCGCCAGCTGCAGAGCGCTGCAAGCGCCGAGCAGGACGCCACCGTGTTTGCCTATCACGTGCATGATCCCGAGCGCTATGGCGTCATTGAATTTGACGACGCCTTCCGCGCGCTCTCGCTGGAGGAAAAGCCTGCGAAGCCGCGTTCCAACTATGCGGTTACGGGGCTTTATTTCTACGACAACCGGGTTTGCGATATCGCTGCGGATATCAAGCCGTCCCCGCGCGGCGAGCTTGAAATTACCGATGTGAACAAGCACTACCTCGCAGAGGGCAAGCTGAATGTCGAGATCATGGGCCGTGGGTATGCATGGCTCGATACTGGTACGCATGACTCGCTGCTCGAAGCTGCCAGCTTTATCGCGACGTTGCAGAAGCGGCAGGGCCTGATGGTGGCCTGTCCCGAAGAAATCGCCTATCGGAGCAAGTGGATCAGCGCCGAACAGGTCGATGCGCTGGCTCGACCCTTGTCGAAAAACGGCTATGGGCAATACTTGCGGCAGATTGTCTCGGAGGCCATCAAGTGAGCCTGAATGTCATTTCCACGCTCCTGCCCGAGGTACTGATAATTGAGCCCAGGGTGTTTGGCGATAGCCGCGGGTTCTTTTTCGAATCGTTCAACCAGCGCGCCTTCGAAGAGGCGACTGGACAGCGGTGCACCTTCGTTCAGGACAATCATTCGCGCTCGGCGCGCAATGTCCTGCGGGGACTGCACTACCAGGTCCAGCATAGCCAGGGCAAATTGGTGCGGGTGGTGTCAGGCGAGGTGTTTGACGTGGCCGTGGATCTTCGCAGAAGCTCGCCGAATTTCGGGAAATGGGTCGGGGTGACACTGTCAGCAGAGAACAAGCGTCAGCTATGGGTGCCGGAAGGTTTTGCCCACGGTTTCCTGGTGACCTCCGATGAAGCAGAGTTCGTCTACAAGGTCACGGACTACTGGCATCCCGAGCATGAACGCAGCCTGATCTGGAACGACCCCGACGTTGGTATCGAGTGGCCGATTGACGTCAGCCCAATAGTTGCCGCAAAGGATGCCGACGGAAAACGCCTGGTCGAGGCCGAGGTGTTCGAATAGAGGCCACGTCGCCGCGATTGCTGTATTCGGTTCACGCGATCGCGCGAACCGGCAAGACAACGGTTGATTGCCCCGGGTGGCAATCAATCGCGTCATGGCCGTTAGTGGTGATATAACACTTCCCATATGCTGACACTTTCGATTGCGTTTGTACTCTCATTTCTCTTTACGCTGCTGGTGATACGCTATTCCAGCGTACATGCCCACATTACGGCGGATTGGGATTTGAACGGCGTCCAGAAATTCCACACCCGTCCGGTGCCACGGGTGGGCGGGCTGGGCATCGCGCTTGCCCTGGTCGGGGTGAGCATCGCGCTTTTCTTCCTTCGCGATTCGAAGGCGCTCGGCTATCCATATTTTTTGCTGTTGTGCAGCGCGATTCCTGCATTCCTGGCGGGATTCATCGAAGACCTGACCAAACGCGTCAGCCCTCGCGAGAGGCTCATTGCAACGATGATCTCGGCGGTTTTGGCAGCGTATCTTCTTGATGCCCGCGTAATGCGCATCGATGTTCACTTCCTGGACGTGGCACTCGCCATCCCATTGGTTTCCGGCCTGATTTCGGTATTTGCAGTCGCGGGTGTGGCGAACGCCATCAATATCATCGACGGTTTCAATGGTTTGGCTTCCATGGTCGCCATGCTGATGTTCGTATCACTGGCCTACGTTTCATTCCAGGTCGGCGATCCGCTAATTATCACCGTGGCCTTTGCCATGGTTGGCGCAATCCTTGGATTCTTTATCTGGAATTTTCCGGCCGGCCACATTTTCCTTGGAGACGGCGGGGCCTACCTGATCGGATTTATTCTGGCGGAGTGCAGCATTCTGCTGGTCATGCGCAATCCACAGGTTTCGGCCTGGTACCCGGTTCTGATGCTGATCTACCCCATCTTCGAAACGCTGTTCTCGATTTACCGTCGCCGGGTATTGAAGGGCGTGCCGGCGGGGTATCCAGATGGCGTGCATCTTCACACCCTGATCTATCAACGCCTCATGCGCTGGGCCGTTGGAAGCAAAGACGAACGTCACATGCTGCGCCGCAATTCGATGACGTCCCCCTACCTCTGGCTGCTCAGCCTGATGGCAGTGCTGCCTGCGACGTTGTTCTGGAACAACCGTACGATGCTGCTGATTTTCACGGGGTTGTTTATTGTTCTGTATGTGTGGCTGTATTGGCGCATCGTGCGATTCCAGTCGCCGCGATGGATGATTATTAAGAGATAACATGGACACAAATACTAGCCCCCCACATGACAGCCAGGAGAAGGGAGTCGTTGTCACATTCGAAGATGTGGTGGAGTTTGTCCAGCGGCATCTCAAGATGATCTCGTTCCTGGGTCTTGCAGGGCTTGTCATCGGTATTGCGGCGACATTCGCCATTCCGCGGCAGTGGGAAGCCACTGGCGTGTTGCAGGTCGGACAGGTGGCCAACGAGTCCGCTACGGCATCAGGCCCGTCGATGTTGATCGAGCCCACCGCACGCGCGCTTGAGCGACTGAGAATTCCGCAGTTCGCGGACGCAGTGCTGAAGCAGCTTAATCTTGCCGGCGGGCCGGAGGAGGGTGCCGAAGCGTCATTGATCCGCAACTCGCTGAAGTCGACCATGCTGACGGGAAGCGACCTGATCCAGTACTCCGTGCGCGGATTCTCTCCGGATCAGGCCAAGCAGGCGGCGCAGGCTGTCAGCGACGAGTTGACGCGCATTCACGGGGGCCTCATGCGCCCGTCGGTGGACCGGCTTAATGCCGACCTGCAAGAGGTTGCCGAGGGCGTAGTTCGGGAAGAGAAGCGTCGGGAAATGCTGAATGGCCTGGTCAGGACTCGTGATCAGGCAGGCCTGGCAGCAAAATTTTCCGAGAACGTCTTGCTGAGCGAGATGGTCAACGAAAACGAGAAGGCGCTGCGTTTCCTGCGTTTCCGGAAGAACACGCTGCAGGAATTGCTGAGCGCTGAGCGTACCTACAATACCCACCTGCTGGGGCCGGTCGAGATCGGCCGTCGCTATGTGTTTCCCCGTAAGTCGATCTTTGGTGGGGCAGGGTTGGTGATTGGTCTGCTGTTGGGGGCGTTGTTGGGCATCGCGTTCGATGCGAAACGACGCACGCGGGCGCGCAGCTAAATCTCCGGATATTGATCCCAAACCGTTTCGAGATACGCGGAGCTATCAGCCCGGCGTATCTCGATGCCGGATGCTATGAAATAGGCTTCCGCTCTCTATCGCTGCGAAAGCCTGCTGCGAGCAGTACGATGATGGAAAGGCTGGTGGCCACAATGCACCAGTACGCGTATCGAAAGTCGACTGATGGAACCGCAGCCAGAAGGCTTGCGAAATACCCGAGTGCGGATAGGTTCAATGCAACGATTTGCGTTCTTTCGGACGACGGGCGCATTCTCGCTGCAACGGCGAGCATGGCAAAGCTCAGGATCAGCCATGTATATGGCTTGAACAGTTCGCTGACAACGCCGTCCCGGCTCTTCACAACGTAGTCTTCGAGGTGTTGTGCCATCTCCGGTCGAAACAGGGCGATGCCCAGATCGTTTTCCATGATGCGAGGCTGCCAGACATAGGCAGGTGGCAGCTGTGGTGAACGCAGGAAATATACGAAAGCTTCCCACCGCATTTTCACCGAGAGCATTGGGTGTGCCAGTACGGTGTCCTTCCAGAGCTTGTGCGTGGTTTCGAAGCTCTGTCCGCTCATTACACTGCCTCCGGGATCGTAGCCGCGATCAATGAAGCAGAGCGCACGTTCGTAGAGAATCGGGAACTGCGTGCAGGCTTCGAGATCGGGTTGCTTCACCCATGGCAGAAGATTCTGCCCGGTCTCCGCCGATATCTTTGCGATCTCGTCACCCATCAGAAGCGTTTCATAGTGCTTGCGCTCGGCGTTCAGAAAGCCGTAGCTGATGACTGACGACATTCCCCACATGACGACGGAGATGGTAGCGGCCACAAGGAACCCATGGATTAGCCTGGGCTTATGGGAGTGGTAAATCGGTGCGAGAAAAAGCAGGGGCGCAGTTGCCAGAATCGCGTTGTGGCGTACCGCAAACGCGTAGAAGAGGAATGGCAGACCAAGCACCGCGAGCTTGCGGCTTCGTGCTCCGTTGAACAGCAGGCCGGTCGCGATCATCAGGGAGAATGCCATCCCCACGTCTTTCCACAGCACGCCGGCGAAATTCAGGATCCACGGCAGGAAGAACATGGCCGGCACCAGTAGAACCAGCCGGGACCGGACCAGATTCCATTGCCAGATGATGACGCCCGCAACCAACAGTGCGAGATGAAGAACAAGCAGGCTTTGAGGGCCGGAGACCAGTTGCAGGCACAGATGCCAAACATACGACATGATTGGCGGATGACTGTCTGAATAACTCTGTGCCAGGGCGCTGCGATACTGGGTCACGGAATCATAGGACATGAAACCGGGTGCAAAGCAGGCCCAGATTGTCAGTACAAGCAAGACAGTAATCGCGAGCCCTGCGAAGAACGAGTAACCGCCTTTCTGGCGGTTGGCGAGTGTGTAGTCGGAAGATCGGGTCAACATGCCTGAACTCATGCGTTGGAGGTCAGGATGACCCCGATCATGATGAATGCAACACCAAACAGATATGGCGTCTGGAAGCGTTCACCGAAAATAAAATAGCTTCCGATCGGGACAAGCAGGAAAGCGAGCGCCATCAGTGGATAAACCTTCCCCAACTGCGTGCGTTGAAGAACCCATACCCAGGCGAGCGACGTCACGCCGTAGAGGCACATCGCCGCGAACAGCGCCGCAAGTGGCTTGACGGCAAGGAGGCTGCCGCCGGCCTGAGCCGCATTGGCGCTGACCTTGAAAAGGATTTGGCCGATCGCCAGCCCGACGACGCAGAGAACGGCTACGAGATAGGTAGTCATCGTTCAGTCAGGCTTCTTGTTGATAGTGGCATGAAATGCGAAGAACAAATTCGTGTCGACGGACGGAATGGGCGTTGGCCACCACGCGCCTTTTCCTTCGGGAAAGTAGTGTCGAAGAATGGCAACAAGATTGACGCATGAGTTCACATGCTCTCTGGCCATGATGTAGTCATAGGCCAGGCCACGTTTCACCGCATTCCTCCGAGGTCCAAGCGTTCTTCCCAGCCGCCAGGCAAAACCAGGATCGGTAGGGATCAGGATGGATAGCGTGCCCCCATCCTTGATAACTCGTACCCATTCCTTCACTGCCAGATGCGGCGGATAGATATGCTCGAGAACGTGGGCTGCCACGACTCTGTCAAACGTGTCATCGGGATACCCGAGGCTCGCCCCCGTCTGAACTTCGAATTCCAGTCGACCAGCGTGAGCGGCTCCCAGTTTCTGACGGGCCACATCCAAAGTACGTGCGTTTTGATCGGTGAGCACATACCTGTCGAATCGGTGCCGAACGAACTTGACGTGCTCGCCAGTGCCCGCGCCGACTTCGAGTACATGCCCGAAGCTCGCTTTCTCATTGAACGGCCGTTCCAGCAGCTTGTGGCTGGCATGCATCATCCAGGATTGCAGCGTACTGGAATAGTTCGAGCTGTCGTAGAGGCTGTGAAAGTTATCAAGCCAATCGGTCCAAGCCTTATCCTCGTCCTTCATCTTTTTTCCCCTTGCTCGTTTCTAAACACACTCCGGTGCAAATTGCGGCGATGGAGTGGCCGTCTGGGTACGGAACCGATGTCGTAAGAGAGAAACGCTAGCGTAAATTGCAGGCCCAGGATAACGGGCAAGCCGGCGAGCATGACCGTTCCGGCAGAGGCCGGTGTATGGTCATTGAGCGATCGTAGCCACTCCACCGCGCCGAATATGATCCCGAACGTCAGCATCGCCAGGCCCAGTGGCAACTCGAACGAGGCAATGGAAAGATCGCGCAGGTAGTAATTATAGAAAACACGCTTGCAAAAATTTCGTACGTGCTTGGCCATGAATTCGCCGATAACCTTCCCGATCTTCAGGTTGCTCACCTCGTCGCCATATTTCGCGTCCATCGGCACATCGACGACCACAGCCCGGAGCGTGCTCAGGCGGAACAGCATGTCCGACTCGAAGAAATACCGGCGGCTGATTTTCTCCATCGGCAGGTGACGGGCAACTTCGCAGTGAATGGCCGTGTAACCGTTGGTGGGATCGAACAGATCCCAGTATCCCGACGAAAGCTTGCTCATGAACGACAACGCGGCGTTGCCAAGCAGCCTCACGCGTGGCATCTGGTCGAGGCCGTCCAGATTGAAGAAACGATTGCCTTTGGTGTAGTCGGCCTCGCCCGCCAGAATAGGTTCGACAAAACTGGCGATATCGCGCGGGTCCATTTGCCCGTCGCCGTCGATCTTGACTGCGATGTCCATGCCGTCCTGAATCGCCGCACGATATCCCGCCATGACAGCGCCGCCCACCCCGAGGTTTTCCGGCAAGCGGATGACCTGTACCCTGGGGTCGGCGCATTCGCGCGTGACCAGTGCACCCGAGTTGTCCGGGCAGCAATCGTCGATGACATAGATCTTGCTGACAAGGTCACCGATGCCATCGATGACGCGCATGATCTGCCCACGGACCTTGTAGGCCGGAATGACGACCGCAATGCTTGCCGAGTGGTTCGTTGTCATGTCGGGACCGTGTCGAGTGCCCATTATTTGCGGGTTGCCTGCAAGAGGCGCGCGACCACGTCGTCGTACTCGTCGAGAATGCGGCGCCAGAGAAACTGATCGACGCAGCGCTGACGGGCGGCGGCAATCATGCTCTCGCGAAGCGCCGGTGCCGGCGGGTTGTCCAGATGAACGGCCAGATCCTGGGCGCCCTTGAAGAACAGCCCCGAAGCGTCACCGCCCATGACCCAGCGGTTGAACGGATTGTCGTGCGAGACCAGCAGCGCGCCCGCAGCCATGGCCTCGATCAGCGACGGGTTGGTGCCGCCTACCGAATGCCCGTGGATATACAGACTGCTCCGACGACGCAATTCGTTCAGTACCGCGGCGTTATAGACGCCGCCGGCGAAATGCACGTCGGTATGCTTTGCGCGCAGTTGCCGGCCGTATTCATTGATCTCGAAATTGCCGAGCACCACCATTGGGAGCTTCTTCGCGCTGCGCTCGAAGGCTTCGAGTGTCACGTGAATCTGGTTCTCGGGTTCGGGTCGTGCCACCACCAGCGAGAAACCCTGATCCGGATATTGATCGAGCAAGGGATGGGACAGGCCGCTGCGATCTCCAGGTACCAGTGCGTCGTCATCCACGCCGTAGGCAATCATGGTGGACCCCTTGCCTAGCTCTTCCTGCAGGTAGCGCTGGATCTCGGGATGATCGGCAATCAGGATGTCGGCCTGGCGAGCCGCCGAGCGTTCGTTCATGCGCAGCCAGATGCGGGCAATGCGGCCCCATTTCTCGCGGCGCCATTCGATGCCGTCCATATTGACCGCATGCGGAATGCCGCGCGCACGAAGATAGCGCTGGAAAATCCCGGTGCCGTATCCAAAAATCAGCGCGACGGCGCCTGCCGGTACTTCCTTGAAAGACCGCCAGTCATATTCGATAGTCCCCGCCGGGCCGCTGGTGCGCACGGAAACAAACCGGCGACGGACACCCATCCAGATATCTTCGGCAGCGCCGTTCTCGTTGACCGTGGGATCGTTGTTGCAAAACACGGTGACGTCGTGACCCTGGCTCACCAGATGAGGGGCCAGGACTTCGACGAGTCTCTCGAAACCGCCGTAGCGATTCGGAATGCCTCGAACACCAATCAGATAAACTTTTGCCATAGTCCCGACTTAACGAAAATACCGTCCGCGCACGACGTCGCTCATGATTCGAAGGAGTCCCGCCATGCCGCCAAGGCAATAACGCGGGATACCGGATGGCCAGGGGGATTTGAGAAGTACCCTGCGTGCCGCGAACTCGCCCTTGCGCATTTTCCATATCGCACCGGAGAGCCCGCCGCTGGTGCCGACGGGTCGGTAGACGATGGAGAGTTCTTCGGGCAGGAAGCGGATGCGCGTATCGGGCTGGGTGTAGCGCAGCAGGAAACACCAGTCTTCGCAGTGCCGCAGCCTGGCGACGCCGAGTCGTCGCTCACGCCGGATGACAAGCGCTGGCGTGACCACCGGATTCAGAAGGGCGATCCACCAGCCAAATGGCAACCAGCGGCTCAGCGACCCCGTCCAGAGGCGGGCCAGCTTACCATATTTGGGCATGCCCTGAACGCCATGAAACAGCAGGTCGACCGGGCCATTGTCCAGTTGCTGAAGCACCAGGTCGATCTTTTCCGCCGTGAAGGCGTCATCGGAATCGAGAAACGCAATATGGCTGAAGCGCGCGCGCCTTATGCCGAGGTTCCGTGCTGCCTGCGGTCCCCGATTCTCTGGAAAGCGGTAGCAACGGATGGGCACGCCATGGTGGTTGCCAGTGGGCAGTTGCAGCCGCAGATCCTCGGTGGAACCGTCGTCCACGACGATGATCTCGACACGGTCGAGGTGTTGCGAGCGGACCGACTGGCACGCGCGCAAGACCATATCGAGGCGATTGAGGGTTGGGATCACCACCGAGAGTCCGCTCGGTCGTGCAGAGGCAATCGATTGCATGGTCTCAGCCGATGAAGGGGAGGTCCCGCATGTACGTCGAGCCTGCAGCCCAGGCCAGCAGGATGGTGACGTTCATCGCGCAGAGCACGAGAAACTGGCGTTTGGTATCGACAACCGTTTCCAGGGAACGGCTGAGCGAAAGGAACAGGATGACGGGGTACATGCCGTAGATGAAGCGGTATCCGAAATAGGGCAAGGCAAGGAATGGCAGGCAGACAATCGCCATGCGAAAGGCCACGATGTAGCGGCGGTCAGCCATGACCTTGCGCATCGTCACGCCAGGCAGCCTGCACAGCATGGGCGCCAGCAATGCCGCTATCACACAACCAAATGACAGGATGCGAATCCACATCTCGCTGTCTTCGTGTGCCAGGTACTTCCTGATTTCGTACAGGAATCGCGCTACCAGCGGAATCTCGATGGACGAGTTCAGCGAGTGGAGGGTCAAGGCCACCAGCCCGATGACCAGGGGCAGGAAGATCTTCCATTGCTGGCGTGCCAGCAGATAGCCCAGCAGCACCAGGCCCGCGCTGGGGTGGAACGCCATCGCCACGGCGGCGAACAGTAGTGTGAGCAGCGGCGTGACGGGTGCCCATGACACCGCCAAAACCATCCAGCCTGTGGACAGACCTTGCCGCAGCGCGTTGGTAGACAGCTCGATCCCTACCAGGGACAGAAGCAGCGCCGAGATATAGAACAAACGGACATGCCAGGGCGCACGGAAAAAGAATGCCGGGATGACGATCAGGAAGATCCACACCGCTGGCAGCAGCTCGGTATCGCAACTGCCCAGCATCGAGAAATTGAGCACCTCCGTTGCTATCTGGAAGCTCGACTCCCGGTCGGTGATGAGTCCGCCTCTGCAGAAATCAGTGAATATCTCCGCATAGGCCGCCGTATCCACACCGAACTGAAGGCTGCGAAAGCACATCATGACGATGATGAAGGCGGCCGCCGCCACGCCACCTACGACATGTGGCGAAGGCTGGCGAACATTCAGCCAACGCAAGCCAAATCCGGTGGACAGGCCCAGCGCCGTCGCCACCACGACGATGTCAGTCAGAAACATGTGTCGGCCTGGCCCGATTGCGGCAAGCGCGTCTGTGGAGCGATGGTTGGCGACAGATCACGCATCATGACCCGCTCTTCGTCAACTGGAGCTTCTTGCCGAACTTGCTGATATATGCGGATGCGGCTTCGAACGCCTGCTCGGTATCCAGCACGTCGCGCATCACCACTGTATTGTCCTGCTTGAACCGGCCCAGCCGGCGCTGCAACTGTGTGCGGCCGATGCGGACAGCTTCGCGCACGGTGGCGCCGGCAAACTCGATGCCCGTGGCTACCAGGCCGTTTTCGCGCATACGCTGTTTCAGGCAGCCGATCACCATGTCCTTGTATTGCGGATCGCTGATCAGGCAACGCAGGTACAGCATCGAGAAATCCGCCTTGCGTAGCCACTGGGGTTTGTCTTCGATGCCTTTGAGCAGCGAATATCCCCAGACGGTCGGCACGCTGTAGTACTCCGGCACGCGTTCATCCCATACGAGATTCTTGAACGCGCCAATGTGCGCGTTGTCGCGCAATCCGCCAACGTGCCGGCCACGCGCGCTCTTGCCTGACGTACTGCCGGCGCAGGCGCCCGGCACCACGATCGGGAAATCGACACGGTAGCTCTTCTGGCTTTCCATCGAGATCAGCGCCGCGCTGTAGATGTCCGGACTGACGCCGCCGAACAGCAGGCCGTGATTGGCCTGGATACGCTCCACAAGCTGGCGTGAAATCATGCCCGCGTAGGCGCGCGGCATGCCTAGCACGCCCGAACCCATATTGCGCAACGCGGCGGCCAGTTCGGCCTTGGCATCGAACGGTGTGATGCGCCCGTCGAATTCGCCCACGACCAGCGTGCTGCCTTCCGCCTTCCAGCGCGTGGTGCTGGCAAAGGTCGGCCAGTAGTACAACATCGGAAAACTGAAGCTGAAGGCATCGACGTTGTTCGCGACACCCCAGTGGGCAATCTCCGCAATCTGCGGCGATACCAGATCGTCATCCCCGATGAATGCCAGATACTCGCCAGTGGCGTGGCTCAGCGCGTAGTTGAAGTTGTCAACCACGCTGAACGGCTCGCCAGGGCGCAGCAGCTTGAGCCGCGCGATGTCCTGTCCGGCGAACGCGGGTGTGATCCGATCCTCTTCGCTGGTGTCGCTGACCACGACCTCCAGTTCGTCGGAGGCGGCCAGTACGGCGCGGATTGTCGAGACCGCGCAATCGGGACGGCCGTGGGTGGGGATGATGACCGATACCAGGGGACGCATCAGCTCTTCACCTCTTCCTGCACGTATGGCAGCGTCAGCAGCAACTTCTTGATCTGCTCGACGTTCAGGCGCTCGGTATTGTGCGAGGTATAGTCGTCGATGTCGTTGGCATCCAGCTGGCCTTCGACGATGAACTTGTCGTAGTTCAGGTCGCGATTGTCGGCGGGCACGCGGTAGTAGCGCCCCATGTCTTCGGCCTTTGCCATTTCCTCGCGCGAAACCAGCGTCTCGTAGAGCTTTTCTCCATGCCGGGTGCCGATGATCTCGACGGGTGCTTCACTCTTGAACAGCTCCTTGATGGCCACGCCAAGTTCCTCGATGGTCGAGGCCGGGGCCTTCTGGACAAAGATGTCGCCCTGCGTGCCGTTCTGGAACGCGTGGAGCACCAGGTCCACGGAGTCCTCCAGAGACATCAGGAAGCGGGTCATCTTGGGATCGGTCACGGTCAGCGGCTTGCCGGCCTTGATCTTCTCGATGAACAACGGGATCACCGAACCACGCGACGCCATCACGTTGCCATAGCGCGTGGCGCACAACACCGTGCCGCCTTCGCGAATGGTGCGCGACTTCGCCACCATGATCTTCTCGGCCATGGCCTTGGAAATACCCATGGCATTGATCGGATAGACAGCCTTGTCGGTGCTCAGCACCACCACGCGCTTGACCTTGTTGGCAATGGCCGCGTTCAGGACGTTTTCCGTGCCGACCACATTGGTCAGCGTGGCTTCCATCGGATAGAACTCGCAGGACGGCACCTGCTTTAGGGCCGCAGCGTGGAAGACATAGTCGACGCCTTCCATTGCACGGGCCACGCTTTCGTAGTTGCGTACGTCGCCAATATGGAATTTGACCTTGCGGTTGTTGATTGCAATCCGCATGTCTTCCTGCTTTTTCTCGTCGCGGCTGAAGACGATGATTTCCTTGACCGCCGAATGCAGGAAGCGATTGAGAACCGTGTTACCGAAAGATCCGGTGCCACCGGTGATCATCAGGACCTTGTTATCAAACATTGTGGATCTCTTAAGTATTTGGAATCAGAAACTGGGCCAGAATCGCAACGACAACCAGTGGTACTACGAGTTGCAATGTCAGGGCTGCGGAATATCTTGCCGCGTCGCGCACCCTTTCCAGGGTGAATGCCCGCGTCCAGCTGATCAGCGTGGACATGGTGTGGTACGCGGCGTAGATGTAACAAACGCTATCGACGCTCTGCCAGTACGCCGCCAGCGCAGTCAGCGTCAGCGTCGCGATACTCATGGCGATCGAAGCAACGGCCTGGAAGCGAAAATCCTTCGCGTACAGCAGCAGGGTGTAGGGAACATAGCCGAAGGCACCTACGACAAAGCCAGGTAAAAGTATCTTTACGTAGTGGGATATTATTCCGTTGTCGTGCCCATGGCCAACCCAGAGGCTGATCAACGGGTCTCGCGCCAGCCAGAAAACCAGGCAAGGCAACGACGTAATCAGAATGGTGCACAGCACGAATTTCTGAATAGTCGACTTCGGAAAATCAGTACCCGCAATCGTCTGGTTCAAGACGCGCGGCTGGAAATACTGACTGACAGGTCCCCCCAGCAGCGAGAGGGGAACCATGCATACCGTGGTGGCCAGGAAGTACGGCGACAGGCTGTTGGCGGAAATCAGGCCGGAGACCAGTGGCTTGTCGAGTTGCGTGACGGCCGCGCCGGCGGCCGAGAACAGCACGAGCGAACGGCCCTTCTTGATAAGTTCCCATGCATCCCGAAGCTTCGGGATGGCCAGCAACGACGTGCCCGTCGAGCCGGCAGTCCAGTACTTGAAGCAGTAGTGGCGCGTGACCAGTGCCTGCGCCGTGGCAAATACAAGCTGGGTCACAATGAACGCGCTCATCGTGCTCGATACCGTGGCCAGCACATAGGCAGTGGCACAGGCGCGGGCGGCCACGCCGAGGACCTGGATCGTGCTGGCAACGGCATACTGGCGCCGGGCCAGCATGGCGCCGTAATACATGTTCTGCAGGACGAGAACCCAGAACAGTGCGATGGTCCCGATGATCGTAGTCCATTCGAGACCGGGGAAGGCGCCCACGGCCTTCAGTCCTATTGCAAATGGCAGGAGCAGCGAGTAAAGCCCCGTCAGACTCAACTCTGCAGTGCGCACCAGCGATGTCAGTTCCTGCGCACTTGCATCTGCCACGGCGATGTCGCGTCCGACGAGCGTCGACATGCCGAGATCCAGCATGATCAGCAAGCTCTGGAGCGACAGGATAACGGCAACGATGCCGAACTGTTCGGGCCCCAGCAGATGGCGGTAGAACGGCAGGAAAACAAATCCGACAAGAACAGCCGACACTTTCCCGGCATACAGCAATCCCATGTCGAGCGTGGCAGCGCGGAGCAATTTCATCAAGCGTCAGGCAGTCTGGGTCTGGATCGCTGCCTGTGCGCAGATATTTCCAATTGTGTCGACGTCGGCGTCACTGAGCCACCAGCCGCAGGGCAGGCCGATGATGTGCTGCTGCAGATAGGCGGTATGCGTCTCAGGCCCCATTCCGGCGGCATGAAAGCCGCTGTAGGTATCGTTCCGATGGTGCAGGATGGACGCGGAGACACCCTGGTCCTTCAGTTTCTGCAGCAATGCGTCACGGTTGTCGGCCAAGCAAAGCATGACCCAGTAGGACGGATCGGCGCCGACTGCGGCTTCGAGCGGCTGGAAACCGTCAATGCCCGCCAGGCGGGTGCGGAGCCGCTGGACGTTGGCGCGCGCACGATTGACTTTCTGGCCGGCTTCCGCGAGTTGTGCAACGCCGAGCGCGGCACACAGGTTGTTCATCGTGTAGGCCCAGCCAATTTCCGGAATGTCTGCGAGCGGATTGATTTCGCCCTGTGCCGTGCGGAAGCCGGCGCCGTCGATGCCGAAGCGCCGGAGGCGTCGCGCCCTGGCAGCCATGTCGGCGGATTTGCAGACCAGCGCGCCGCCCTCGGTGCAGTTGATCTGACGGTTCGGATAGAACGAGTAGACGGCGAAGTCACCCTGGCCGCCAACGTGCGCGCTGTCCTGCGTGGCGAACAGGGCGTTGTCGCAGTCTTCGATCAACGAAATGCCGCGCGACTCGCACAGTTCGGCCATTTCCCTCGCCGGACTGGGGTAGCCGGCGACGTGATACATGATCACGGCCTTGGTTCGGGGCGTGATCTTGCGTGCGGCATCGGCAACATCCATCTCGATCGAGCGGGGGCGGATATCGACCCATACCGGCGTGGCACCCGCATGCGAGATCGCGGCATTCGTGGCCATGCAGGAAAAGGCGGTGGTCAGCACTTCATCACCGGCACGTACGCCTGCAAGGTGCAGCGCGAGGAAGACGGCATTGGTCATGTCGTGCGTGGAGACCACGTTCGGATTTCCGACAATTTCCCCGATGCCCTTCTCGAATTTCTCTACATACGTACCGCTGGCAATACGGCCGGAACGCAGGACTTCCAGCGCTACCGCTTCCATCTCGGCGGTATGAACAACCCCGAATAGAGGTATCTGCTTCATCTCGCGCCTCCTTAGCCCTTGCGAATCACGTCGACGATGCGCGCACGGTCTTCGTCGCTGACCCACCAGCCGCACGGAATGTGGAGCAGGCGCTTGTAGAAAGTATCGAGGCCGGGCAGTTCGCGGCGCGAGTCGGCAAAGATGCTGTGCAGGCTGTTGGGACGATGCAGCTTGGATGCCGCGATGCCGGCAGCGTTGAGTGCTTTCTCGACACTGGCGCTGTCATCGCACAGCAGCGTGTAGATCCAGTAGCTGGGTGTTGCAGTGGCATCGCAGCGCGCAAAGTCGATGCCGCTGATCCCATCGAGATGCTTGTCGAAATACCGGCCGTTCTCGGCATGCCGGTCGAGAATGGCGGAGATGTTCTGCAGTTGAACCAGGCCAACCGCTGCGTTGACATTGTTCATGTTGTACTTGTAGCCAACCGTCGTGATGTCGATCTCGGTGCGTGGCACGCCCTTGAGCATGCCGAACCAGCGGAACTTCTTCGCCGCTTCCATCTGCGAGGCATCGGTGAACGTGAGCAGGCCGCCATCGACCGTCGTCATGTGCTTGATGGCCTGGAACGAGTAGATGCCGTAGTGGCCAATCGTGCCGATGGGCTGGTCATCGTACGTGGCGCCCAGTGCGTGCGCGCAATCCTCGATCAGCGGAATGCCATGTTCGTCGGCAATCTGTTTCAGCTCGGCCAGGCGCACCGGATAGCCGGCATAGTGGACGCAGAGGATTGCACGCGTCTTGCTCGTGATGCTCTGCCGCACGGAATCGGGGCACATGTTGCCCGATGCTGGATCGACATCGGCCCAGACCACCTTGGCGCCGTTGTACAGGATCGAGGTATTGGTCGGCTCGGCGGTCATCGGGGTGGAGATCACCTCGTCGCCCGGCCCGACCCCTGCCAGCGTAAGGGCCGCGTGAAGCGCCCCGGTGCCACTGCTCATCGCCAGCGAACGTTGCAGGCCGAACTTGCCGTTGAACTCCGCTTCGAACTGGTAGACCGATTCACCTTCGGCAATCATGCCGCTGTACAGCACCGTTTCCAAAGCGGGCATCAGGGCCGATTTCGGCGGCATGGCTACCTTGACGATTGGAATCATGTTTCGGCTTTCCTTAGATACGGTTGAGCAGTGGGATATACGGCAGGTCGGTCGCACGCTGACCTGACAGGGCATGGATCATTCGCAGTGGGCCGGGTGCGGACTCCTGACGGTAGCCGCGTTTTCCCAGCGCGTCGAAGATGGTCGAGCCGGCGGGAGCGTTCAGGTTCCAGCGATCGGGCAGCACACGTTCGATGAGCTGGAATACGGCTTCCCAATCTCCGGTCCAGTCCGCCAGCGTGTAGCCCTGCATGGCAGGGAGTACCGTGATCGACGCGTCGCCGCTGTCGAAAACCAGAACACGCGTGGCGAACGCTGGAACGCCGCGGTCGGAGCGATCCGTGGCCTCAATGCCAGCAGGGTCAGGGCGGAAAGTCCGTGCGATGCCATCTTCGGCGCGGCTCGACACCATGACATACCGATCCTCGCTGTCTACCGCAAATCCATGATTGATGTAGACATCGGGTTTGTTCGTCCAGAGCACGAGAGCGTCCAGCGACTTGTTGCGGGCCACTTCGGCGGCAGCGGAAAGGAGGCGGCTGCTCAACTGACGGCCCCGGAACTCCGGGCTGACACAGACAAGACCCACCAGTCCGATATTCCTGCCGTCAGGTAGCGATTCCTGCTTGAGTACCAGCGCGGCAACCGCGGCCTTCTCGTTCCCGGCACCTGTCTCCACGACGATGGATGTGATGCTGGCCGTGTCGTCGACCCAGGGATAGTGGGTAAGCAAGTCGATGCCTCGCCCTCTCGACTGAAAGAAAACGTTCCAGGCCAGCGCCTGGGCGTGGGAAGGCAATCCCCGGTGTGTCGCAAGCTGCAGCGGTTCTCCGGCATCCACCATTGTTTCCATCCTTTGCCCTGACCTGACCTTGTCGTTGATTTCTTCCTTCAAGGCCTGGATTTCCGCTTCGAGAGATGCGTACTCTTCCATCTTGCGCTTCAGGAACCGACTCGTGAGTGCGGCTTTTTCGGCGATACCGTGTGGCGTCAGGATGTAGACATAGCCAAACTTGTTCTTGGACTGGCTGAAGTTCTGTACCTTCACCAGGCCTTTTTCCATCAGCGCCTTGAGACAATAGTTCAGGCCGCCCACGCTGACGCCCAGTTCCTTCGCCAGCTCGCGCTGCGTCAGATCGGGGTTGTCCTGTAACAGGCGCATGACCCGGAAATACGTGTCTTCTTGTATTTTGGCTTGGCGGCTGGGCATAAAGTCGACACAATTCGCGTGGCTATGGAGGGGGCGGGCTGCTGTTGCTATCGCCTCCTTTTCTTGCAAGTGACTTTTAATAGATGTTTGTTTGAAGTTGAACGATTCTACCGGCATCCCTTGAACGGGTCCAGAGAGCGAGCGTGCGGGTTTGCAACAGGAGTTTTCAGGGCTTGGCGATGTCGCCCCGACGTGAGCGCGATGTCAGTCGAGCGGCTGGTCAAGCACCTTGATCCACGTCTCGGTGATATGCGAAAGGTCAAAGCGCCGCGCATTTTCCCGGCCGCGCGTCGCAAGCCGATCCGCTTCTGAAGGTGACTGGATCAGCATCCAGAGGGCTTCGGCGAGACATGCCTCATCCTCCACTCTGACCACTACCGCATCCTCCGGCCCCAGTAGCTCCCGCGGGCCTTGCGCGCAGTTTGTGGACACGATTGGCAGTCCGTAGGACATGGCTTCGATCAGCACCAGCCCAAAGCCTTCGTACCGCGAACTCAGGCAGAAAATGGCGCTGCCGAAATAGTCGGGGCCAACATTCGCGTGAGCGCCTCGCAACACTACGCTTTCTTCGAGGCCGAACTGGGCGCGCAGGGCTTCCAGCGATCCCCGCTCTTCGCCCTCGCCCACGATGGCGAGACGCCAGTCAGGCGCTTTTCGCGCAACTTCCGCCCACGCCTTTATCAATACGTCGAAGCCCTTGGCTTTCGTCAGGCGGCCGACCGCCAGGACAGTATTCGTGTCGCGAGGCGCCGGCGTGTCGGGCATCGGAAAGGGGAGTGGATTGGGAACGCAGGAAACCTGGCAGCGAGGACGAAGGGCCTCAAGCCATCGTGACCGATCCCGTTCAGTCAGCACTACGATGTGCGCATTGCTCCGAGACGCCAGCCATCGCGCCGCCTTGCGCGCGCGCCGTCCCAGGTCTTCATCGAAATGGCAGTGTTCCCAGGCAATGCGGCGTACCGCCAGCCCCAATGTTGCCGGGACTGTGAAAAGGGTCAGCATGGTGTCGACTTCCACCAGCACATCGATGCCGTGTTGGTGCACGAAGCGTCGGATGCCCGCCACGGTGGAGACATACTCCCGCTTGAAAGACGGCCGGTGCGCAAACAGCGCGTGATGTCTCACCTCGGCATGCAACGGAAATACGCTGCGCTCATCCCACAGGCTCAACACGAATACGCGGTAGCCTCGATCGGCGAGTGCATTGGCGATGGTCGCGGTCATTCTTTCCGCGCCGGCAAAGGCGCCCAGCGTGCCCGTCAGGAAGCAGAGGGTAGGGCGCGTGTTCATGCGACGGCGATCTTTTGTACCGGGCGATGGCGCCACCAGAAAACCAGACCAATCGTTACCGCTACGCCGTTGCCCAGCGCATAGCCCCCGATGGCTCCCGAGGTGCCGAACTGTGGTACGACGGCAAGGTCGAAGGCCAGTGTGCATGCCAGGACTGCCGCCCATTTGATCGCGACCCAACCTGGCTTGCGGAGATAGACGGCGAGCAGCGTCAGCGAGACATCGACAAAAATCAGGGACGCCGCGACCGCTGCGATGCGCAACAGCGTCACCGTGCCGGCAAACGCATCGCCATAGAGCAGGAGCACGATCCATGGCGCCAGCACGGCAATCGCCAGTGCACCTGCCAGTCCGAGTACGCCGACACCCAGCGCGATGCGGCCGATATTCCTGTGCGCCTCGGCGAACGACGCGCGGGCGTACACATGGATCGGCGCGATGCCGGCAACGAGAATCGTGGCGAGCATCGTGAAGTTGTCGAGAATCTGCATGCAGGCCGCGTAGGCACCGAATGTCGTCGCGGATACCGAAGGCTGCAGCACGAGCTGATCCACACGGCGTGCCGCCATCATGAGGATGAAGCTCACCCAGAACAGTGCGCCGGCGGTTATCAGTTCACGCCGCTCGGCGGCACGCCATGCCACGTGGCGCTCGGATGTGCGGCCCAGGTAGAACGTGAGCAGCAGGGCCGCCAACACCACAGGTTCGAGGGCGAACACCGCGGCGTAGTGGCTGACATCGCGACTCCCGATGCCGAAGAGCACGCCAATCAGCGTTGCCTTGATCGCCAGGCCCGCAAGGCTGATGAGCGTCCCCGGGCGATAGTTGGTGTGCGCCTGCATCCAGGCTGTCACGACGCCGAAGGGCTCACGCAGCAAGATGGCCACGCCCAGCCATAACGCCGCGTGCCAGATATCCGGAATGGTTGATGTCAGGCTCAGGTAGACACACATCAGCACGTAGCCGAGCACGCCGCCGCCCAGGCGCAACACGAAGGCCTGCGCCAGAATCCGGTGCTGATCGACCGGCGACGTGTTCGCCACGAGTCGCGGCACCACGACCTCGGCGCCGCACACCAACGCAAAGGCCGAAGCGATCAACACGACTGACTGTGCATACTGGAAATGGGCGAAGCCCTCCGGTCCCAAGCCACGCGCCAGCATGGCGACGACGCCGATACCGACGCCGATCTGCAGGCCGCGATCCGTCAGCATCCACAGCAGGTTGCCGGCAATGCGACGCATCAGGCGATCTCCGTACGCGGCACGGCACCGGCCGTGGTCAAACCGGCGTACAACGACAGCCACTGACGTGCAACCGAATCGATCGAGAACGATTCCATCACGTGTCCACGCCGTTCTGCGGCCTGCGCGGGCGAACCTCGGCCTTCGGCAAGCGTCGTTCTCAGTGCCTCCGTCAGGGTAGCTACATCGCCGCGCGGTACGATCATTCCGTGCGTACCCAGCATTTCGGCCGCGCCCGGTGCATCGGTGGATACGACGGGGCAGCCGCATGCCAATGCTTCGGCCAGAACCAGCGGCATGCCCTCGATGTTCGACGACAAGGCAAATGCATCGGCAGCATTGAGCAGGCCGGGGATGTCGTCACGCGGACCCAGCAACGTCACGCGTGAAGACAGTCCGAGGGTTGCGATCAACGCGTTCAGCGACTCGCGCAGCGGACCTCTGCCGGCAATCAGAAGCCGTGCAGAAGCCAGGTTGTCGATGCCTGCGAATGCGCGAATCAGCGTGTCCTGTGATTTTTCTGGAACCAGTCGTCCGACACTCAGCAACAGTCGCTCATCGCTTCCGATGCCGAGGCGTTCGCGCGTGGCCCGGCCCAGCACTTCGTCCGGACGAAAGCGATCGACATCGATTCCGTTGGGAACCACGACGATGCGCTGAGCCGGCACGCCACCAGCGGCAATCATGCCGCGTCGGCCATCGGCGCTGACATGCGTGGTCAGGCTCGACCAGGGATCGGTCAGCCGGTAGGCCAGCATGCGCAAGCGGCCCCCTTCGCGATAGCTGTGCGCGGTGCAGATCAGGGGAGGGCAGCGCGTCAGGCGCGTTAGCGTTCGCGCAAACAGGTTGGCATGCACCATATGGGCGTGCATGACGTCGGGCTTCCAAGCGCAGATAAAATTGCGCGCATGCCAAAGCGCCCACAACATGCTTGCCGGGTTCTTGCGCATATCGAGTTCCACCACATGTGCGGCGGCGGGTGGTTCGATTTCGCGCCCGGGCGACAGGCTCAGGATGCTCACTTCATGACCCATCCCGAGAAACGCGCGCGCCAGTCCCACCACCTGATGCTCGGCACCACCGGTCTTCAACCCGGTGGTGACAAGCAGGATGCGCATGGGTCGCGCTTCCGCGGATCGATGTGCCGGCATCAACGGGCCCCGTACCCCGTGGCCAGCGTTCGCACCGTCTTCACCGCGATCAGCAGGTCAAGCGCGAACGAACAATGCTTCACGTAGTACAGGTCATAGCTGAGCTTGGTGACGGTCTCTGCATGGGTGCCGACGTAGCCCTGCTGCACTTGCGCCCAGCCCGACAGGCCTGGGCGGACCAAGTGCCGGTAAGGGTAGTAGGAGATCGACTCTGTGAATTCGTCCACCATTGGCAGTTGCTCAGGGCGTGGACCGATGAAACTCATCTCGCCCATCAGAACGTTCCAGAGCTGCGGAATCTCGTCGAGCCGATATTTACGGATGATGCGGCCGACGCGTGTGACGCGTGGGTCCTGACGTGCGGCGAACTGTGCCGGGGCGTGGCCGTCTGCACCCATGCTACGGAACTTCAGCATGGTGAATGGCTTGTTGAGCAGGCCCACGCGGCGCTGCCGGAACAGCGCGCCGCCATCACTCTCCATGCGGACCACAAGCGCGACGGCCAATCCGATCGGTACCGCAATGGGCGCGAGCACGACAACACCGATGATATCGATCAGCCGTTTGACCGATTCATAGAGATAGTGATCGGCATAGTCGTCGAAGAAATTCTCGTCGATATGATCCAGGCCCACACGGCCGGTCAGCATCTCGCCGATCCGTTCCACCGAGTACATGCGCAGATGTCCCATCTTGTACTGGGCCAGCAACCGGGTGCGGGCCGGATCGGCCGTGGCGCTGCGATCCACCATGATGCCGTCGCAGTGCCGGGCATCCTCGACGGAGCGAATCTGCTCGAAGCGGGTCGGGCTGGGCGGGTTGGCGCCGGGCATGGAAAGGATCTGCTCCAGATGCTCCAGCGTCGCCGGTTCCATGTAGCCAAACACGGGCACATAGCGCTGCACATAGCGCCGGTATCCGAACCAGATCCAGCCCAACGTCGTGAGATAGCTCAGCAGTACGGCGCCACGCGAATACTCGCCGTGCAGTCCTGCATACGCGATCAACAGCAGGATAAATGGCAGTGTCGTCGCAACCACCACGATGCTGCCACCTTCCATGGGCGGAAGATGCAGCGCACGGTGCAGCAGCAGAAAGGCGGCGAGATAGGGCACCACGCACCAGAAAACCGTACGCGGAAAAACATGCGTGACGAAACCGGCCTGATGCGCGACTTCGGACAATCCTGCGTTGATGCCGAACAGAACCAGTCCGATGGCGGCCCAGGCAATCATGCGGCTGGCGCGCCGAATCGTCTCGGATCGTGCGGACGCGCCAGCGCCGTTGCGGCGCAAGGAATCGGTCTGGGCGGAACTCATGATGCGGAGACTCTTGTGTCGATAGGGCGAGCGCCCGCAAGCGTTCGTTGGTAGACCGAAGATGTGGCATCCACCATCGGATCGAGTCCGAACCTGGATGCCCATCGTGCGCGTGCCGCGTGTCCCAGCGCGATGCGTTCGATGTCGTTGTCGGCCAGATGCTGCAACGCCATGGTGAACGCCTGGGTGTCGTTGTTGTCGATCAGCATGCCGCAAGCGCCGTCGTCGAGCTGGTCCCTGATGCCTGGCAGGTCGCTCGCAACGATCGGCAATCCGGCTCTCATGGCTTCCAGGATCGAGATGGGTGCGCCTTCGTGATCGGACGCCAGGACAAACGCTTGCGCGTTGGAAAGCAGTGTGGGGATATCGTTCGTGCTGCCCACGAACCGTACGCGTCCGGTGCAATGCTCGTTGGCCAATCGCTCCAGCATATCGCGCTGTGGACCATCCCCAGCGATCACCATTTCACATTCGGGCAATGCCGCAGCAGCAAATGCATCAATCAGCAGATCGGGACGTTTCGGTGCCGCCAGTCGCATCACGGTCACGATGCGACGCAGCGGGGCCCCCGGGTTGGCGCGTTGGGGCATATCGGCGATGCCGTTCGGAATTACGGTGACCTGGTCCTTGCGGATCGGCAGCCGCGCAGCCATGGCCCGTTCCGCTTCCGACACACAGATGACCTGGCTGGTCAGCGGCGCCAGCAGCCATTCGGCCACACGCGCAACGGTGCGATGCTTCCAGGGCGCGGCAGGCTTGTAGGCGAATCCGTGGACCGTGTAGACCACGGGAATATTGAGCAGCCGGCCGGCAATCCGGCCCAGCGCGCTGGCCTTGGCACTATGTGTGTGAATGATGTCGGGCGCAGCCTGACGCAGGGCGCTGACCACTTCCTGCAAGGCCCGGACGGCCTTGGCCGGAGACAGGGCGTTGTCCATGCCAGCCAGTCGCACGGATGGAATGCCAAGATCGCGGGCCAGGTCGAAGAGGGGGCCGTTGCCGCCCGCCATCAGCACGGCATCCACCTGCCCGCGCATGGCGCGCAGCAGGTCGGCGACGTGGGTCTGGGCGCCGCCGATCTCGGAGCTCGTGATGAGATAGGCGATACGCGGCCGTTCTTGCGGCAGATCAGGCAACGTGGGCAGGGGCTGAAGGCGGGTGGTATCCATCTGGGAGCGCGGCCTGGCGCTGCCAGGCTAGCGGCATCGGAGCTATCGAAACGTGCGCAGGCGGACCGAAAATGCCCGAAAAGGGTTGAACAATTCCCTTAATAAGGGACTGTGGCGAATTATAGCGCCTGCGCCACGCGCAATCCGGCACAATACGGCTTTTTGGCGCCCTGCCCGCGCCCCGTCCTGCACGTCACATGGCAGGTACGGTATCGCACGATGAACTCTGTCCTCGGGAAGCCACAATGCAAATTGAACCCTCGATCTTCAAGGCCTATGACATTCGCGGCATCGTCGGCAAGACGCTGACGCCGGAAGTGGCCCGTTTCATTGGCCTGTCATTTGGCTCGGCCGCCGTAGAACTTGGCGAAAAGGCCGTCGTGGTCGGCCGCGATGGCCGGCTGTCCGGCCCCGACCTGCTGGGCGGACTGGTGGAAGGCCTGCGGGCCGCCGGGCTGGACGTGATCGATGTTGGCATGGTTGCCACGCCGATGGTGTATTTCGGCACCAACATCGAGCTCGATGGCCGTCGCGCCACATCGGGGATCATGGTCACTGGCAGTCATAATCCGCCCGACTACAACGGTTTCAAGATGGTGCTTGGTGGCAAGGCCATCTATGGCGACCAGATCCAGGCACTGCGCCAGCGCATCGAAGCCGGCAATTTCACGAAGGGTGGCGGCAGCTACAAGCTCGTCGATATCCGCCGGCAGTATCTCGACCGTATCCTCGGCGACATCAAGCTGGCCCGTCCGATGAAGATCGCCCTTGATGCCGGCAACGGCGTAGCGGGCGCCTTCGTGGGCGACCTGTTCCGGGGTCTCGGTTGCGAGGTGGTGGAGTTGTTCTGCGATGTCGATGGTCATTTCCCGAACCACCATCCGGACCCGGCGCATGTGGAGAATCTGCAGGATCTGATGCAGAGCCTGCGCGAGACTGACTGCGAGCTTGGGCTGGCCTTCGATGGCGATGGCGACCGGCTGGGCGTGGTGACCAAGGATGGCCAGGTCATTTTCCCCGATCGTCAGTTGATGCTATTCGCCGAGGAGATCCTTTCTCGCAATCCTGGCCAGCAGGTCATCTACGACGTGAAATGCACGGGCAAGCTGGCACCGTGGATTCGCGACCATGGTGGCGTGCCGCTGATGTGGAAGACGGGCCATTCGCTGGTCAAGGCCAAGCTCAAGGAAACCGGCGCGCCGATCGCTGGCGAGATGAGCGGCCATGTGTTCTTCAAGGATCGCTGGTACGGTTTCGACGATGGCCTGTACACCGGCGCGCGTTTGCTGGAAATCCTGTCGCGCCACGCCGATCCGAGCGCCGTGCTCAATGCACTGCCGAACTCGAACTGCACGCCGGAACTGCAACTCAAGGTGGCCGAAGGCGAGGCATTCACGTTGCTCGACAAGATCCGCGCCAATGCGAAGTTCGACGGTGCCAGGGAAGTGATCACGATCGACGGCGTGCGCGTGGAATATCCCGATGGCTTCGGCCTGGCCCGACCCTCCAACACGACGCCCGTGGTGGTCATGCGCTTCGAGGCGGACAACGATGTCGCGCTGGCCCGTATCCAGGCCGAATTCAAGCGCGTAATCCTTGCAGAAAAACCGGATGCAAAGCTCCCGTTCTGAGTCCGTGGGACAGACTTCGGTGACGTCGCCGGCGCCAGTGGCGCCGGTTTCGTCATTTGCCTTGCCCGCACGGCCGCGCATCCTGATCGTCAAGGTCTCGTCGCTGGGCGATGTCGTGCACAACATGCCGCTCGTGCATGACCTGCGCGCACGCTGGCCCGAGGCCGAGATCGACTGGGTGGTGGAAGAGGGCTACGTCGATCTCGTGAAGCTGTTGCCCGAAGTGCGCCGCGTGATTCCGTTCGCGCTGCGCCGCTGGCGCAAGGGTTTCTGGAAGGGTGAGACCTGGGCGGAAGTTGGTGCGATGCGCGCGGCCATTCGCGAACACGCTTATGACGCCGTGCTCGAAACCCAGGGATTGCTGAAGACCGCCATCGTTGCGCGCAGTGCGTCGCGCACGCGTAGCGCGCCGATCGTCGGTTTGGGCAATGCGACGCAAGGCTCCGGTTACGAGCCTGCCGCGCGGCTGTTCTATACCGCCCCGGTCAAGGTTCCGCGCCAGACGCATTCCGTGCAGCGCTCGCGTTTGCTCGGCGCGGCTCTGACCGGTGCCACGCCCGCCGATCCGCCCGCGTTCTTCGGACCATCGGCGCAAACGCTGCATGTCGATGATCCGCTGTGGGCCGATCTGCCTGCGCGATTCGCGGTCTGCTTTCATGCCACGGCGGGCGCGAAGAAGCGCTGGCCCGTCGCGCATTGGCATGACCTCGGCAAAAAGCTTCACGCCGAAGGACTGACCGTGCTGCTGCCGTGGGGCAGCGAATCGGAGCGGCGCGATGCCGAGGCACTGGCCGCGGGCATGCCCGGCGCGCAGGTGCTGCCGCGTTTCTCGGTGATGCAGGGATTCGGGCTGATCAATCGGGCCGAGGTCGTGATCGGCGTGGATACCGGTCTCGTGCATATCGCGGCTGCGCTCTGCCGGCCGACCGTCGAAATCTACACCGCCACCTGGCGATGGAAGACCGAAGGCTACTGGTCCGACCGCATTGCCAATGTGGGCGACGACGGTCAGGTGCCGTCAGTCGATGATGTCTACGCCGCTGCGCGGCGCGTGCGCGGAGCGAGTGTTTGATGTTGCGCTGGATTTATACATTGCTGTGGCTGGTCATCCTGCCCGTGGCGCTGCTGCGTCTGGTCTGGCGCTCGCGCAAGGAACCCGGTTACGTGCATCACGTGGGCGAGCGGCTGGGGCAGTACGAAGGCATCCCTGCTGCAGGACCGTGGCTCTGGGTGCATGCGGTATCCGTCGGCGAGACGCGCGCCGCGCAACCGCTGATCGATTCGCTGCTGGCCGCCTATCCGGGCCACCGTCTGCTGCTCACACACATGACGCCGACGGGCCGCCAGACCGGCGCGCAACTCTATGGCGACAATCCACGCGTGCAGCAGTGCTACCTGCCTTATGACATGCCGTGGCTGGTGCGCCGTTTCCTGTCCTACTTCCGGCCCGAAGCGGGGATGATCATGGAGACCGAGGTGTGGCCGAACCTCGTTCACGTGACCCGTCGCGCTGGTGTGCCGTTGTTTCTGGTCAATGCCCGGTTGTCGCCGCGCAGCTATCGACGGACGGCCCGTTTCGGCGGCGCGGCGGCGGCGTTGTATAACGATTTCACGATGGTGCTGGCGCAGACCGCAGGCGATGCCGAGCGGTATCGCGCGCTCGGCGTCAGGTCCGTGCAGATCACGGGCAACCTGAAGTTCGACATGCAGCCGCCGGACACCGGCATCGCGCGTGGCCAGACGCTGCGGCAGGCGCTGGGTGGCCGTCAGGTGCTCGCGGCAGCGAGTACGCGAGAGGGCGAGGAACCGTTGATTCTCGAAGCGTTCTCGCGCTGGCCCGGCAAGCAGCGGCCGCTGTTGTTGCTGATACCGCGCCATCCGCAACGGTTCGATGAAGTGGCTGGCATGGCAACGCGCTCGGGCTTCTCCGTGCAGCGACGCAGCGCCCTCCACATCGACAGCGCCGGGGCAGAAGTCAATGCAGACGTGCTGCTGGGCGACTCGATGGGCGAGATGGCGATGTACTACGCGGCATCTGACATTGCCTACATCGGCGGTAGCCTGATTCCGCTCGGCGGACAGAATTTGATTGAAGCCTGCGCCATTGGCACCCCCGTGCTGATGGGGCTGCATACCTTCAACTTCGCACAAGCTACCGAGGATGCCATTGCGGCCGGCGCCTGCCTGCGCGTGGCCAATGCCGACGAACTCATGATCGCAGCGGCGGCCGTCCTCGATGATCCCTCGCGGCTGGCTGAAATGCGCGCCAATGCACTGACGTTCGCCGGGCTGCATCGCGGCGCCACCGCGAGGACGCTTGGGGCACTCGCGCCAGTGTTGCGCTGACATACATGACCGAAGAAGGCCGCTAGACTGAATTGTCCAGTGGTCTTCGATCCGCTTGTCTTCGCGCGTGACGTTGCCGCGCTATCCGTGCCGTTCTCCGGGAAAAGGAGCCTCGCCCATGCCGCATTTTCTGAAATCCCCCCGATTCGCTGTCGTTCTGGCGCTTGGAGCGATCACGATGATGTCTGCTTGCACCACCACAGGTCAGCCGCCGGACAGCCCATCTGCCAGTGCCAGTCTCAGTGAGACCCGCTCCGGTGGACCCAGCCGATGGGAACTGGTGCGCTGGACCCGTGCCGATGGCACGCTGCGTGATCTTCCGCATGGCGACAACGGCGAACCCATCGTCTTCAATTTCAGTGACGGGATCGATTCCAGCCAGGGTACGGTCAGCGGCACAAGCGGTTGCAACCGGTTCACAGGCGGCTATGGCAAGACCGCATCCGGCATGCGATTCGACCGGATTGCCGGCACCCGCATGGCGTGCATGGGCATCCGCATGGAGACGGAAACCGTGCTGCTCAAGGCAATGCAGGCGCCATTCACGACGGTCGGCACACAGCCATCGGCGGGGTCAACCGGGCGTCAGGTAGTCTGGAAGACCGCGGATGGGGATTTGCTGCAGTTCGTCGAGCGCGAAGGGGTAGGCCGACGCGGCGACAAGGTAGATCCGGCAACGGGCAGCATGGGCGGGACGGAGAAGATCGTCTATATCGATTCGCAACGTGTGGAGTGTTCGGGCGTCGGCAAGATGCAGTGCTACCGCTGGCGCGATGCCCCGGACAAGTCCTGGCAACTTTGGTACGGGCCGATCGAAGGGTTGGATTTCGAGTCGGGTGTGGCCTACAAGTTGCGTGTCAAGGAGTATCAGGTGCCGAACCCGCCGGCGGATGCTTCGGCGATTCGGTGGCAAGTGTTGGAGGTGGTGGAGCGTAAGAGAGGGTAAAAGACGTTAAAAAGAGGTGAATAACCCACATTATGAGTGTAGATCTTGAGATTATCGATGCGGTCAATCGTTTAGAATGCCGCCAGACTTTCGGACTTCCTTCGCCTCCCACGCGTTTAAGCGTTCACAGCTGCATATGACGACTCGCAACACCCGGCTGTCTGCATTGGCCGATTTTCTGGTCTTTGCTTTCCCGATCCTCATTCTCTGCGTACCACGCGGAGCGGGAGTGTTTTTGGCGGGCGTGCTCGTGTTGCTCGTTGCCGGCTGGCGAGGCATGGCCCGTGAATGGCGGCATCATACTGAGACGCTGGTGCCGTTGTTGCTCGCGGTGTTTGCGTTTCTCGTGGTATCTGTCGTGTCGAAGTTCTACCACCAGACGCCGTGGAATGTGCTCGACAACCCGTCGCGGGCCTTGGTCGCTATCGTGACGTGCTGGGTAATCGTACGCGCCGCGCCAAATCCGTCGCGTCTCTGGTCTGGCGTCACGGTGGGGCTGTTTCTTGCGCTGCTGACCGTGATCTTCCAGCGTTTCGTGCTGCATGTGGACCGCCCCGGCGCGTGGGTGCAGGTCATCGCGTTTGCCAACATGGCCGCAGCCCTCGCGCTGGTTGGCTTCGCACGGCCGGGGCAGGACAGGCGTACGCATGCCACGGCCTGGTTCAACGTGATCTGCGCCCTGCTGATTCTGATCCTAAACGGCACGCGTGGCGCCATGGTTGCCATGCTGATCACGATGTTTCCGCTGTTGCTGGTGCGCTACCGTGGTTTTAGTGCCCGCATGTTTCTGGCCGCATCGGGCGGCCTTGTCGCGCTGGCGATCGGGCTCTGCCTGATCCCGGGCAGTCCGATGGCCGAGCGGATGAACAAGGCTGCGACGGAGGTAGAGCAGTATGAGCAGGGTCATGCCGATTCGTCGGTGGGCGCGCGGCTGGAGATGTGGAAGATCGGGATGGGCTATTTCGCTGAGCATCCATGGACCGGGAGCGGCATCGGACAGTTTGCCAAAGTTCTTCGCGCGACGCCCTATTGCGACCAGAATCGTCAGTCCGGCGTCTGCGCGATGGAGCATGCCCACAACGATATTGTCGAAGCGGCCTCCACCACCGGTCTGCCTGGCCTTCTGGCGCTGCTCGGTCTCTTCCTGGTTCCAGCCGCGCTGTTCTGGCGCGCATTGCGTGCGTGCCACGCAGCCCGCAATGCGCAGGGCGAAAGCCTGGGTGGTGCGGGTTTGGCCGTGGTGATGGCCTCACTGGTGTCCGGGTTGACCCAGGTAACGTTGGCGCATCAAGCGAACATCGTCTTCTACGCTGGGGTCGTCGGGTTGCTGCTTGGCATGGCCGCACGAGAGGCTCGGATCGCACAGAGTGCCGAAGACCGTACGGTTTTCAACACTGCGCGGCCAGTTACCGTGACCGGAAGCGCTCGAAGCGCCTGACTGCACTGCGAGCTGACTAGCTCCTCGGCAGCAAACTCTCACGCCGTCCCCCCGCACCGCGCGCCGGCGCCACGGGCGCCGCGCCAACACGAGACTTCTCCGGCAACCGATACATCGCCCCGCTCTGCTCAGTCAGCAACGTATTGATCCGCACCACGTCCTCTTCCGACAACACGCCTGTCGATGCCTTCAGCCGCATGCCGTTCATGATCGTGTCGTAACGCGCTTTGGCCAGGTCGCGGCGTGTCGAGAACAGTTGGGCTTCGGCGTTCAGTACGTCGATGTTGATGCGCACGCCTACCTCGTAGCCGAGCTGGTTCGATTCCACCGCACTCTGGGCCGAGCGTTCGGCGGCTTCGAGGGCCTTCACCTGGGCCAGGCCGTTGAACACGCCCGAGTAGGTCTGCCGTGCCTGCTGCGCGGCAGTGCGGCGTGCGTATTCGAGATCGCTACCGGCCTTGTCGGCGAGCGCGATGGTCTCGCGTACGCGTGACTGGATCTGGCCGCCGGCGAAGATCGGAATATTCAATTGCACGCCCACCACGCCCGAGTTATAGCGGCTGCCCACATTGCTGAGCTGGGTCGCCGTGCCCTGCGCGTTGGTGTAACCGTAGGAGGCCACGAGATCGACCGACGGCAGGTGGCCGGCCTTCGCCTTGTTGGTCTCGCGCTGGGCGATCTCGAAGTTGTATCCGGCCAGGCCCACCTGCGGATTGCTCTGCTCGGCCTGTGCGGCCCAGGCATTCACATCGGCTGGCATGGGGCCGGGGATCGTCGCTGCGGGGCGCAGGCCCATCAGTTCGTCCACCGGCTTGCCGGTGATCTGCTGCAGCGTGGCGCGCACCACCTCTAGCGCGCTCTGGGCGGCAATCTCGGTGGAGGTGGCGAGGTCGTAGCGAGCCTGCGCGTCGTTGGTGTCCGTGATCGTTGCGGTGCCGACCTCGAAATTGCGTTTGGCCTGTTCGAGCTGCTCGCCGATGGCCTTCTTCTGCGCACCGGCCAGGTACAGGTTGTCTTGCGCGGCAAGTACGTCGAAGTAAGCCTGCGAGGCGCGCGTGATCAGATCGAGTTGGGCCTGCTGGAAGGTGACATCCCCGGCCAGCGTGGCCAGTTCGCCCTGCTTGTAGGTTTCCCAACGGTCCCAACGGAACAGCGGTTGCGTCAGTTGCAGGTTCCAGGTGTTCGCGTTGAAGTAGCGGGTGGTATCGACCGGCGAGCTGTAGTCGGCCATGGTGCGCTGGGCGCCCGCCGTGCCTGCCACCTGGGGCAGCAACCCCGCGCGTGCCTGCGGCAAGCGCTCGCGCGTGGCCAGCAACTGTGCACGGGCGCTGGCGAACTGGGCGTCATTGGCTTGCGCGTCGTGATAGACCTGCAACAGGTCCGCCGCCGTGGCAAACGGCATGTGGAACCAGCTCAGCAAGGCAACCGCGAGCGCCAGGGGTTTCCTGGCCCCGGCGGGGACGGCGGACAGCGCAAAACTCATGACATCTCCAGCACGGCGGCACGTTCAGCGCCAATGTTCGGTTACGGCGACAAGCGATACGGCGGGGGCGAGGTACGGCGGGTCTTACACTGCGTCGGTTTTGTGACCGGGTACTGCAGCCTAGTATTGCGGAACGGACGGATCGACCTGGGTCGACCAGGCGTGGATGCCGCCGGTCAGGTTGTAAACCCTGGCGTAACCCTGGCGCTCCAGGAAGTTCGCCACCTGCATGCTGCGCGCACCGTGGTGGCAGATGCAGACGATCTCGGCTTCCTCGTCGATGTCGTTCAGGCGGGCCGGAATCTGACCCATGGGGATATGCGTGATGCCGGGCATGGCAGCGGTGCGGATCTCGAGATCCTCGCGGACGTCCAGCAGCACCGGCTTGGCGCGGCTGGCGTCGGCCAGCCATTGCGCCAGTTCGGGGGCAGTGATTACCTGCATGGCTGGCTCCGGTTCAGAACTTGAAGCGCGACGGCTGGGCAGCGCCTTGCAGCGGGCGGGCCAGCGTCTCGAACAGGTTCACTACCTTGTATTCGGTTTCGGAGACGCGCGTCACAAGGCGGGCTTCCATGACCGGGGCGGTGCCGACGATGGCGACGATACGGCCCCCCACCTTGACTTGCGACAGGATCGAGGACGGCAGCTCCGGCACCGAACCCGAGACACAGATCACATCGTAGGGTGCGGCCACGACCCAGCCTTCGGCGGCGTTGCCTTCGGCGACTTCCACATTGGTCACGCCTGCGGCGGTCAGGTTCTGGCGAGCCAGTTCCACCAGTTCGGGACGGATGTCGACGGTCAGCACGTGGCGGGCGCGATGGGCCAGCAGTGCGGCCATGTAACCCGAACCCGCGCCGATTTCGAGAACATTTTCATGCTTGCGGACGTTCAGTTCCTGCAGCAGGCGAGCTTCCACGCGCGGGGGCAGCATGTTCTCGCCGCCGGGCAGCGGAATCTCCATGTCGACGAAAGCCAGTGCAGCGTAGGCTTTCGGTACGAACTGCTCACGCTTGACCACGGCCAGCAGGTCCAGGATTTCCTGGTCCAGCACGTCCCATGGGCGGATTTGCTGTTCGATCATGTTGAATCGGGCTTTTTCGAGATCCATCTTGCCTTTCCTTC